>Ga0180433_10000012_pt1 | contig 304258 bp, 328 predicted proteins | sample SS_ome_8_FD_132980 | JGI IMG/M metagenome (GOLD analysis project Ga0180433, IMG submission 132980) | Hypersaline lake sediment archaeal communities from the Salton Sea, California, USA - SS_1_D_1 metaG | ecosystem: Environmental > Aquatic > Non-marine Saline and Alkaline > Hypersaline >...
AATCTTAGCGTATGTTCAGAAGAATATGGTTATCGTAAAGTTAAAGCCGGTGAATCAGATCCCTACCCTGGCGAATACATTAATTTAACAAGGGAAGAATATTGCGGAGACGATGCCGATGAATACTATAAGTGCAATTCAGGAACAGGAGTCTGTAAGTGTTGTAACTCTGACAGCAAGGTAGTTGATGGGAATGGGAATTGTACTCTATACTGTCCTACTCCAAACCCTCCTTCTAATCTTTTATTTCCTGTTGTAGAAGTGAATGCCCTAACTCTTCAATGGGATGATAATTCCAGCGATGAGGATGGATTCCATATTTATAGGGGCAGTTCTAGTAATCTGGTTCATGACAACCCGGAAAATGACAATGATTGGTACAATACCGGTTTAGTTTGCGACACAGAATATACTTACTGGGTTTCCACCTATAATTCCTGTGGTGAATCAAATAAAATCAGTGGTAGTCAAAGAACAAGTGACTGTCCTGAAGATAATGATCCACCCGATGCCCCTTCTCTTACCGGAACAACTACGGCTTGTGCTGGAATATCTTATGATTATACAGCTTCAGCGACTGATCCCGATGGGGATGATATAAGGTACAATTTTGATTGGGATGATGATACCTCTGATACTACCGGTTATGTTTCTTCAGGAACTTCTCAAACTGTTTCCCATTCTTGGGATACCATTAATATTTATGATATTTCAGCAAGAGCAGGCGATGAATATGAATGGTCGGACCCAACCTATCTAACTGTGAATGTTGTTAATTGTGATGAAGGGGAGGAAGAGGAAGAAGAGAATCCTGTTGCTGAATTTAGTTATTGCCTGGAGCCGGAAACCGATAGAATAGTAAGGTTTAGCGACCTTTCCTCTGATGACGGTTCCATAACAGCTTGGTCCTGGGATTTTGGAGACGGGAATACCTGTCTCCCCTCCTGTGAGGAGACCGGTTTTGGAGGAACCAATCAGGATCCGATTCATCAATACAGTGAGTCTCAAGAGTTTAGCGAAAATTTCAATGACCAGGTTTTTGAAACTTGGGAATGGTTTACCCTTAACTCTCAAATCCAAGCGGAATTCACTAATATTGGAGGAGCTTTTGAAATAGCTTATGACGATGATGCTTTGGCTAATCACTTTGTTTGGGACAATGGACCCGGAGAAGACGGCTACTTTGAGTCTGATTTCCGTATTTCTCAGGCCGGGTACTATAAGATGTGGATTAAACAATGGTGTTGTGACTGGAGCAGGAATTGTTTAGATATCTATATCGATGAAGATTATAAGAGGTTCGGCGTCCAGCCTGCCTGTCGGTGGTATTGGGATTTAGCCTTGAATTGGTATCTTTCCAAAGGAGACCATAGTTTAAGAATTGAACAGTGCGAACCTGACAGCCCTAAAATAGATCATGTGGTCTTTCTTAAAGAAACAAGCAGTAAACCCGATTGGAGATATAATTCTCCGAGCTGGTATGTCACCTCTAATCATCGCTTGAGAGAGCAGAGCGATGCGGGAAATTCTCTGGTTTTGACTCCCCTAAACTCCAGCAGTGAGAATTATGAGGTATCGGTCGATCTCCGTTCGACCGGTTCGATGAATAATGGAATTAGTATAATCTTTGGTTTTGAAGATTTAGACAATTATTATAGGTTGAACTGGGGTAATTTTGAAGGATATTACAGCGGTTCATCAGAACTTGTTCTTTATCAGATTTCCCAAGGTTCTCGAACAGAAATTACTTCGGAAGTTGTTTCTCCTCTTGACCGCTATGAATGGGCTAATTTGGCAATTAATGTCTCCGGCTCCGGTTTTGAAGCAAGTATTGACGACCAGCCGGAACTTAGTTACCCCCTTCAAGTTCCTCTGAATAAAGCCGGTCTTCATTCTCATGACAATGATGGAGGAGTGGAATTTGATAATTTCTTAATAACTACTGGTGGAGGAGATGAGTTTGATGTCAGTCTCGAAGTAGAAGATAATGATTCCAATAGCAATTCCATAATTAAGACAATTAATTTAGCGTCCATGGAATATTGTCCTACCAGCAGTCCTCCTACAGCTGATGATCTTTCGGTTGAAAGAGGAGATTATTGTACCGAACCGGCTCAATATTTCTCCTGGACCTATAACGATGAAGATGGTGATGAGGAAATAAGGTTTGATTTTCAAGTGGATGAAGACGATGACTTTTCTTCCTTGGATGTTGACAGAACTTTTCAAGGCCTTTCCAACCCTTCGGGTACGGAAAATAACCAAACTGTCTATGTGGTTCCCACTCCCGAAGAAGATAAACTCATTTATGACAATAACTATTATTGGAGAGCCAGAGTTTGGGATTCAACAGGCCTTAACTCCGGCTGGGTTGAAGGTGAAGAATTCTTTACTTCCGAACATCAATATCCTCTGCCTAATTTCAGCTGGAATCCCGAACCGCCTTCAGTAGATGAAATCGTTCAATTTGAAGATACTTCGGAAACTTTCGGGGAAACTGAAATTGAGAGTTGGTCCTGGACTTTTCCCGACGGCAATCCTAGTTCTGCTTCAACCCCCGATGTTAACGTTACTTTCAATTCTTCAGGGATTAAAAGTGTAGAACTAAAAATTATTGATTCCGACGATTGTGAATGTGAGATAGAAAAAGATGTTACCGTTCAGGCGGCTATGCCGGAATGGCGGGAAGTTGAACCTTAATATGAAGCTAAAAACCATAAGAAAAAACTTTTTCAGTGAATTTGAAAAAATTAAGGATTTGGATTCGCTGATTGTTCTTAAGAAAAAATATTTAGGCAAGAAAGGCGAAATTCGCCGTCTTTTGAGTTTCTTGAAAGATTTAAATAATAATCAAAAAGCAAAGATGGGTAAAGAAATAAATTCATTGAAGAAGGAAATTGAAGAAAAAACAAGGAAGAAAGAAAGGGAATTAAAGAATAAAATAATTGAATCAAGGTTAAAAAAAGAAAAAATAGATGTCAGCCGACCGGGCCGAAAACAAGAAAAAGGCTCCCTTCATCCCTTGACTTTGGTTCAAAGGGAAGTAGAGGATATTTTTAAATCAATGGGATTTTTTATTGCCCAAGGGCCGGAAATAGAAGACGAATGGCACAACTTTGACGCCTTAAATATTCCCCAGGAACACCCGGCTAGAGATGTTCAGGATACTCTTTGGCTCAAGAAAGACAAGCTTTTGATGAGAACTCACACTTCTCCGGTTCAAATCCGCTATCTGGAAAAAAACAATCCTCCTTTAAGAGTTATTGTTCCCGGTAAGGTTTTCCGCAATGAAAGAACCGATGCTTCCCACGAAAGCCAGTTTTACCAGTGCGAAGGCTTAATGATTGACGAGAATATCTCTTTAGCTCACCTTAAAGCGGTTATTGAGGAATTTTTAAAGAGATTCTTTCTAAAAGATTTTAAAACTCGCTTAAGACCAAGCTACTTCCCTTTTACCGAACCTAGTGTTGAATTTGATGTAAGTTGCTTGAATTGCGGAGGTAAAGGCTGTAGTGTCTGTGGCCGGACTGGCTGGCTGGAAGTTATCCCCGGCGGAATGATCCATCCCAATGTTTTTAAGGCAGTCGGCCTCAATCCCAAAAAGTGGAGGGGATTTGCTTTTGGAATGGGCTTGGACAGGCTAGCAATGTTAAAATATAGGATTGATGATATTAGATTATTCCATTCCGGGGACTTGAGGTTTTTAAACCAATTTTAAAGTGAATTCTCTTTTGAAAAAAATTAATTGGAAGCTTTTTCTTCCTGCTTTCCTTCTTACTGTTTTGGGTCTTATCTCAATTCAAAGTATTTCTCAAGGAGATAATCTCCAAAAACAGCTCATATTCTTTGCTCTTTCCCTACTTATTGCTTTAGTGGTGAGTTTTTTTGATTTTCGCTTTTTCAGGACAAACTCTCGCTTAATTTTGGTAATTTACTTTATCAGTATTTTACTTTTAAGCGGGCTTCTCTTCTTTGGTTCGGAGATAAGGGGAGTTAAGGGGTGGTATAAGATGGGGCCGATCTCCTTCGATCCCGTTCCTATTTCAGCTGTTGTTCTAATTATTGTTTTGAGCAAGTATTTTTCCACCCGCCATATTGAAACAAAAAGATTTCAGCCTATTCTCTTTTCTCTTCTTTACCTTTTGATTCCTTTTCTTTTAATTCTCTTTCAACCCGATCTCGGTTCGGCCCTTGTTTTAATCTGCATTTGGATGGGTATTGTTATTTTCTCTGGTTTAGAACTCCGCCACTTTTTTATCTTAGGTCTAATAGCTTTAATTCTTCTTGGCTTAGCCTGGGGGTTTTGGCTGGAAGATTATCAAAAAGAAAGAATTTATGCTTTTCTAAGGCCTAATTTGGATCCCCAGGGAGCTTCCTGGAACATCAATCAGTCAAAAATAGCCATAGGCAATGGAGGTTTATTGGGAAAGGGAATAAATAAGGGGTCCCAAACTCAGTACGGTTTTCTTCCCGAAGCTAGCACTGACTTCATCTTTTCCACTATTGCCGAAGAAGAGGGCTTCCTCGGAATCTCTCTCTTGATTTTTCTTTTCATTTTTCTTTTTTTCCAGATAATAAAGATTGTTTTTCAAAGAAGGGATAATTTTACCCGGCTTTTTGCTGTCGGTTTTATTCTAATGATTTTTTCCCAGAGTGTTATAAATATAGGAATGACCTTGGGCCTCCTCCCTATAATTGGTATTCCTCTGCCTTTTGTCAGCTACGGCGGTTCCCAGCTCCTGGGATTTTATCTTGGCTTGGGGATTTTGTCTTCTTTATCCCGTCATTAAATCTAATGGACAATTAAAAAGGATTATCCTATAATGGCTTTAGTTTTGGAGCTTTTCTATGAAAAAAGACTTTCCCAAAAACTATAAACCGGGAAAAGCGGAGAAAAAAATATATAATCTTTGGGAGAAGGGTAATTTTTTTAATCCTCGGAAATCAGATAAAAAACCCTTTGTCATAATTATGCCTCCCCCTAACGCCAATGCTTCACTCCATGTCGGCAGTGCCGTTTTTGTAACCATAGAGGATATAATGATTAGATATCAGAGGATGAAAGGAATTCCCGCTCTTTGGGTTCCCGGAATCGACCATGCGGGAATAGCTACCCAGGTTATGTACGAAAAAAAATTAAGAGAACAGAATAAAACAAGATTTGACTTGGGAAGAGAGAACTTTTTTAAGAAAGTCTATGAATTTACAATAGAGAACAAGAAAACGATTGAAAATCAACTAAAGAAACTGGGAGCCAGTTGTGATTGGTCAAGAAAAAAGTTTACCCTTGATGAAGATATCAGTAAGTCCGTTTATTTCACATTCAAGAAATTATATCAAGATAACTTGATATATAGGGGAGACAGGATAATTAACTGGTGTTCCCGCTGCGGGACCACCCTTTCGGATTTAGAGGTGAAATATGAGCCGAGAAAAGCAAAGCTTTGGTACATTAGCTATCCGCTGGCGGATTATCCTAAAAAAGAGATTATTGTAGCTACCACCAGACCGGAGACAATGCTCGGAGACACAGCAGTAGCAGTTAATCCCAAGGATAAGAGGTATAAAGAACTGATGGGCAAGAAAGCCGTTTTACCTTTATTAAACCGGAGAATACCGATTATTGCCGATCAGAGAGTTGATCCTGAGTTTGGCACCGGAGCGGTTAAAATAACTCCGGCTCATGATGCTCTTGATAATAAAATAGGAGATGACCATAAGCTGGAGACAATCAATGTCATTGGCAAAGAGGGGAAAATGACAAAAGATGCTGGGAAATACGAAGGATTAACCGTAAAGGAAGCCAGAAAAAAGATAGTAGAGGATTTAGAAAAAGAGGGTTTTCTGAAAAAGGAAGAGGATTATGAGCATTCAATTTCAGTTTGTGAAAGATGTGATACTCCCATTGAATCGTTAATCTCAAAACAATGGTTCTTAAAGACAAAACCATTGGCCGAACCGGCTATAGAAGCGGTGAAAAAAGGGGAGGTTAAATTTGTTTCCAAGAAATTCGAAAAAATTTACTATCATTGGATGAAAAATATTGATGATTGGTGTATATCCAGGCAATTATGGTGGGGACACAGAATACCAGTTTGGTATTGCGGAGAATGTAAAGAAATTATAGTTGATGACAAAGAACCGGAAAAGTGTCCCAAGTGCGAGAATAAGAAACTCCATCAAGATCCCGATACTCTTGATACTTGGTTTTCCTCCGGCCAATGGCCCTTTACGGTATTCGGCTGGCCCGAGAAAACGGACGATTACAATCAATTTTATCCGACTACTGTTATGGAAACAGGCTGGGATATTCTCTTTTTCTGGGTGGCCAGAATGATTATGCTGGGCATTTACTGTACCGGCAAACCTCCTTTTAAATATGTTTATCTTCACGGTTTGGTTCGGGGCAAAGACGGCCGGAAAATGTCCAAGTCTAGAAACAATGCAATAGATCCCTTGGAGATAATAGATAACTATGGAGCCGATGCCCTGAGAATGGCTTTAATATTTGGCAGTGGAAAGGGAAAGGATATAATAGTTTCCGAGGAAAAAATTATCGGCCAGAGAAGGTTTACCAATAAAATTTGGAATGCTGCCAGATTTATCAATCAAATTGGTGATTTTGGAATTAGAAAAGATTTAAAAAGGTTAAATTTAACCAAAGAAGATAAATGGATATTAAAGGAATTAGACAAAGTAATTAAAGAAATGGAAACTGCTTTTGAAGATTTTAATTTTCATATTGCAGCTGAGAAAATATATGACTTTTTCTGGCACAAGTTCTGCGATATAACCATAGAAGATACTAAAAAAAGAATCTATAATGCCGAAAACGAAGAGGAAAAGAAAACGGCAAATTCAGTGCTCCATTATGTTTTTCTGGAATCCCTAAAGCTTCTTCATCCTTTTATGCCCTTTATTACCGAGGAAATATATCAGATTATGCCCCATAAAGACAAAGAGGCGATGATTGCGGAGGAGTGGCCTAAAAATATGGGTAAGCAATCTTAATAAACTTTTCTTTTGTTGAGTTGAGTATAGTTTTCATATATCTTTAGATTAGTAGAAAAGTGTGTGTAGATTTCCGCTGGTTCTTGACAGAAGAATTAGTATCGATTAATATTTAAGTAAGAATTGAAGTACATTAAAAACAAAAAAGGAGGTGAGGAAGAATGATTGGTAAAGATAAGCAAAATAAAATTTCAAATACTGGGAAGAAGTTGTCTATTAAATTAGTTAATTCACTGAGTAAAAAAAAAGACGGAAAACGTTGCGGTCCTTTAATAGATGATTAAAAGTTATTTTCCCAAGAGGAGAGCAATACTTAAATTGCTCTCCTTTATTATGCTTTTTAAGATTTTTTTAATCACATTAATTACAAAGTTAAACAATTTTCTCTCTTGGGATATTCAATTCATGGTTTTATAGAAAGAGGAGGTATTTAAAATGATAGAAAGAAAATTTTTCTTCCTAGATAAAGATTGTTTTTTAGTTAGGGGATTTCTAAGAGGAGCTTTATATAATCTGAAAACTGGAAATGTTTATTCAATTAATGCAACTAGCTTAAGATTATTAGAGCTTTGCACTAAGAAAAAAGTTTGTTTGGAAAAAGTTTTTTCTAGTTTCAATGGTCAAATAAATAAACAGGAAATTATAGACTATTTCCATTTGTTACAAGAAAAAGGGATAGGAAGATTCTATGATATTAGGAAAGAAGAAGATAAAGCCAATATATTCTTTAGAGAAAAGTTGAATTTTCTTTGGTTAGAACTTACATCGAATTGTAATCTAAGATGTTGTCATTGTTATAATCCAAGTGGCTTAAATTTAAATAAAAAGAATAATATTGGTTTATTAAGATTAAAGAAAGTTATTTCTGAGGCAAAAGATTTAGGTTGTAGAAAGATACAATTTACTGGTGGTGAACCATTTTTACGTCGAAGAACACTCTATTCTTTAATCGAATACTCTAGGAAAGTAGGATATAAAATGATTGAGATTTTTACAAATGCTACTCTTCTAAATAAATATGATATTAATTATTTTACAAGAAATGGAATTCATATAGCTACTTCTTTTTATTCTATTAATAAGAAAATACATGAACAAGTTACTCAAATAATTGGTAGTTACCAAAGAACATTGAAAAATATTAAAAAACTTCAAAGAGCGAATATTCCCCTCAGAGTAATTGTTGTTGGTATGAATATTAATCAAACCTATTTAGAAGAAACAACTCATTTTCTTAAAGAGAAAATTGGTATCGAAAAAGTTGAATTTAGTATTATAAATCCTTTTGGGCGAGGGAGCAATTCAAATCTAATCACTAAAGAGCTTAGAAATAAATTATTAATTAAGAAATCTTCATTCTCAAAGATTTATAATAAAGATTTTTTGAGGAGGCACCAAGGTCACAATTGTTATTTAGGTCACTTATGTATTTCTTATCAAGGTGATGTTTTGCCTTGTGTTATGGAACGAGAATTGATTATAGGAAATATAAAAAATGAATCTTTAAAAGAAATTTGGAATTCTCCAATTGCTCAAGATCTAAAGTATTTGTCTAAGGATAAAATAAAAGTTTGTCAAGATTGTGAATATCGCTATGCTTGTTTTGATTGTCGAGCGAGAGTGAGAAAAGAAACAGGCGATTTATATGCAAAACCACCTAATTGTCCGTATAATCCCTATACTGGTCAATGGGAACATGTAATGGAAAATTAATAACTATTAAATAACCTTTTATGATCCTATTAGTAATCGCTGATAGGATCTTTATTTACTGCTTGGGTTTAGAAATAAATATAAAGAATGAACTATTTAATCATTTAGAAAAGATTATTTTAGTATAATCATTTACTTAAATAATATTAAAGTTATAATACATACAGCGACTCTTTTCTGAGGAAAATAGATTATATTTAGGAAATTAAATCCAGTTTACTATTAGTTGTCATGAGATAAAAATAAGTCTATTAATTAAATTATTTGATATGAAAAAAATAATTGTTAAAGAACTTAAGAAACAGACTAATTTAAGCAGAAAGAAAATAGAGGAAATGATTGAAATTCCCCCAGCATTTCATTTGGGGAATTATGCTTTCCCTTGCTTCTCTTTAGCTAAAAAAGGGAGATCCCCTGAAAAAACTGCTAAGGATATAGCAAGAAAAATAAAACCTATAGAAGGAATTTCTAAAATTGAAGTTTCCGGTCCTTATATTAATTTTTTTATTGATGAGAAAAAATTGGCGGAGGATGTTATAAGTAAAATTTTAACTGAGAAAAAGAAATATGGATCAGGAAAAGAAATGAAGAAAATAATAATAGAGTTTTCCTCTCCAAATATAGGTAAACCAATGCACGTAGGTCATATAAGATCAACAATCCTGGGAGATAGTTTAAAGAATATTTTTAAATTCTTAGGGAATAAAGTTGTATCAATAAATTATTTAGGAGACTATGGCTTACATATCGGCAAGCTTATTGTTGCTTATAAATTATGGGGAAATGCTGAAAAAATAAAAATGAATCCTGAGAAAGAACTCTTAAATTTATATGTTAAATTTTGTGAAAAAGAAGATTCATTTATTGAGAAGAACTTTAAAAATTTTTCAGGTATACAAAAGTATCGCAATAATAAATGGACTCAAAAAGCAATAAGAGAAGTTAATAAATTGGAGTGTAATAATATAGAAAGTAAAAAAATTTTGAGGAAAATAAAGAAATATAGTTTAAAGAGTATTTTTAAAATATATAAATTGTTAGATATAAAGTTTGACGAAATTGTTGGGCAAAGTAGTTTTTCCCATATTGGCAAAGAGATTATAAAAAGAGCCGTTGAAAATGAAGTCGCTATAAAAGGGAAAGAAGGAAATATTATTGTTAATCTCAAAGAATATAATTTACCGAATAAAATAGTATTGAGAAGTAATAAAAGTAGCCTTTACTCTACTCAAGATATTGGAGCTGCGGTAAAAAGATATAAAAAATATAAGTTCGATAAGATGATTTATGTTGTCGGTTCTAGCCAAAAAGTTTATTTTCAGCAACTTTTTAAAATTTTAGAAAAATTTGGTTATAAATGGGCAAATAAATTAGTACATTTGCCGTTCGGGCTTTTATATTTAGACAAAGAAAAAATTTCGAGTAGAAGGGGAAAAGTAATATTCTTAAAGGATGTTATTGATAAGACCGAAGAATTAGCTTTTAAGCAGATTATAAAAGAAAATCCAGGATTGAAAAATAAAAGAAACATTGCTAGGGAAATAGCAATTTCTACTTTAAAATACTTTATTCTGTCGAGGGAACCAGGTAGGAATATAGAATTTAACTTCTCTAGGGAAATCAGTTTTGAAGGAAACACAGGTTCTTACCTACAATATTCTTATGCTCGCGCTTCTTCAATATTGAAAAAAGCAAAAAGGAAAAAGATTAGGTTAAAACCTGATATCATAGATTTAACAGATCAAGAAAATAAGATTGTAAGAAAACTATCAAAATTTCCAGAAAACTTAAGGGAAACAAGCAAACAACTTAATCCAGCTCTCCTTTCCAATTATTTATTTGAATTAGCTCAATTATTTAATAAATTTTATCATTCATGCCCAGTGATAAACTCGAATCAAAAGGAATTTAGGATTACTTTAGTTAAAAGTTTTAAAATAGTACTGGGAGAAGGCTTACGCTTATTGGGTATTAAGCCTTTGGAAAAAATGTAATATTTCTTTAATCAGAATAAAGATTTGTCAAAAAATATCTTCTATTATTTAGATAGTTTATAATTTTCATAAAGACATTAAAATATTTTAGGAGTGGCTATGAACACAAGATTTTCGATTATTATTAATAAAAGGTTGGATAATACATTAAGGAAGGAAAATGATTATATAGAGAATGTTTATTCACCAGTTTCTAAATTGGAAGAGGAGCTAAAATAAAATACAGCCCTTGACAAAAAATATAGGATAAGTAATATATAGAGTAAGATCGGTTTTTTGTTTTGATTTTAAAAATATTTTTTTAACTTAATCACCGCCCTATAAAGATAACTCTCTAAGGAGGGAGTTTTTGTGCTATTTTATTACTCTTTTTTTATGAAAATAAAAGATTTTTCAAAATCTAAGTTTTCTTTGCCCATGCCCCCTCTCTTAGTTTATCAAAAAAAGAGCTGGGACCATTTTTGGAAAGAGGATTTAGAAGAAGTTTTTAAAGAGGTTTTTCCTATTCAAGACTATACCGGTAAGAATTTTGAACTTGATTTTTTAAGCTATAAGCTGGAAAAGTCAAAATACAAGGACCATATTGAAGCAAAGGAAAACAACGATAATTATGACGCTCCCCTTAAAATTAAATTCCGGCTTAAAAATTTAAAGACAAAAGAGCATAAAGACCAGGAGGTCTTCTTGGCTGATTTTCCTTTGATGAATGAAGATGGAACTTTTATCATCAATGGGGTGGAAAGAGTTGTTATCTCCCAGCTTATTCGTTCGCCGGGAGCTTTTTTTTCAACTAAAAAATCAAAAGGAAAGGATATGTTCGGAGCCAAAATTATCCCGGCTCGGGGAGCCTGGCTGGAGTTTACCGTTGATTCAAACGGCTTTATGGGAATTAAAATTAATCGCCAGCGAAAAGTTGCCGCTACCACTCTTCTTAAGGCTTTTGGTTATACCGATAAAGACATTAAGAAAGAATTTGAAAAAATAGACGTGGGAGAAGTTAAATTCATTGAAAAAACCCTTTCCCGCGATTCCGCCAAGAACCAAGGAGAAGCTTTAGTAGAGGTTTACCAAAAGATAAGGCCGGGTGATTTAGTCAATCCCGACGCAGCCAAGGACCTTATCTGGAACATGTTTTTCAATTTTCAACGCTATGATTTAAGTCGGGTTGGACGCTGGAAAATGAGAGAGCGCCTCCCTGAATTAAAAGAGAAGTTTAAGGATAAGGATAGTAGGAAAATAAAGGAATCGGACAGAATTCTTAAGGCCGAAGATGTCCTACTTGTCCTAAAGGAAATAGTCAGAATGAACAATAATCCCGAAGCCAAACCTGATTTAATAGATCATTTGGGTAACAGAAGGGTTAAAGGCGTTTCCGAGCTTCTTCAGGCTCGGGTTAGAGTGGGTTTGATGAGATTAAAGAGAATAGTTCAAGACAGAATGTCCACCTCCGATCCAGAAACTATTAGCCCTTCCCAGCTGGTTAATCCCAAGACGGTTATGGCTGTAGTCCAAAAATTCTTCGCCGCCTCTCAGCTTTCTCAATTTATGGAAGGGGAAAACCCTCTTTCCTCTTTGGAACACAAAAGACGCTTTACTGCCACCGGCCCGGGCGGTTTAACCAAAGAAAGAGCCGGTTTTGATGTCCGGGACGTTCAACCCTCCCATTATGGCCGAATATGTCCTATTCAGACGCCTGAAGGCCAAAATGTCGGTTTGATTTCCCATCTTTCCTCTTATGCCAGAGTTGATTCTTTTGGATTTTTAAGGACCCCTTATTTTAAAGTTAAAAATGGAAAAATAACTAAGGAAATTCACTATCTTAATGCTAATGAAGAGGAGGATTACAATATTACCCATGCCGGCATTGAAGTTAATGAGAAAGGGAAAATTGTTCCCCGGGAAGTAAAGGTAAGAAAAGCCGGCTGGCCGACCATAGTTCCTAGAAAGGAAGTTGATTTTATTGATGTTTCTCCCAATCAGCCGATTAGTGTAGCCACTTCTCTTATTCCTTTTCTTCAAAATGATGATGCTAATAGGGCTTTAATGGGTTCTAATATGCAAAGACAGTCGGTGCCCCTTCTTCAACCCGAGGTTCCTTTGGTTGGAACGGGTGTGGAAAAATACGTAGCCCGTGATTCTGGAGATGAAATAATTGCTCCGGAAAACGGCCGAATAGAAGAAGTAGACAGCCGTTCCATTAAGTTTAAGAGTAATTCCGGAAAAAGCATTGAATACCGCCTCCGTAAGTTCAATCAGGGCAATCAATATACCGTCTATCATCAAAAACCTATTGTCCAGAAAGGAGAAAAAGTAAAAAAAGGCCAAGTAATAGCCGATGGTTCCAGTTTTTCCCAAGGCAGACTGGCTTTAGGGAAAAACCTCTTAGTTGCCTTTATACCTTTCCGAGGAAGTAATTTTGAGGATTCTATTGTTTTTTCCGAAAATTTGGTAAAAAAGGATTCTTTTACAACTATCCATATTCAGGATTTTACATGTGATGTCAGAGAAACTAAACTGGGGCCGGAAATGACTACTTACGATATTCCAAATGTCTCCGAAGAAAAACTTAAAGATTTGGACGAAGAAGGAATAATTAGAGTCGGAGCCGAGGTTGGCCCGGGTGATATTTTGGTTGGTAAAATTTCCCCCGGCGGGGAAAAAACCTTAACGCCCGAAGAAAGGCTTTTAAAAGCTATTTTCGGAGAAAAAGCTAAGCAGGTTAAAGACACCTCTTTAACCGTGAAACACGGCAATAAAGGAAGAGTTGTAAGAGTGAGGATTTTCAGCCGGGAAAAGGGAGATAAACTTGATCCCGGAGTGATTAAAAGAATTGTAGTTGAGATAGCCCAGTTGAGAAAAATAAAAGTTGGAGATAAGCTTTCCGGCCGGCATGGCAACAAGGGAGTTATTTCCAAAATTCTACCGGAAGAAGAAATGCCTTTTTTGGAAGACGGAACTCCGGTGGATATAGTTTTAAATCCACTGGGTGTTATCTCCAGAATGAATATCGGACAGATTTTAGAAACCCACTTGGGTTGGGCGGCCAAGAAGTTAAATTATCGGGCTGTAACTCCTGCTTTATTCGGAGCCAATGAAAACGATATTAAAAAAGAGCTGAAGAAAGCCGGGCTTCCGGAATCGGGGAAAATAACCCTTTATGACGGCAAGACCGGTAATCCCTTTCCCCATAAGATAATGGTTGGCTATATGTATGTAATGAAGCTGATTCATATGGTTGAGGATAAAGTCCACATGAGAAGCACCGGTCCTTATTCTCTAATAACCCAACAACCCTTAGGCGGAAAAGCCCAGTTCGGGGGCCAGCGTTTCGGAGAAATGGAAGTTTGGGCTCTGGAAGGATATGGAGCGGCTCATATTCTTCAAGAAATGCTGACTATTAAATCAGATGATGTTCCCGGCCGAGCGGCTGCTTATGAATCAATACTAAAGGGCGAAGAAATTAAAAAACCCAATCTTCCGGCTTCCTTCAATCTTCTTCTCAGTGAATTAAAATCACTGGGATTGAATGTGGAAGTTGATCAAATAGATTTTAAAAAAGAAAAATAATATGAAGGTTTCAGATTTAAAATCAATTACCATTAAATTAGCTTCTCCGGAAAGAGTTTCCGAATGGTCTCAAGGAGAGGTTAAAAAACCGGAAACTATCAATTACCGAACCCAGCGTCCGGAAAAGGACGGTCTTTTTTGCGAGAAGATTTTTGGTCCCCAGAAAGATTTTGAGTGCTATTGCGGTAAGTATAAAGGCATCAGATACAAAGGAATAATCTGCGATCGCTGTGGAGTAGAAATTACCCGAAGCCAAGTGCGAAGAGAGAGAATGGGACACATTGAATTAATTACCCCTGTTTCTCACATTTGGTTTTTAAGAAGTATTCCTTCCCGAATAGGAATGATTTTGAATATTCCCCGGAAAAAACTGGAAGGAGTTATTTATTTTGTAGCCTATATCATAGAAAAAGTTGACGAAAAGGCCAAAAAGGAAATCTTAAAAGAACTGAAAGCTGAATTTGAAAAAAAGAAAAAGCAGATATCCAATTCTAAAACAACTGATAAAAAAAAGAAAAAAGAATTAGATATTATCAAACAGAAATTCAGCCAAACCAGGGAAGAAATTTCTTCCATTGAACCTTTTAAAATTATCTCCGAGATAGAATATCAGGATCTCTCTTTGAAATACGGAGAAATATTCAACGCTGGAACCGGAGCCGAATCTTTAGTCAATATATTTAAAAAAATAGACCTTAAAAAAGAAATAAAAAAACTTGAGAAAGAAGCAGAAAATGTTTCCAAAAGCAAGGAAAAGAAGCTTTTGAAAAGATTAAAACTTCTTCAAGGTTTGGAAAGAGCTGGTCTCAGGCCGGAATGGATGTTTATTAAAAATCTGCCGGTTCTCCCTCCTGGTTTAAGGCCAATGGTTCAACTAGAGGGCGGAAGATATGCTTCTTCCGATCTTAATGATCTTTACCGAAGGGTAATTAACAGAAATAACAGATTGAAATATTTGATTGAGATCTCCGCTCCCGAAGCTATTGTAAGAAATGAAAAAAGAATGCTTCAAGAAGCAGTTGACAGCTTAATGGATAATAGTATGCGCAAGAGCCAGATGACTACTGCTTCCACCGGGGGAAGGCGTCTTTTGAAATCCCTGGCTGATGTTATTTCGGGCAAGCAGGGAAGATTTAGGAGAAATCTCTTGGGAAAGAGAGTGGATTATTCAGGAAGATCAGTTATCGCCTCCGGTCCGGAATTGGAAATAAGTCAGTGCGGCCTCCCTAAGATTATGGCTTTGGAACTTTTTAGGCCCTTTATAATAAAAAAACTTTTGGATGAAGAGTTAGTTTTCAATATAAAAGGAGCTTCCAAATTTATTGATGAAAAGAGACCCGAAGTTTTCGGCGCTTTAGAGGAAATAGTTGAAAACAAACTGGTTCTCTTAAACCGAGCTCCCACTCTTCACCGGCTGGGTATTCAAGCTTTTAAACCTGTTTTAATTGAGGGAGAGGCTATTAAGGTTCATCCTTTGGTCTGCAAGGCCTTCAATGCTGATTTTGACGGCGACCAAATGGGCGTTTTCCTTCCTTTGTCGGATGAAGCTCAAAAAGAAGCCAGGGAATTAATGCTTTCCAGTCAGAACCTCCTCAAACCAGCTACTGGCCAGCCGATTATTGCTCCAACTAAGGATATTGTTTTGGGTATTTTCTGGTTAACTGGTAAAAAAAGAGAAAAAGCGAAAAAATTCTTCAGCTCTTTTAATGAAGCCGTTTCTGCTTATCAACTAGGAAGAATAGAAATCAGAACCCCAATTATTGTTCCTTCTAAAAAAGGAGAACCTCTGGAAACAACCTGCGGGCGGATAATATTCAATAAATCCTTCCCTAAAAATTTCTCTTTTATCAATGAGGAAGTGGATTCCAAAAGGCTTTCCAAAATAATCGGACAGATTCTAAGGAAATATTCTGCTGAAGAATCCCGGTTGTTTTTAGACAACATAAAAGACTTGGGCTTTGAATATGCTACTCTTTCAGGAACCACTTTGGCTATAGATGATTTTATGGTTCCCGAGAAGAAGGAGGAAATTCTTGATAAAAAGGAGAAAGAAGTTGATTCAATAGAATCCCAATTCGTTAAAGGATTTCTCTCTGAAAGCGAATACAGTTCAAAAGTGATTGAAATTTGGCACGAAGCCAAAGATGAAATTAAAGAAGCCGTTATTGAAAAATTGCCTGATGAAGGTCCAATTAAAACTATTGTTAACTCTGGAGCCAGAGGTTCTTGGGGACAGCCGGTTCAAATCTGCGGAATGAAAGGATTAGTCAGTTCTCCCAGCGGAAGAATAATAGAACTGCCGATCAAAAACTCCTTTAAAGAAGGATTTGATGTTTTGGAATTCTTCCTCTCTACTCATGGAGCTAGAAAGGGAACAGTTGATACTGCTTTAAGAACATCTGCTTCAGGTTATTTGACCAGAAGATTGGCTGATGTCAGCCATAGTTCCATTGTCAGGGAAAAAGACTGCGGCGACACTCAAGGCCGGGAAATATTTAAAAGTGAAGCTGATGAAATCGGACAGGATTTCGTCTTTAAAATTGTCGGCCGGGTTTCCCTGGAAAACATAAAAAGAAAGTCAAAGACAATAGTTAAGAAAGGAGAAATAATTAATTGGGATCAAGCTGAAGAAATATCCAAAGCCAAAGAAATTAAAAAGATAAAAGCCAGAACCGTTTTAAGTTGTAAATCCCTCCGGGGAGTGTGCCAAAAATGCTACGGCTGGGAAATGGGCCGGAATAAGCTGTGTTCTTTAGGCGAAGCAGTGGGTATTATTGCCTCTCAGTCCATCGGCGAGCCCGGGACTCAATTGACTATGAGAACTTTTCATTTAGGCGGAGCCGCTGGAGGGGGGGATATTACCCGAGGCCTTCCCAGAGTTGAAGAAATTCTTGAACTTAGAAAAGTAAAAGGAGAGGGAGTGATAAGCTTAGTTGACGGAAAGGTAAAGGAAGTTGATTTTGATAATAATAAAGTGATTATTGTTCCTCAAAAAGCTGAAAAGGGAAAGAAAATAGATGAAATGTCCTATTCAATTCCCGAGGAAGCCGATATTTTGGTTAAAAAAGGCGAGGATATCAAAACCGGCCGGGCTCTTTGTTCAGGCCCCCTTGATTTAAAAAAGCTTTTTAAGACATCAGGGGTAGATGAAACCCAAAAATATATTATTAAGGAAATTCAGAAAGTTTATGTCGGAGAGGGAATTAACATTCATGATAAGCACCTGGAGATAATAGCCAGACAAATGTTCTCGCGGGTAAGAATAACCAAATCCGGCGATAGTCCCTGGGTTACCGATAGGTTAATTTCCTATGCTGAATTTAAAGAATTTGAAAAGAATTTGAAGAAAGAAAAGAAAAATTTGCCCCAGGCCAAACCAACCCTGTTAGGCATCTCCGCTGTAGCTTTGACTTCCGATAGTTTTCTCTCCTCGGCTTCTTTTCAGGAAACATCAAGAGTTCTTATCAGAGCTGCTCTGGAGGGCAAGGAAGATAAGCTCCGGGGTTTGAAAGAAAATGTCATTATTGGACGGATAGTTCCTGTCGGCACCGGATTCAGAAAGTAAAAGAGAAGGCGGTCTTCCGCCTTCTTTTTTATTAGATTAAAATTTGTTAGAATGAAGTAAATTATGGCTTTTTTAGGGAATAAAAAATTAATCTGGCTAATAATCCTTATTTTGGCTTTCACCGGCATATTGTTATTTCAAAGCGGCAATTTTCAAAACAAACTGGCCAATATTATCGGCAGTTCTGAAAGCAGTATTTTAAAATTAAGTCCTTCTTCGGCTCTTTTTGCCCAAGGGGAAAGGTTTTCTCTGGATGTTTTATTGGATACTAAGAACAAAGACGTAGTGGCTGTAGCTGCTTCTCTTTCCTATAATCCCGATAACTTTGATTTGATTGATATTAGTACCTCCGATTCAGACTTTAAAAGCAGTCTTTGTCCTGCCTGTATTTTAACCGATTATGATTCCTCTGAGGGAAAAATTAAAATAATAGCGGGCAAACCCACCCCCGGAGTAAAAGGAAGCAGTATTCTTGTTGCTAGAATTAGAATGGAGGGAAAAGAAACAGTTTCTCCTTCGGGAAACAACTTTATTTTTGACTTTTCCGGCGCTGGTCAGGGAAAATCAAGAGTTATATTAGATGACGGCCGGGGAACGGATATTCTCTCAGGCGTAACCAATGGAAAGGTTGCTATTGTCCGAGAAGCCAGTTTAACTATTTCCAATGTTAATGTTCTAAATATTACTTCAGAAAGCGCGGTTATCAGCTGGGAGACCAACAAAAAAGCCGACTCCAAAGTTGATTATATGGCCGAGTATTCTTCCAGCTTTCAAGAAGTTTCCGAAGAGGATTTAAAGGTTTTCCACTCTCTTCCTTTAATTTCCCTTTCTCCGAATACCACTTATTATTTTATAGTTGAATCTGAAGATGATTCGGGCAATTCGGTTCAGTCTTCCCAGTATTCTTTTAAGACCTTGGCCGAAGAAGAAGAAAAGGAAGCTCCGCCTTCAATTTCTAATATTAATATTGAGAATATAGGACCTGAAAGAACGAGAATAAGATGGGAAACGGATAGAAAAACTAAAGCTTCAATTTACTATATGAGCGAGTATTCCTTTAGTTTTAAGAAAGCCGTTGAAGAAGATTTTAAAACCAGCCATTCTCTTTACTTAAATGATCTTTCTCCGGCTACCAGTTATTATTTCATTATTGAAGTTGAAGACAAGGAAGGGATCAAGAATCAATCTTCCCAATCTTCTTTTACCACCCTTTATAAAGAGGGCCAAGAGGAGGAGGAAGAGGAAGAAGAGGATTATAATAATGAAAAAAGTTGCCAGGAAGCCGGTCTTTATTGGTATAACGGTTCTTGTTATCAAGAAGACAAAGCCGGAAAGATTGAATATCTCCGGGAGAAAATAAAGGAAATTCTGGTTCTTATCAACGGCTTAAAGGAGCAATTGGATAAGCTTAGTGGAAAGGAAAGCTCTCCCCGGGAAGAAACAATTCCGGCCGGTTTTAGTTTCTCCAACGATCTTTTCCCCGGCCAGAACGGGAAAGAAGTTAGTTACCTTCAAATATTCCTGAGAAACCGCGGTTTCTATCCCGAAGGGATAATAAGCGGTTATTTCGGCTCTTTGACTAAGAAGGCGGTGATAAGGTTTCAAGAAGAATATCCCGAGGATACTCTTTGGCCCTGGGGATTAACCGAGGGAACAGGAACAGTCGGTCGGACTACTCGGATAAAAATTAATGAATTTTTAGGAAAATAATTATGGCTAAAAAGAAGAAAAACAAAAAGAAAAGAGGTTATAAATACCCTATTTTGCCCTTAAAAGTAAAAAGATGGATTGTCATAGTGATTTTACTTCTTTTAGCCCTCGTTTTTATTTTTTCCTTTATCGGTCGGGCCGGCCGGGGAGGAAAAGTCCTTTTTGACTTCTTTTATTTTCTAATTGGAGGGATTTTTTTCATTATTCCTTTACTTTTAATTTTAGCTAGCTTTCTCTTTTGGAAACCTCAGAAAAAAAGAATTTACGCCCCTATTTTTGGAGGGATTATTTTGATGATTCTGGGGGGATGTGGTCTTTTTCAGATAATGGGTCAGGAGAATAATTTCGGGGGAATAATCGGCTACGGCTTAAGCTGGCCTTTTTTAACTTATTTTGGCAATTTGGTCTCAATTATTATTTTCAGCGCTCTGATAGTGATTTCCCTTTTGATTATTTGGGAATTTGCTCCTAAAAAAGCCAAAAAAAAGATTAACAATAAAAGAGAAAAGAAAAAAGAGAAGCCAAAAAAGGAAAAATTCACTTTTATAAAAAAGCCGGAATTTAAAGTAAAAGAAATAGAAAAAGTTAAGAAACCGGCTCCAAAAGAAAAGGAATCCGAAGAAGAAAAAATTTCTCCGGAAATAGAAGGAAGCTATAAGATGCCGCCTTTGAGCCTTTTTTCCGATTTTGACGATAGAATTTCTTCTTCGGGAAATGTCAAGGAAATTTCCAAAATCATTGAAAAAACCCTGGCCAATTTTAATATTTTAGTGGAAATGAGGGAAATTAATATCGGACCTACCGTAACTCAATACACTTTCAAGCCGGAAGAAGGGGTCAAGCTTTCTAAAATTACCACTTTAAGCAATGACTTGGCCTTGGCTTTAGCTGCTCATCCCATTAGGATAGAAGCTCCCATTCCCGGTCGTTCTCTGGTGGGGATAGAAGTTCCCAACCGAAGCCGGGCTAATGTTTCCCTGAAGGAAATGTTGAAAATATCCAGAAACCGGGAAAATAAAATTCCCCTAGAGCTTCCCTTAGGCAAAGATGTGGCCGGCAATCCTGTTTTTGCTGATTTAGAGAAAATGCCCCATCTTTTAGTAGCCGGGAGTACCGGTTCCGGAAAAACTATTTTTCTTCAGGACTTAATTATCAGTTTAGTAGCCAATAATTCTCCCCAGATTTTAAAATTAATTTTAGTTGACCCCAAAAGAGTGGAATTTCCTGTTTATAATAATCTGCCCCACTTATTGATTCCCATTGTCTATAAAGCTCAAAAAACGGTCAATGTCCTTAATTGGCTGATTGGGGAGATGGAGCGCCGTTTTGAAATATTGAGGGAAACCAAAAGCCGGGATATTCAAAGCCACAACAGTGTTTTAACTAAAAACAAGAAGTTAAGGGAGGAAATGGGGATAATGCCCTATGTTATCCTAGTAGTAGACGAATTGGCCGATTTAATGGCTGCCAAGGGAAAGGAAATAGAAGCCGGAATTGTCAGATTAAGTCAATTAGCTCGAGCAACGGGAATTCATTTAATTGTAGCTACCCAGCGTCCTTCGGTTGATGTTATCACCGGCTTAATCAAAGCCAACCTAACTTCCCGAGTTTCTTTTCAAGTGGCTAGCCAGACCGATTCCCGAACTATTCTGGATTCAGCCGGAGCGGAAACTCTAACCGGCCGGGGCGATATGCTTTATCAATCTTCAGAGTTCGGCAAACCTAAACGCCTCCAAGCTTGTTTTATTCCCCAAGCGGATGTTAAAAAAGTAATTTCTTTTATCAATAAAAACAATAATTTTGAAAAAGAAAGTGAAATTGAAGAAAAAATCAATGAGGATATAGAAAAGGCGGAAGAAAAACAACTTGAAGGTTCAGGTGGTGACGATCCCCTTTATGATAAAGCCAGAGAAGTGGTTGTCCGCTACCGCAAAGCTTCAGCTTCTCTTCTCCAGAGAAGGTTAAGTATTGGCTATGCTCGAGCGGCCAGAATTTTGGATATGCTTGAGGAAAATGGAGTAGTTGGGCCTCCCGAAGGATCCAAGCCTCGGGAAGTTTACGTGGAGAAAGAAAATACCCCCGATAATTTTGAGGAATCCGACACTTTATAAAAAGGTATTTTCCCTTATAATAAAAACTATATGGCTAAAAAAAAGAAAGACAATAAAGAGGAATTAGAAGAGGCAATTGGAGAAATAAAACAGAGATTTGGAGAAGGGGCGATAATGAACTTAACCGATGTTAAAAAGGTGGATATAGATTCCATTTCCACCGGCAGTATTTCTCTGGATTTAGCTTTGGGTATCGGCGGAGTTCCCAAAGGAAGAATAGTGGAGATATACGGCCCAGAGAGTACCGGGAAAACGACTTTAGCTCTTCATATTATAGCTCAAGCTCAAAAGAAAGGAGGGGTTGGTGCTTTTGTTGACGCTGAACATGCTTTAGATCCTGATTATTCTCGCCGAATCGGGGTTAATATGAAAGAACTCCTTATTTCCCAGCCTGATTCCGGGGAGCAGTCCCTCCAAATAGTGGAGACCTTGGTTCGTTCCGGCTCGGTTGACGTAATTGTGGTTGATTCAGTGGCCGCTTTAACTCCTAAAGCGGAGATTGAAGGAGAAATGGGAGATCAGCATATCGGTCGTCAAGCCCGTCTTATGAGCCAGGCTTTGAGGAAATTAGCCAGTATTGTCTCTAAAACCGGAACTACGGTTGTTTTTCTCAATCAGACCAGAATGAAAATTGGAGTAATGTTCGGCAATCCAGAGACGACTTCCGGCGGAATGGCTCTCAAATTCTATTCTTCAGTCAGAATAAACCTTAAAAGGAGAGCTCAGATTAAGAGCAAGGATGAAGTTGTTGGCTTGAGAGTAAAAGTTAAAGTTGTTAAAAATAAGGTAGCTCCGCCTTTTAAAACCACCGAGTTTGATATTTACTACAATGAAGGTATTTCCCGGACGGCCGATCTTATCAACACTGCTTTAAAATACGGAGTAATAAAAAAATCCGGCAGTTGGTATCAATACGGGAAAAAGAAAATAGGCCAGGGAGGCGCCGGAGTAAAAGAATATTTGGAAGAACACCCGGAGTTAAGAAAAGAGATAAAAAAAGAACTTACGGAAAAAATAAAATAAGCTTATTTCTTAGAATAAGGGAGAAGGGCCAGGTATCTGGCTCTTTTTATTGCTTTAGCAATTTTCCTTTGGTGATTGGCGCAAAGATGAGTTTTCTTGCGTGATTTTATTTTTCCAGCTGCCGATATAAAGCGTTCCAGGGTTCTAGTTTCCCTGAAATCTATATCATCAATATTTTTTTGGCAAAAATAACATTGCATAATTTTTAAAATGGAATATCTTTAACATCTATTTCTTCGTCATCTTTTTTTTTGCCCTTTGGTTTTTTTTCCTTGACTACTGGAATATCCTCCTTTTTTGTTTGAAACTGACTGCTATTATTTCTCTCCGAAGATTGACTCATTGACCTGGGACCAAGTTGGAGATTGTTGGCAATTATTTCCGTTCGGAAATGCTTAACCCCCTGTTTATCTTGCCAATTATTAGTCCTTAATCTTCCTTCAATAAAAACCAGAGAGCCTTTTTTTAGATAGCGAGAAGCAATATCGGCTAATCTTCCGAAAGTGGTAACGTTATGGAATTCAACTTCCTGCTGCCTTTCCCCGTCTTTATTGTTGAAAAATCGGTTAGTAGCTACCCCAAAAGAAGTTACCGGCTGGCCGGAAGGAAGACTTCTTTTTTCCGGGTCTCGGGTTAAATTACCGAGGATAAAAGCTCTATTTAAATTCATAACTATTTTTTATTATATCTCTTTTAAATTCTTTTTTAATAAGAAGAAACCTCATTATATCTTCATTTTTCTCCAATTTTTCCTTTAATTCAGCTGTTTTTTCCTCAGGGCAATCCAGAGAAATAACACCCATAAAAGCGCTTTTCTTATCTTTAATAGGATAACAGAGACCTATGTTTTTTAACTTTTGAACATTCAAAACTTTTCCTAGTAAGGAATCCTTGATTTCATTTGATTCTTTGTCGGTCAAGTAAGTTAATTCATATTGCATATATTTTTATTCTACTTATATCCCTTATAATTTCAAGGGTATTTTTTTTATGCTATTATTAAGATATGGATATATTCCGCAAATATGATATTAGAGGACGTTATGGTTCTGATATTACTGATGAGAAGGCCTATAAGATAGCCAGGATTTTGGTTGATATGTATGGAGCTAAAGAAGCAGTTATCGGCTATGATATCAGTCCGGAGTCGCCCAAAATTTACCAGAGTTTAATTAACGGTTTGAGAGATCAGGGCTGTAATGTTACCCAACTGGGGCTGGCTGGAACCGATATAGTCTATTTTGCCGGCGGTCAGTTTGGCTTTGATCTTTCTTTAGAAGTAACCGCTTCCCATACAGCCGGTTATCTTCATGGTATAAAAATACTTACTCCCGGGGCTGAACCCTTTGGCTGGGGTTTTGGTATGGAGGGATTGAAAACGAGATTCCAGAATTACGAAGAAAAAGAACCAACTTTAAGAGGGAATTTGAAGAAAAAGAATGTATTCCCTGATTTCATCAAAAAAAGTCTCTCTTTTGTTGATTATGGGAGGATAAAACCTTTAAAAGTGGCAGTTGATTCTTCTAATTCGGTGGCTAGTCTGGAAATTGATGTTTTGGAGGAATTTCTGCCTCAAGTGGAGTTTATAAGGATAAATTGGGAGCTGGACGGCAGTTATCCGGCCCATGACCCCAATCCCTTTTTGGAAGAAAATAGAAAGCAGCTTTCCCGAAAAATCAAAAAAGTTAAAGCTGATTTTGGAGTTGCTTTTGACGGAGATGCCGACAGAATCTATTTTCTTAATGGAAAAGGGGACTATCTCTTTGGAGTTTACATCAATGGCCTGATTGCCCGGAAAATGTGCTTAGAAGAGCCTCAGAGGGCTGTTATCCACGACATTAGGGCAGTTAACCATATTAAGGATAAAATTGAAGAGAGTGGAGGAATTCCTAAATTGGAGCTGGTCGGCCATACCTTCTTTAAAAAAAGAATGAAAGAGGAAAATGCTCTTTTCGGAGCCGAATCTTCAGGTCACATGTACTATAATTTCGGAAATTATATGGTGGAAAATTCTATTATCGCTCTTCTTCAGATTATGGAGATTATCTCTCAATCAGGCAAGTCTCTAACTGAGCTTACTAGAGAAGCTAGAAGAAATTACCCGGTCAGCGGGGAATACAACTTCTCTCTGCCGAACTTTGGTATAACTCCCCAAGCTGAAGGAAAAATTGAAGATATTTTAGATCAAGTTAGAAAAAAGTATTCTGATGGCTGTCTTTCCGATTTTGACACTTTAACTGTTAAATATCCCAATTGGAGATTTAACCTTCGCCCCTCGGCTAATGAACCGGTACTTCGCTATAATGGAGAAGCTAAAAATTCCAAATTATTGATTAAGAAACAAAAAAAGCTTTTTAAATTTCTGAAATCTTTAGGTTGTAAGTATCTCAACGATTCCGGAGTAAAATTACTCTAAACAAAAATCCCGTCTTTTAAACAGGACTTTTGTCAAAGCTTTTTTACTTTACAGCGTCTTTTAAACTCTTTCCTGCCTTAAACTTAGGTACTCTCTTGGCGGGAATCTTAATAGTTTCCCCAGTTTGAGGATTTCTTCCTGTCCTGGCTTTTCTTTTGCTTACTTTGAATGTTCCGAAACCGGTTAAAACTACGTCTTTCCCGGCCTTCAAACCTTTGGTAATTTCACCCAAAAGATCATTAAGGCAGTCACCAGCAGCTTTTTTGGAACAATCAGTACTTTTTACTATAGTTTGAGTTAAGTCGTCTTTTGTTAATTTAGCCATAATTTTATTAATTTGTTTACTATCCGACCTTTGAAATAACTTTATCTCTTATTCAATAAATTGAAAAGTGGAAAGAATGTGATTAAAATCATTTTCTGAAATACTTGATTCTCTTTTTCTATCATAATGAATTTGATATAGGTTATCAAAATGTTCAATAAAGTACTTTAGGAAATCCGAATCTTCAGGTAGTTCGTGACTTTCTCCCTTATAGGAGAATTTTTTAGCATTATAATTTTCTTTGCCAATTTGTACATTCTTCAAATCTTCTTCTTGAATTTCCGGAGCGAATGACTTTTGATATAATTGCTTTAAATTATTTATTTCTTTTTCGATTCCGATAGAAACTGCTCCATCTCCAATATCTTTATTTTCTCCAATATAAATTAATAACTCAAAATTGGGAGTTTGATAAGCCCAATCTTTTACTGTTAAATGGGAAGGGCAGTTTAACTTGAACCCATATTTTTCATTTGTGTAAATTTTCCAATCAGCAAGTTCCTCTTGTTCTTTTTTCTCTTCATTTTGGGAAATTTCTGGAGTAATTCCTTTCTCTCCTGATTGTATAATAATGATAATTCCAATTAAAATAATAATTACAATAGAAAGAATAAGAGTTGTTGTTGATCCTTTTTTATAGTTCATATTTATTAGTTTATATTAATTCCTTTAGCTAACTTCATTTTACCAGTAAATACAAGGAAAAATCAAGGGTTTTAACGGGCGTATTCCACAGCCCGGGTTTCTCTAATGACATTAACTTTGATTTCTCCCGGGAAGTTTATTTCCTGTTGAATGTTCTTGGCAATCTCTTTAGCCAGTTTATAGGATTCCAAATCACTTATTTCTTCCGGTTTAACAAAGACCCTTATCTCTCTTCCCGCCTGAATGGCGTAAGCCTTCTTGACTCCCTTGAAATTAGTGGCTACTTTCTCCAGTTCCTCTAGTCTTTTCAAATAATTTTCTACCGTATCTTTTCTGGCTCCCGGTCTGGCTCCCGATATTTGGTCGGCAACTTTAACAATAACTGCTTCCAAAGTATCGGCGCTATAATCTTCATGATGAGCTTTCATAGCATCAATAACTTCCTGGTTGATATTGAATTTTTTCAATATTTTTATTCCTATTTCAACATGGGACCCTTCAATTTCCCGATCAACAGCTTTTCCTATGTCGTGGAGAAGTCCGGCCATTTTAGCTATTTTAACGTTAGCTCCCAATTCTTCAGCCAAGGCAGCTGACAAAAGGGAAACTTCAATAGAATGAAGAAGGACGTTTTGGCCGAAACTAGTCCGAAAATAGAGGCGGCCGAGAAGCTTGGTTAACTTAAGGGGAAGTCCCACTATCTCTGTTTCATAAAGAGCGTTCTGGCCGAATTTCTTGGTTTGTTCGTCAACCTCCTCTTTGGCTTCTTCTATTTTTTCTTCAATTCTAGCCGGCTGAATTCGGCCGTCTTTAATCAGCTTCTCCATTGCCAATTTGGCAATTTGTCTTCTAATGGGGTTAAAGGCGGAAATAATAACTGCTTCCGGAGTTTCATCAACCATTACTTCCACTCCGGTTAGTTTCTCAAAGGCCTTAATATTTCTTCCCTCTTTTCCAATAATTCTTCCTTTTATCTCGTCGGAGGGAAGACTAACCGTAGTAGTTGTTATCTCTTGGGCTTGAGAAGGGGCGTAGCGCTGAATAGCCGAACTTAAAATCTCTTTGGCTTCTCTTTGAAATCTTTCTTCTCCCTCTTCATGGAGCTTTTTAATTCTTTCTCCGAGTTCTTTTTTGTTTTCCTCGTCTATTTGCTTTAAAAGTTCTTTCTTTGCTTGTTTTTTGGTAAAATTGGCTACTTTTTCCAGCTTTTTCTCTATCTCACCTCTTTTTTCTTTCAAACTTTCTTTTAATTTCTTTATTTTCTTTAATTTATTTCCGTATTCTTTTTCCTTTTCTTCAAAATCGGAAAGCTTTTCATCCAGCTTTTTTTCCCTCTTATAGAGGAGGCGTTCCGTTTTGAAGAGCTCCTTTCTTCTTTCTCCGACTTCGCCTTGGGCTTCAGAAATTATTTTAGCTGCTTTTTCTTTGGCTTTGGAGATTATTTCAACAGCTTCTTTTTTAACCTGGCGGGCTTTTTTTTCCAGCCGGCTTTCTATTGTTCCCTTTCTTTTTTTAACTAATGACTGGCGGGCGTAATAGCCTAAAATTGATCCTATTACTAAAGCCAAAAAACCTACTCCAATTAGGATTAAATTTTCTTCCATAATTTTTTACCAGTAATTGATTAATCATATAATCAAAATTTCTGGGTTAAAGAAAGCTTCTTATTTATTGTTTTTAACCACTTGGTCAATAACTCCGTAGTCCTTAGCTTCCTGAGCTGACATATAGAAATCTCGATCGGTGTCTTTTTCCACTTCTTTGAGAGGCTTGCCGGTGTGTTTGGCTAAAATCTGATTGAGTTTCTTTTTCATTTTTATTATCTGCTTGGCGCCGATTTCAATCTCTGTTGCCTGACCGCTTATTCCTCCGGCTACTTGGTGGAGGAGGATCTCCGAGTTAGGAAGGGCAAAGCGTTTCCCTTTTGATCCAGAAGCCAAAAGAGTAGCTCCCATAGAAGCGGCTATTCCCACACAGATAGTGGAAACATCGCATTCAACATGCTGAATAGTGTCATAAATAGCTAAACCAGCTGTTACCGAACCTCCCGGGCTGTTGATATAGAGCTTTATGTCCTGACCGGGATCTTTAGCGGCTAAATAAAGAATTTGAGCTATAACTAAATTAGCCGTTACATCGTTAATCGGTCCGGCTATAAAAACGATTCTTTCCTCTAAGAGCCGGGAGTAAATATCAGTGGCTCTTTGGCCCTGTCTTGATTTTTCGACTATTGTCGGAACTATTGGCATAAGAAACTTTCGAGTTTTTGAAAAACCTTTTCGTTATAAATAACACCTTTATAATAATCCCTTATTCGCTGAAGGTCAAGGTCCTTTTTATTCTCGGAGAAATTATTGAGGAACATATTTACCGCTTTTTCCACCTCTTCCTTCTCAACTTTAATATCTTCTCTCTGGCCGATTTTCCGAAGAATTAGAAATTCTTCAACTCTCCTTTTAGCTTGTTCTCTGAGGGTTTTTTCCATTTCCTCCTTGGTTTTTTTGATTCTTTTAAGATATTCTTCAAAAGAAGTTTTTAATTGCTGGTTAATACTTTGCTTAAGGTTGGCTAAAGCGTTTTGATACTCCATCTCTACCAAGGATTGGGGAATCTCCATTTCGCTTTTTTCCCTTAATTTTTCCAGAATCTGGCTCCTTGTCTTCTGTCTTATCTGTTTTTCTTTTTCTTGCCCCATTCCTTCTTTAATGTTTTTCTTTAATTCTTCCAGATTATTGAATTTTCCCAGTGTTTTAGCGAAATCATCATTCAATTCGGGGATTTCAGCCTCTTTAACTTTCTTGACTTTTACTTTTAGATCACATTTCTTGCCGGCCCATTCCTTTTTTTGAAAATTTTCGGGAAATTTAACACTGAGATCTTTTTCCTCGCCCGGTTTAGTCCCTTTTAGTTCTTCCTCAAATCCGGGGATAAAATGGCCTCGGCCCAAGAGAAAAGCATCTTCAAAAACCCTATTATTCTCCAATTGAGGGCTTTGATAGCTTAATTCCAAGAAGTCTCCTTTCTTGGAAGGCCTTTCAACTTCCTTGAATTTTGATCGGGAGTGCTGGATTTGCTTGAGAGTGTTTTCCACCTCCTTTTCTTCCACTGGAGTTTTTTCCTCCTTTTTTATTTTAGAGCAAATTTCCTTGTAATCGCTAAGCTTAACTTCCGGCATTGTTTCCGCTTCCACCTTGAAGATCATCTCGTTATTGGGGGCTAGCTTTTCAATTTCTATTTTAGGATTACCGATCACCTCCATTTTATTCTCCCGAATGTATTGAGGGTATTTTTCCTTAATGAACACTTTAGCCGCTTCAGCCAGAATTTTACTTTCTCCCAGTTTCTTCTCAGCTATTTCTTCAGGTATGTTTCCCGGTCTGAAACCAGAGACTTTAAGGTCTTGGCCCAATTTTTCAACTGCTTTTTTCCGAAAAGGGAGAAGTTCCTCCCAGGGGACTTCAAAGGACATTTCTATTTTTGTTTTTGATAGTTTTTTTGTTTCAACTTTCATAATTATTTATTGAGCAAGCAGGAACAGAGGGATGAATATAATGCTCACTTTGCCAATAAGCTTTATCAATATATTCAAAGAGGAACCATATCTTTAAAAGGGTCCCCGACCGTATCTCCCACTATGCTGGTTTTATGTGCTTCTGAATTTTTTCTGCCCAGGTTGCCGGCTTCAATATATTATCCCAGGCGCCGCCGGAATTTGACATCATTACGGCTATTAAGAATCCACTAACTAAACCCCCGATTTCTCTAAGAAAAAAGCTGGCGAAAATCAAAGAAAAAAAAGAAACTATAATTGGAATATAGAACATGGGGTAAACGTTTTTATTTGCATTTTAGACAATAAATTGCCTGAGGATAGATTTTTAGCCTTCCTTTAGGAATGGATTTTTTGCATTTGTCGCAAATTCCGTAACTTCCTTCCTTAATTTTTTCCAAAGCCCTTTTTATTTTTTTCAAATTCCCTTTCATAGAATGGCCAGTGGAGATTCGAGTAGCAAACTCCTCTACTTCGTCAGCTTCCTCAGATATTTCTCCTCCTCCAAATTGGGGATATTTGGCAATCCAGCCTCCTTTTGCGTCCTTACTCTTAATAGAGAAGGAGCTTAAGTGTTTCTCTATTTTCTTTTTTTCTTCAAGAAGCTTTTTTTTCTGTTCCTTTAAAAATTCCTTAGTTAATTTACTTTTCATATTTTTAATATTATAGGGAAAGAAAACTTTTTATCAAGTTAATCATACTTTCTCCGGAAGTGGTCAAAATCAAATAGTCATCAATAAAGGAATAACAGATGCCAAAATTTCCCTGATCGCTGTCCAAATATCTAAAACTTTCTTCTTCAGTTTGGGCTGTTTTAAATTCCTCGGAGAAATTTAAATTCCGACCGGCTAAGAATATCATTAACTGTCTTAAGTCGTAGTCTATTCTATTTTCCCAACTTTCCATTGTCCTTTTCAGAGAATCTTTATTGGCAGTTTCAATTATAAAGCCGAATCTGTTTCCGTTTTTTAAGTTGTGGATAAAGAAAAGAGATCCCTTAACTTCCCGCCAGAAGCTTTCCCCAGCTGTTATTCCGAAAAAATCAAAGAAACTTCTTAAATCCATTTCTTCTTCCTCCTCTTTTCTCTTGAATTTAATCTCCAAAAGACCTTCTTCTTTTATGTCTTTCTCCAGGAGCCAGCTTAATCTTACTAAGACGTCGGTTTTTTGGGAAAATTCAATCAACTCCGGTTCTGAATCAAATAATCCCTCTTTTATTCTCTCAAGTTTTTCTTTTTCTTCAGTTGTCTTTTCAGTTTTAAACTCCCAAACAGAAGAAGTAGCTTCTCCTTTTATTGTTGTGTACCAGGAGTAGCTGGTAGAAGAAGAAAGATTGGGCCAATCGACTGCGGCAATGGAACTGGTAACCGAACTGGTTCCAATAAGGGATTGATTAGAATTATCGTAGAAGTAAACCGTTTCTCCCTGAAAACCTTTAACTTTTATTGAAAGTTCGGTTGAAGTAGCTATTCCTTCGGCTCTGTTTTCCGGCAGAGGACTGCTGAAAATACTAGTTGGTTCAGTCGATGTAGCAACTGGCGGAGGAGTTTTGTCCGGCTCTTCTTTAAAAAGATAATGAATGAGGAAATAAACTCCGGCTATTAAGATGATAATTAGAATAACTGTAATTATCCTTATAATTATTTTCTTTAGAAGCGAGGATTTCTCCACAACTGGCCGGAAAATGATTTCCTTACTGCTTTCTTTTTCTTTTTCCTCCAGCGAGGCTGTTTTCGGTTTTTCTCCAGCCACTCTTTTTAAGAATTTTTCTCTTTCTTTTTCCTCCTCCGGTGAAAGATCACTTATTTTCTTCAATATTTTTTCTTTTGCTAGGTGCTTTCGAGAAGTTAACCTTTCATCCTTTTTCTGGGCCATTTCTTTTATTTTTTCTTTTTTAATTGGTTCTTCTTCCGGTTCTTCTTCTTCCGGTTCTTCTTCTTCTTCCGGTTCTTCTTCTGGTTCTTCTTTCGGTTTTTCTTCTTTAATTGGTTCTTCTTTTTTAGGAGTTGGAAGAACTTGGGGAGCTTCCGGCTCTTCTCGGGATGGTTTTTCCTGTAATCTTCTCCTGCCTTCTTCTATTCCATAAGTTAAAAGTATTTCTATCTTTCTCAATTTCTCCTGATTTTCTTCTCTTTCCCGAATTAAATCGTCAATTACCTTATTTTTTTCGCTTATTTGTTCTTTCAGCTTGTTAGATTGTTGCTGGAGTTTCCAACGTTTTTTCTCTGTTTTTGCTCTTTCTTCTTCGGCATTCCATCTTGATTTTTTAAATTCTTTTTCCTTACTTGAAGATTCGGCTGATTTTTCCTTTTCCTCCAAATCTCTTATCCTTTCCTCAATTTCTTTTTCATCAGCTAATATTTTGGAAAGCTCTTCTTCAATTTCTTCTTTTTCTTTTTGAAGTTTTTCCGTTTCTTCTTTTATCTTATTTTCCTCTTTCTTGATTCTTGAAACTTCTTTATCAAACTTCCCTTTTTTCTTAACTAGTTCTATTTTCTTGATATTGTTTTCAAATTTTTCTTTTTTCTTTTCCAATTTTTCCTCCTTTTTCCTTATCTCCTCTAATTTATTATCGATTTCTCCAATCTCCGACTTAATTTCTTCTACTTTTTGCTCCAAATCCCATTTTTCTTTCTCAATTTCTTTCCTTTTTCCCTCTATAATCCATCTCTTAGACTCAATAGCATGTTTTTTTTGGGGATCAGTTTCTTCTCTTTCCTTTTTTTCAATTTCCTTCTTGGTTTGGACTATTTCCTTTTCTTTCTCCAGAACTTGAGATAAGTTTTCAATTAATTTATATTTTTTACTTTCTAAACTTTTCCTTTTTTTATTGAAAGGTTCTTTTTCCGCAGGGAACTGTTTTAGTTTTGATTCAATCTCATTTATTTTGTTTTCCAATTCCTCCCGGCTTAATTTAGGTTCTTCTTCCTTTTTTTTCTTTTCCAATTCTTCTTTTCTTTTCTTTATCTTTTCTTTTATTTCTTCCATTAATTCTTCTTTTTCTTCGCTTTTTCTTCTAGCTTGTTCTATTAATTCTTTTTCTTTTGTTTTTTCGGGAGTCGTTTCTTCTTTTTCGGGAATTTCCTCTTTAATTGGTTCTTCTTCCGGTTTTTCCTCTTTAATTGGTTCTTCTTTCGGTTCTTCCTCTTTAACTGGTTCTTCTTTTTTAGGAGTTGGAGGAACTTGAGAAACTTCTGGCTTAGGGGTTTCTTTAACACCAGTAGCCAGTTTCTTAATTCGCTCCAATTCTTTTTCTTTGGGTCTTTTTTCTTTCTTTCTTTGACCGAGTTTCTCTAAATCATCTTTCATTGTCAAAAGAATTCCTTCTCGGAGAATTTTTTCAATATTATTTTTTTCAGCTGTTGTCTTTTCCTCCATTTTGGCCATGTTTTTTGATTTTAAAACCGGCTTTTTGAGCTGATAGCTTTATTTTACCCTGATCATCAACAGAAATTACCTTCACCGGAATTATCTGACCTACTTTTATTATATTCTCCAAACTCTTAATATGAAAGTCGGCGAATTCGGAAATATGGACCAATCCTTCCTGACCGGGGAAAATTTCCACTACTGCTCCGAAATCTAAAATCTTCTTTATTTTCCCCTGAAAGATTTCGCCAGTTTTTACTTCTTTAGTTATATTTTTAATCCATTCAATTGCTTTCTCAATTGATTCTTCTTTCTTGCCGGTGATAAAAATTTGGCCCGAGTCTTCAATATCAATAGAAACCTGGCAGTCATCAATTATTTCATTAATTATTTTTCCTCCCGGTCCGATAACACCTCCTATTTTATCGGGGTCAATTTTCAGAATATTGATCTTGGGAGCATAAGGCGAGAGTTTTTCCCGTGCTTCCTTTATTGTCTTTTTCTGGGTGGCAATTATTTTTTTTCGAGCTTCCTGGGCTCCATTGAGAGTTTCTTTAAATATCTCTTCGTTAATACCTTTAATTTTTGTATCCATTTGAATAGCTGTTATTCCATCTTCGGTTCCGGCTACTTTGAAGTCCATTTTCCCATAGTGGTCTTCCACTCCCCGAATATCGGTTAGAACCTGGTATTGAGATAAGTCTTCTTCGGCTATCAAACCCATGGCAATTCCAGCCAGATGTTTTTTAATCGGCACTCCGCCGGCCATTAAAGCCAAACAGGTTCCGGAAACAGAAGCCATACTGGTTGAACCGTTGGAACTTAGTATTTCCGAGACAACCCTTATAGTATAAGGAAAGCTGTCAAAAGAAGGAAGAAGAGGAATTAGAGCATTTCTAGCCAAACTGCCGTGGCCAATTTCTCTTCGGTTAGGAGCTCTTAAAGGTCTGACGTCTCCGGCGGAATAAGGGGGGAAATTATAGTGGTGCATAAACCTTCTTTTTCCTGATATTTCCATTTCCTCTATTAATTTGCGGTCATCAGGACCGCCTAAAGTGAGGACAGAAAGAACTTTAGTTTCCCCGCGCTGAAAGAGAGCTGAGCCGTGGACCCGGGGAAGGAAATCAACTTCAGCAGAAATGTCTCTTAGTTGGTTCATTTTTCTTCCGTCAATCCTTCTTTTTTCCTTGAGAATAGCTTTTTTAATGATAGCTTCCTTTTCCTCTTCCATGATTTTTTCGGCTTGCTGAAGATATTTATCCTTTTCCTCTTTATCTTTTAATTTTTCTTCTATTTCTTGCTGGAGTTCTTTAAGTTTTTTCTCCTTTTCTTTTTTATTGTCCAGATAAAAGGCTTTTGCTAATTTTTTTTCAAGCAAACTTCTAACTTCCTTTTCCCAATTTGAATCTTCTTCCGGTTTTTCAATAAGAGCTTTTTCCTTTCCTTTCTTTTTGATAATTTCCTTTTGAAATTCAATAATTTTTTTTAGGTAAGGTTTGGCGAATTCAAGAGCTTCCAAAATAACTTTTTCTGAAACTTCCCGGGACTGGCATTCAATCATATTGGTGAGAAATTTCCCGTTTTCCTCTATCCCGGCCAAAAGAATATCCAATTCTCCCTCCTTCCTTTCTTCTTGAGTAGGGAAGAGAATAAATTCTCCTTCTTTCCGGCCTATTCTGATGGCTCCGATTGGACCCAGCCAAGGAATTTCGGAAACAGAAAGAGCTAAAGAAGTTCCTATCAAACCCAAAACGCCAGGATCGCTTTCTTCGTCCCAGCTTAAACAATTAGGGATAATTTGAATTTCCCGTTTTAATTCTTTTGGGAAGAGAGGTCGGATAGAGCGGTCAATCAAACGGGAAACAAGAGCTGACTGGTCGCTCGGTTTCCCCTCCCTTCTTAAAAAGCGGGATCCGAGAATTTCTCCTTTGGCATAGTATTTTTCCTGATATTGGCAAATTAAGGGGAAGTAATCTATTTCCGGATTTTCTTCTCCCATTTGGCAGACTGAAAAAAGGGTTGTTTCTCCCATTCTTAACCAGGAGCTACCTGATGCTTGTTCAGCCAGTTTATTAACTTGAACTTCTATTTTTTTATTGCCTAATTCTATTTTAAATTCCATTTTTTTAAGCAGAGAGAAAAACATTCCAAATAGAAGCAAATTATCAAGCAGGTTATAATCCGCAAACTTGGTTTCCGAATTTTAGCCAACCTGTAATTTGCTTTTTACTATTTAAAACTTTTCCTCCTCTACTAATTAAGTAAGAACTTCTTACTGTGACCCATATCCAAAAATTCATCAGCCGTTTCCTTTAATTCCGAAGAAGTGGTTTTTTCAAAAGCAATAACTTCTACTCTTTTTCCCTTGTTCCTCAAGTATTCCAAAAGAGGGATAAAATCGCCGTCTCCGGAGCAGAGAACTACGGTATCGGCTGAGTCAGCCGTCCTAATAGCGTCAATGACTATTCCTACATCCCAGTCGGCTTTCTTCTGGCCCCCGTAGAATTCTTTAAGCTCCCTTATCCTGGTTTCTATCCCTAAATTAGTTAAAGCTTCAAAAAAGGGCTTTTCTTCGCCTGTTTTAGTGCTGACTACATAGCCGAAAGCTCTGATTAGTTTTCGATTGGCCACTGCTTTTTTAAGAACCTCCCGGAAATTAACCTTTTTCCCGAAAAGATTCTTGGCCGAATGATAAAGATTTTGGGCGTCAATAAAAACAATAACCCGCTGTTCCTTTTGCTTTATAAGCATAATTATTTTTTAAGGCCTATTTTCTTAATCAAAGCCTCGTATTTTTTGGGATCTTTATTTTTTAAGTATTTCAAAAGCCTCTTTCTCTTAATAACCATCTTTAAAAGACCTCTTCGGCTGTGGTTGTCCTTAGGACTTTTTTTAAGATGACCCAAAAGCTTCTCAATATTTTCACTGAGCAAGGCTATCTGAACTTCAGCCGAGCCAGTGTCTTTTTTATGGTCTTGATGACCTTTTATTAATTTTTCTTTTTCTTCTTTTTTAAGCATATTTTTATTATATATGCCCCGTAAGGGACTCGAACCCCTAACAAATGGCTTAAGAGGCCACTGCTCTGCCAGTTGAGCTAACGGGGCTTAAAAAGTAAGAGGGCAGTTTATGGAAAATACTCCCATATCGGCCCAATCAGCAAATGGCTGCCAATTTGTCGCTCCTAAAATTGAAAGGAACAGACCTATTATTAGGTAGGCGCCGTAAATAAGGAAAAGACCGATAACTACCCCCAAAAGGAGTTTCTTAGCTTTATCGATAAGGTCCGGTTTCCCTCCTCCGGCGTAGAACATTACTCCTCCAATAACTATCATTAATACCGCCAAGGGTGGAACAATATTAATCAGAAGAAAACTGACTATATTATTAATCATTATGAAAATGTGGCAGAGCTGGCAGTCAATAAGCACTCCTTCTCCTCCCTCGCATTTTCCATTCTCTACATTCCCGTTTTTTATAACCATTTTTCCACAGGGGACAAAACCTTCATAGCAAACTGTTACTTCGCTTCCACTACAAGTTCCATCTTCTTGGATAATTCCATTACAGGCCTTGTAAACATTGGCTACTGCCTCCGAAGTTGAAGGAGTCAATATTCCGGCTAAAACAATTATTAAAGTTAAAATGATTATCTTTTTTGTCATTAAGGTTATTATAGCAAAAAATGGATATAAAAAAAGCTATGTCCCTGGCAGGAGTCGAACCCGCAACCTTATGGGCCGAAACCATACGCTCTATCCAATTGAGCTACAGGGACAATGAAATAATATCAAGAAAGTTGAAAAAAATCAAATTTTAAGGCAGAATGAAATTATATGAAAGTTCCCCGAGAGATAAAAAACATTAACGAGAATCTGGAAAAAGCCGGCTTCCAATCATATATCGTCGGCGGCTGCGTCAGAGATCTCTTAAGAGATGTGGAACCCAGTGATTGGGATATAGCTACTGATGCCAAACCGGAAAAGATTGCCGGGATCTTTCCCGATAATTTTATAAACAACAAATTTGGAACAGTTACAGTTATAACCAAAGCCAAGAACCCCCGATTGAAGGAAGTTGAAATTACCCCTTATCGGATTGATGAAGAATACAGCGATAAACGCCACCCCGATAAGATAAAATGGACCAAAGATATAGAGGAGGACCTTTCCCGGCGGGATTTTACCGTCAATGCCCTGGCCGGCCGGCTGGAAGGCAGAAACCTTAAGATAATAGACCTTTTTGAAGGAAAAAAAGATTTAGAGAATAAGATGATTAGGGCGGTTGGAGAGCCTGGGGAAAGGTTTAATGAAGATGCCCTCCGCTTGATGCGAGCGGTTAGGTTTGCCGTCACCCTGGGCCGGAAATGGAAAATAGAGAAGAAGACCCGGGAGGCTATTAAGGAAAAAGCCTCTCTTTTGAAATTTATCTCCAAGGAAAGAATAAGAGACGAATTAGTAAAGATAATAATGTCACCCTTCGGAGCCAGAGGAATAGAAAGGTTAAGGCGTTTGGGGCTTTTAAAGTATATTATCCCCGAATTGGAGGAGGGTTTCGGTATTGACCAGAATAAACACCATATTTACCAGATTTACCAGCATAATCTTCTGAGCTTGAATTACGCCTGCCAAAAAGATTACTCTCTAGAGGTCCGTTTAGCTGCCCTGCTCCATGACGTCGGCAAACCCCAAACCAAAGAAGGAGAAGGAAAAGATGCCACTTTTTACAATCACGAGATTGTCGGAGCTAAAATGGCTTATGATATTTTAAACGGACTGAAGTTCTCTAAAAAGGAAGTTAAAAAAATAACTAAGTTGGTTAGATATCATCTTTTCTACTATAATGTCGATGAAGTGGGAGAATCCTCGGTCCGCAGACTTTTGAGAAGAGTAGGCGAGGAAAATGTCGAAGATTTAATGGAAGTTAGGTATTCCGATCGGATCGGCTCCGGCGTTCCTAAAGCTGAGCCCTACAAACTGAGGCATTTGAAGTATATGTTTGAAAAGATCAATAAGGATCCTATTTCCGTCAAGAAGCTTAAAGTCGGAGGCAAAGAAATAATGAATATCCTTAATATTGAGCCCGGCCCTAAAATAGGCCGGATTCTGACTGTTTTATTGGGAGAAGTTCTCGGTGATCCAGCTAAAAATAATAGGACATTTCTGAAAAAAGAAATTGTCCGATTAGGGAAAGGAATGTCCGACGAAGAGTTTAATAGGACATACGAGGAAGCCAAAAAGGAAATTAGGAAAATTAAGATAAAAAGGGATAAAATGACCAAAGACAAATATTGGGTTAAGTAAAAATGGCAAAAACTGAAATTTTAACGCTTAAAAGTTATTTGGCGACCATAAGGAAGAGTCCGGGAACAAGAATGTTCCAGGATTTTTATATCCGAATCAAGGGGAAAGAAAAAAATGCAACCGAAGGAGGAAAAACTTCCTGTGCTTCTTTCCTTTCCTCAGTCTTATTAAAATTCGGTTTAATTAAAGAAGGCCACCTTACTATCACTGGCGCCTTAGAGGATATGAAGGAAAGCGGTTGGAGAGAGATTAAAGAATTAAAACCGGGAGCCATTCTCCTTTGGGAGAAAAAAGGGGAGCATAAACACTTGGGTTTTTACTTGGGCGGCGAAAAAGCAGTCAGTAATTCCGAAAAAAGAAAAGAGCCGGTTATTCACCACTATAATTACCAAGGAAAGAGAAAGATTGAAAAGATATTCTGGAACGATAAACTCAAAGACTGAACAGGCAGCCGCAGTATTTCTGATGGTAAAAATTGTATTTGTTGGCTAAAATTCTGGTTTTCCGCCAATTCTCTTGAAAATCCAAACCTTCTAAAGGGAAAAATTTTGATTGAAAAGAAATTTTAGAAGCCAATCTCTTGATAACCCCCTTATCTTTATAAGGGCTGGTTAGAAGAGAAGTGGTATAGTAGGGAATATTCTCTTTGTCGGCTCTTTGAGCTGTTTTTTGAAGGAGAAAATTAAAGCAGATGGGACATCTTTTGCCGCCCTCCGGCTCTTGTTCATAACCTTTGACAGCCTGAAACCATTTTTCTGGCTCGTATTCTTCTTCAATCAACTCTAATCCGTAAATCTCGGCTAATTTCCGAGTGGAATTTCTTCTTTTTTCGTACTCCTCTTTAGGCTGGACATTGGGGCTGTAAATGAAAATAATCGGCTCAAAGCCTTTTTTAATCAGTTCTTCAACCAAGCTTGCTGCACAAACCGAGCAGCAAGTGTGGATCAAGACCTTTTTAGATTTCCCCTTTTTTAATTCCATATCTTATTCTCTCCATTAAAGTTAAGTAAAATTTTAGGTTGTGAATAGTAGCTAAACGGCCGTAAAGCGGCTCCTTACTTCGGAAAAGATGGTGAAGATAGCTCCGGGAGAAATTCTGGCAGCTAGAGCAGGAGCAGTCCTTGCTTAAGGGCCGGAAGTCGTTGCTGTATTTCTTTTTCCTGATTTTAATTATTTCGTAGAACTTCCCTTTAATTGATTTTTTCTTAAAGACAAAGATCTCTCCGTGGCGGGCATGACGGGTGGGAATAGTGCAGTCAAACATATCAATTCCCAGTTTCACCGCTTCTATCATCTGTTCGGGAAAACCGACTCCCATTAAATAGTGGGGTTTTTGCTCGGGCAGTTTATCGGAGAGAAAGGATAAAACCTTGAACATTTCTTTTTCCGGCTCCCCGACGGCCAATCCTCCCAGAGCATAGCCGTCAAAATCAAAAGCCGAAATATCTTTTAAACTCCTTTTCCTCAGGTCTTTAAAGATTCCCCCTTGGATTATTCCGAAAAGGAGCGATTTTTCCTTTGATTTCTGGAAATATTTCTTGGATTTTTCCGCCCAAAGAGCGGTTCTCTCCACCGCTTTTTCCACCTCCTTCCTCTTTGAATTATAGGGAGGGCAGACATCCAAAACCATTCTGATGTCCGAGCCGATAGCCTCCTGGATTTTCAATGATTTTTCCGGAGCTAGGAAAACTTTTCCTTCGGAAGAGGAAAATTCCACTCCTTGATCATTAACTCTTCTTATCTTGGCTAAGGAAAAGACCTGATAGCCTCCGGAATCGGTGAGGATGGGCTTGGGCCAATTCATAAACTTATGGAGGCCGCCGGCCTTCTTTAATGTTTTAATTCCCGGTCTCAAGAAGAGATGGTAGGTGTTGGAAAGAATAATTTGGCTCTCAATTTCTTCGGGGACAAGATTTTTAACTGCTCCCTTGGTGGCAATGGGCATAAAGAAAGGACTTCTTATCAACCCTCGTTCGGTCTTTAAAAATCCCAGCCGGGCTTTGGATTTCTTTGATTTTTTTAACAGTTTAAACATTTTAAATAATTAACATGGCGTCGCCGAAGCTGTAGAAACGATATTTCTTGGCTATAGCTTCTCTGTAAGTTTGAAAAATCCTTTCCTTGCTGGCCAAGGCCGAAACTAAAAGGAGAGGAGTGGATCGGGGAAGATGGAAGTTGGTAATCAAGCCGTCAATGAACCGAAACTTGTAGCCCGGCTTAATGAAAAGATTGACAAAACCTTCGCCGGGTTTCAGAAAACCTTCTTTTGAAAAGTTTTCCAAGGTTCTGGTGACCGTTGTCCCGATGGCAATGATCCTCCGGCCTTCTTTTTTGGCTTTATTGAGGGATTGAGCTGTAGAACTGCTTATCTTCGCCCATTCTCCTTCCATCTGGTGCTTTTCAATATCTTCGCTTTTTATCGGTTGAAAAGTTCCCAGCCCGACGTGGAGAATAATTTCCTTGAATTCAACTCCCTTTTCTTCGAGCTCTTTAATTAATCGCTCGGTGAAGTGGAAACCGGCTGTTGGAGCGGCTACCGAGCCGGTTTTCTCGGCATAGACGGTTTGGTATTCTCCGGAAGAGGATTTTCTTTTGACATAAGGGGGAGTGGGGACCAATCCTTCTTTTAAGATGGAGTTTTTAAGCTCCTTTCCCTCTTTATTGAAGCTGATTATCTTTTCTTTCCCCAAATCTTCCTTAATTTTCCCCTGGAAATCATTGGAAAAGACTATCTGCTGACCGGTTTTCAACCTCGGTCCGCCGATTACCCGCCATTCTTTCTTTTCTAAAAGATTCCCCTCTTTCTCTAGAGGGCGGAGAAGAAAGACTTCCGCTTTGCCTCCGGTTGATTTTCTCCCCAAAAGCCGGGCCGGAAAAACCTTGCTTTTATTAAGAACTACAACATCGCTCTTTTTTAGGAAGTTTCCAATTTCTTTGAATCGGCTGTGGATTATTTCTTTCTTTTTTAAAACAAGAAGCCGGGAGGAATCCCGGGGGGAAGCCGGTTTCTGGGCAATAAATCCTTCCGGCAGCTTATAGTCGAATTCCTTGGTTTTCATCTCCTTTATCTTAAAGGAAAACGTTGCAAAAGCCAAGATTTAAGTTCAACGGCTTAAATAGAAAAGCCTTGACAAAATTTTCCAGGCGGATATAATGAGAGTATTATGATCACTGCTCCTGCCTTCGGGCAAGGGCAGTTTTTTTATGTTAGAATAAACTATAATGAAAAGTACTTTTAATAAAAAAGAAAGAGCAGTTGTCTATATAGACGGTAATAATTTTTACGGGTACCTCAAAGATAAAGAGATAGGATTTAAAAAGGGAGTAAAATTTAATTATTCTAAATTTACAGACTTCTTATTGGAAGGAAGAAAATGTATATCAAAAAGGTATTATGTAGGTATTGCCCGCAATATTGACGATTCTTTTAAGAGTAGAAAGATCGTTAAAGACCAGCAAAAATTTCTAGAAGAAATTAAGAAAGAGGGTTTTGTTATTAAAAGAGGGAAAGTAATGTATGACAAGGGGAGGATTAGAGAAAAAGGTACAGATGTTAAAATAGCTGTTGATTTAGTAATAGGAGCGGTAGATGATATCTATGACACAGCTATTTTAGTAAGTTCTGATACAGACCTTATTCCCGCAGTTAAATATGTGGAATATAGAAAGAAAAGATTAGAATACGTCGGTTTTTCTCATAATCCATCTTTAGGGATGCAGAAACACGCCGACTTATCTATTCTATTAAGAGCTGAAGACATAGAGAGATTTAAGAAGGATTTGGATTAAGTTAAAGGGGCCTGTAGTATAACGGCATTATATTGCCTTCGCATGGCAAAGATGGCGGTTCAATTCCACCCAGGTCCACTAAAAAGGGCTTCTTATATTCTTCAGCTTCGGATTTGTTACCTGAGTATAGATTTGAGTTGTTCTAATGTTCCGATGACCCAAAAGCTCCTGAACATATCTGACATTAAGGCCGTTTTCCAAGAGATGGGTGGCGAAACTGTGGCGAAGAGAGTGAAAAGTGGCTTCCTTTTTGATATTGGTTTTTCTTAAAGCATTTTTGAACATTTTTTGAATTGATCTCTGGCTCAACCTGCCTCCGCGCTCACTTTCAAAAAGGTAATCTTCAGGATTTTTAATGGTCATTATTCTCCCAAGTTCTTTTTTAATTTTTTCCGGGAAAATAGTCAATCTTTCCTTTTTACCCTTTGTATTTTTGAGATGGATGGTTAATTCTTCTAAATTAATATCTCTTACTTTTAAGTTGACAAGCTCACTGATTCTTAAACCGGCTCCGTAAGCCAGAGAAATCATTAATTTATGCTTCGGGTTTTTAATTATCCTGATTATTTCTTTAATTTCCCCTCTTGATAGAATAATTGGCAGTTTTTTGTTTCTTTTAGCAAACTTTAATCCTATTTTCCGAGGATTTTTTAATACCTCCCGGTAAAAGAACTTAATTGCATTTAAATAGAGGTTAATTGTCTGGGAAGAGTATTTCTTGTTTTGTTTATCTAATAAAAATTTCCTTATTTTATCTTCTTCCAATTCTTTTAGATTGGATTTTTTAAAATTAAAATATTCTTTCAAGCAACCAAGATAAACTTTGATCGTCTTAATGCTGTAATTTCTCAGCCTTAATTCCTCTTTTGCTTTTTTTAAGTGTTCTTGCATAACTTTCTGAAGGTTGGTAAAATATGGATAACTGTTAATATTATACTTTTAGTTCGTATAATGTTCAATAAAGGTTGATTTAAGCAGACAGTTCGTATAGAGATGAGTTATGTGCAATCGGGCTACGGCGGGCTTAATAGAAAACTTAATAAAATAACTTAATTTATTGATATTATGAAGATGAAATTTTCAAAAGAAAAATATATTGGCTTGGGTCATGTCCCTATCGGAATTGGGGCAGTCATCAAGGGCTGGAATATTATAGAAGAACATTTTAGAAATCCCGATGTTCTTCCTGTTGTTGATTTTAGAGCTATGACTAATGCCTGCCCTCACAATTGTTTTCATTGTTTTACTGACAAAATGAAGAAAACTCTTTCTCTTGATGAAATTAAAAGAGTTATTGATGAACTTGCTGAAATGAAAACAATTGCTATTGATTATTTAGGAGAGGGGGAGCCGACAATCGATAAAGATTTTTTTGACATAATTGAATATACCGCAAAGAAAGGCATACAACCAATAATTTTTACAGACGCAGCCACAAAACTTAGAGATAGAGATTTTGTTAAAAGAATTAAAAAATCTGGTGCTTGCGTCTGTCCAAAATGTGATAGTTTGTGGAATAAAGATTTTCAAAATTGGGTTGTCGGAGATAAAACAGGAACATATTTTGACCAGAGAAATGAAGCAATCAAAATATTAATTGAAGAGGGTTTTAATAAACCAGAAGAAGATGGGACAACCCGAATTGGTTTTGATATGGTTGTATGCAAGAAGAATATGCATGAAGTTGAAAAAACTTTGCGGTATTGTAGAGAAAATAATCTCTGGGTGATATTTTCTTTTTATCTCCCTTCTGGTAGAAGTGGAAGAGAAGATTTCGACAAATCTTTGCTTTTAACCAAAGCAGAAAAAAAGAAAATTCAAGAAACTGTCAAAAAAATCGATGAAGAATATGGTTTTCAACACGAAATTCTAAACAATTTTATGACTTCTCGATGTGTAGAATTTATGTGTATTTATGGAGATGGACGAGTAAGTCCTTGTGTTGGAAACGAAACGATTGTCGGCAATATAAAAGAAAATTCTATAAAAGAATTGAGAGAAACAATAATCAATAAATTCCCTTGCCATGACCCAAAAACTTTTGACGGAAATTGTTGTTATAGAGAAAAATTATAGACTTTTGAAAATTTCATAATAACGCCCGCCTCCGCCCGACTTTCTCCGCTTCGCTCCGAACCCCATTGCATTCTCACTCCACTTCGTTCCGTTCGGGGCACATAACAGGGCTTAAACGGCTCGGCTCTTGCAGAGCCTCGACCCATATTTTGCTACGCAAAACATCGTTTAAGCCCGATGTTATGCGGACATCGCTCGCTCCGCTCGCTCTGTCCGCATAATGGCTGCGGTAATATTACTGTGTTCTGCTGTTCGATTGCTCTGCTTTGCGACATTGCTATTTGGCTACAGAAATTTGATGCATTTAATAATTATGAAATGTCAAATTTTGCCTTTTTCTTCTACATTTAATAAAATAAGGGATGAAAAAGTCAAAACATTGGATATCCTGAAACGTTAATCTGTTTTATGAAAACAAAAATTTTCAGTATAAAACAAATAAAAGAAGCAGCTGAAATAATTAGAAAAGGAGAATTAATCGCTTTCCCTACGGAAACAGTCTATGGCCTTGGAGCCAATGCTTTAGATCCAGAAGCCGTTAAAAAAATATTTCTCGCAAAAGGAAGGCCTTCTGACAATCCCTTGATAATTCATATTGCTAAAAAAGAACAATTAAGTGAAATAGCAAAAATGAAGCCTTCAAAAAAGAAATTGGCGGAAAAAGTAATTCAAAGATTTTGGCCAGGGCCTCTTACAATTATTCTTGAAAAGACAGAAAAAATACCTTTTAAAGTAACTGGCGGATTAAATACAGTTGCCGTAAGAATGCCAAAGAATGAAATTGCCTTAAAGCTAATAAATTATTCAAAAGTTCCTATTGCGGCTCCGTCTGCAAATTTATCCGGGAAGCCGTCAGGAACCTGCTTAGAAGATGTTTTTGAAGATTTTAATGGAAAGATTTCGGGAATAATAAAGTCAAAAAGCTGTGAGATAGGGCTTGAATCAACAGTAGTTGATTTAACAGGAGAAAAACCGATTTTACTTCGTCCCGGGGGAATAAGCTTTGAAAAGTTAAAAAAAGTTTTCCCGAATCTTAAAATTTACTCTTGTAGAAGAATAAAGAAAGCAAAATCACCAGGTATGAGGTACAAACACTATTCTCCCAATGCAAAAATAATTCTTTTTGAGAAATCAGCTCATCATAAAATTCCAATATATGAAAGGAAATATAAGGATCGAAACAAAAAAGTTAAAGTAATATTATCCAAAAAAACAAAAAACTTTTCAAAAAATTTATTTAAACTTTTCAGGCAATGCGACAAAGAGAACGTAGATTATATTTTAATCTCTTCGGTAAATGAAAAAGGAATAGGTTTGGCATTAATGAATAGAATACGAAAAGCAACATTTAAAATAATTAAATAGGATTTTGATATTAACTTATTCTCATTAAATTAATTAATATTGGTAAAAATGCGTTTATGGTCTCTTCATCCAAAATATCTGGATAAAAAAGGATTAGTTGCTCTCTGGCGGGAGAGTCTTTTGGCTAAAAAAGTTCTTCAAGGAAAGACAAAAGGCTATAGGAATCATCCTCAATTAATCAGATTTAAAAATTATAGAAATTCTTTAAAAGCGATTGATGCTTATCTCTACTATATTTTTCTCCATTCTCGAGAGAAAAATTGTTTTTTTGACAAATCAAAAATAGCTAAAGTTGAGCTTAAAAAGATTATTAAAGTAACCAAGGGCCAGCTTGAATTTGAAAGAAAACATCTTTTAGGAAAGCTAAAGGAAAGAAATCCGGAAAAATTCAAGGAATTAAAAAAAATCAATTCTCTTCAAATAAAAGCCAACCCTCTTTTTAAGATAACGGGAGGAGGGATAGAAAACTGGGAAATTGATTAATTTTAATAAAAGTTTTTTGAGAGATAAGAATATGTTATAATTAATTAAAGCTTATGGAAGAAGAAAAATTCATCACTAAAATTAATCCTTTCAAAGAGTGCGAGAAGAATAAAATTCCTCTCTGGCAATGTCCTTCTTTTCTTTTCTTCATAATGGGCTTAATTATTATTGCCGTTATTGTAATCACTTATCTTATCAGCAGTGCTCGGATTGAAGACCCAACAACTATCAGTCTCTTGGTAATCGGCATTGCCTTTGTTCTTTTGATTATAAACTTTATTATTACTAAGAGTTTTGAAAGAATTGCCGAAGCCAATAGAATGAAAACCGAATTTATAAACATTGTTTCCCATCAGCTCCGTTCCCCTTTAACTAATCTTAAATTCACTCTTCAACTGCTCGGCGAAGATAATAAAAAAATCAATAAGAAGGAAAAAGAATATTTCAATATTCTTGAGGAAAATACCGAAAAAATGGGGGATTTAATAAATAATCTTTTGACTATTTCCCGAATAGAAAGGAATAAACTGCCTTTAAGAAAAGAGAGTTTTTCTTTAATTAAGCTTTCTAAGGAAATAGTTATGAAATTCAAGGCTCAGGCCGAAATTTCAAATGTCAAGATAAAGATGAAGATGAAAAAAAATCTTCCCAATGTCTATGCCGACAAGTCCTGGATAGAGCAGGTAATCCAAAATCTCTTGGATAATGCCGTTAAATATGCTAACAACGGGGGTTTAATTGAAATTGGAGTAAAGAAAAAAAGCCGAGACAAACTTCAATTTGAAATTAAAGATAACGGATTGGGCATTCCCAAGGAAGAGCAGAAGTACATCTTCAACAAATTTTTCCGCTCAAGAAATGTTATAAAACACCAAACTAACGGTTCGGGTCTCGGTCTCTACATTTGCAAAAAGATTCTAAGTTTAATGAAAGGTGATATTTGGTTTGAATCCAAAGAAAACAAGGGAACAACATTTTATTTCACTCTGCCCGTTGTCAAGGCAGAATAAAGGTCAAAGTAAAATTAAAATATAGTTTATGAATAAAAAAATTCTATTAATTGAAGACGAACCAACTCTTCAAAAAACCATCGGAGAAGTATTGAAAAAAGAGAATTACGAAGTACTCTCCGCTTTAGACGGTAAAACCGGATTGGATCTCATCCAAAAGGAAAAACCCGATCTTATTCTTCTAGATTTAATTCTTCCAAAAATGAACGGCTTTGAAGTTCTCGAAGAACTGAAAAGCAAAGAAGAAACTAAAAATATCCCAGTTATTATTCTAACCAATTTGGAAAGAAATGAAGATATAAACAGAGCTTTAGAGCTGGGGGCCACTACCTATTTAGTAAAGGCAAACTACGATCTCAAAGACATTGTTAAAAAAGTAGATCAGGTTTTCAACCAAAATACTATTTAATTTGAACTAAATGAAAGTAGAACCTCGACAATTAAGGGCTTTTATGCTCGATGCTGGTTTAATCAGAAAGAAAACCTTTGATAAGGCTCTAGAGAAAGCGGAAAGGGAGAATATTAAAGTAGAAGATGTTTTAATTAACAAAAGGATTGTCTCCCAGGAGAATCTCAATCGCCTCAAAGCCTATATCCTGGGCATTCCTTTTGTTGATTTAGGGAAAGAAACAATTTCTCCGGAAGTTTTGAGAATAATTCCCGAACCGATTGCCCGCTCCCACAATATTATTTCCTTTAAAAAAAGAGGGAAGAAGCTGGAAGTGGCTATGCTGGATTTAGAAGATTTGAAATCAATTAAATTTATAGAAGAGAAAACCAACTTAAAAATAGTTCCTCGTCTAACCGATTCAAAAAGCCTAAAAAAAACACTCTCCCAGTATCGCAATATTTTAAAAGAAGAATTCAAAGGGATTATTAAGAAAGAAGCTGAAGAGAAATCGAAAGAAGAAGCCGGGGAGATGCCGGTTATAAGAATGGTAGATACTCTGCTCAAACAGGCTTTTCTCCAAAGAGCTTCGGTTGTTCACATTGAACCGGGGGAAAAAGAGCTTTACATAAGATACCGAATCGACGGTATTCTAAGGGAAGCAATGACCCTACCTTTAAAAGTAGGGCCGGGAATCACCGCTCGAATTAAAATCTTGAGTAATTTAAAGCTAGATAGTTTTCCCCAGAACGGTTCCTTTGAATTTAACAAAGAGGGATTTAATCTTTCCTGCCGAGTTTCTATTCTCCCTATCTTCGGAGGAGAAAAAGTAGTTATCCGCCTTTTTTCGGGAAAGTCCAAGACCCAGACTTTAGAAAATCTTGGTTTAAGAGGAAAAAATTTAGAGAAAGTGGAAGCCAATCTCAGAAAATCATCAGGAATGATTCTAATCGCTGGTCCGACTGGTTCCGGCAAGACCACCACCCTTTATTCAATGATAGATATTTTAAATAACCCGGAGGTTAATATTTCTACCATTGAAGATCCTATAGAATACAGAATACCTCGGATTAACCAAAGCCAGGTTAACTCTAATATCGGTCTTAGTTTCAGCAGGGGTTTAAGAAGCCTCCTCCGCCAAGATCCGGATGTTTTGGTTGTCGGAGAGATAAAAGATAAAGAAACAGCCTGGTTGGCTCTCAGTTCAGCTTTAATTGGCCGATTAGTTATAGCTACCATTAAAGCTGATTCAGCGGCTGAAGCCGTTTCCCAGTTGTTAAAAATGAAATTAGACCCTATTCTTATTTCCTCGGCTCTTAATTTAGTTCTAGCTCAGCGTTTAGTTAGAAAACTCTCCGAAAAAAAAGAGCCCTATAAGCTGAAAAATTTGAAGAAATTAAAAAAACATTGTCAGCTGAATAAATTAAAAGAAGCTCTTAAAAAAGAAAAACTTTTGGGAATTAATGAAACAATTAAAGATATTAATTTCTATAAGCCGGAAGAGGGCTATAAAGGGCGAATTGGAATATTTGAAGTTTTAGAAGTTTCCCGGGTAGTAAAAGATCTTATTAAAGAAAAAGCCAGTCAATCCAAAATAGAAAAAAACCTTGAACATAGAATGGCCGAAGACGGATTTCTTAAAGCAGCTCGGGGAGAAACCTCAATTGAAGAGGTTTTAAAATCCTTATGATTGATTTAAAAAAAATCTCTTTTTTTCTAATACATCTGTTCCTTTTTTTAATTATTTTGGTTTTTTTTCTCAATCTTTTTAATCTTTTAATTAAAACCAGAACGGATTATTTAGGGGAAAAGATAAAAGAAGAAAAAACCCTCGATCTCCAAGAATTTGAGAAGACCTTTCAGAAAGCTAATCAAACCCTATCTCAAATCAAAGAATTTTCTCGAAAGAAAATATCAGTCAGTTCCTTTCTCAAAGAGTTTTCTTCTTTTCTTCCTTCAACTGTTTACCTTAATAGTTTATCTTTTCAAGGAGGTGAATTGAAGATTAAAGGCCAGGCTTTAACCAGAGAAGAACTTTATGCTTTTAAAAAAAAGCTGGAGGAAAACCCCCGCTTCCAAGAGATTTATTTCCTTCCTTATTCCTGGATTAAACCACTCCAGCCTGATTTTAGCTTAACTTTTAAATTGAAAAATGATTTTTAAAAAATACTTTCCAGCAATAATTTGGCTTATTCTCTCCCTTATTCTCATCAATTTCTTTTTGCTGCCGGTTGCTTTCAGAATTAAAAACAATCTCTCTCTGATGGTTTCCGAAGAGAATAATCTTAAACTCTTAAAAGAAAGAAAAGAGAATTTCCAAGATTTTCAGCAAAAGGAAGGTTTCTACCGGAATATTCTTCAGACAATTGACAATTATTTTAATCCTGAATTCAACCGATTATTAGAATCAAAGAATTTGAATTCAAAAATTAATCCCCTGAAAATTAGAAGAGATAAGGATGATTTCTGGCCGGTAAAAGGATTTAATTTGATTTTAGAAGGTGATTATTCTGATTTTCTAAGGTTTTTAACTGAAATAGAGGAGAAATTAATTGAAATTGTTCATTTAGAAATTAAAGAAAATGGCCAAAAAATAACTGTTTCCCTTATTGTAAAAACCTTTATTCATGAAAATTAAATTATTAATCATCACAGCTGTTATAGCAGCAATAATTTATCCCCTTATTTGTTATTGGGGAGTTAAGAAGCCCTCTCTTTCTATTGATCTCAACCAAAAGCTAATTGATGGTTTTATTGAATTTGAAAAAAATACTCCTCTTTCCGGAGGAAATTACCGGAATATTTTTAATCAGGAGTTTGACTAACTCCTTCTTCTAGGTTAAAATACCTCTTGTTCTGCCCCTGTAGTTCAATGGACAGAACACGGGCCTTCTAAGCCTGGAATAGGGGTTCGAATCCCTTCGGGGGCATTTATTATGGCGGCTATAGCTCAATGGTAGAGCGCTAGTTTGTGGAACTAGTTACGAGGGTTCGATTCCCTCTAGTCGCCCAGTTATAAAAAAAGAGGGGTTTGTTTAACCCTTCTTTTTTTATTACTATTAAACTATGAAAAAAAGACTGGATGTTTTAATAAAAGATAAAGGATTAGCCAAAAGCCGTTCTAGAGCGGAGAGATTAATTAAAAAATCTTTAGTAGAAGTTGAAGGAAAAGTTATCCGGGAATCGGATAAGAAAGTTAATATTCAATCAAAGATAAAAATTAAATCCCCCCTTAAATATGTCAGTCGGGGGGGAGATAAACTGGAGAAAGCTCTTAGAGAATTTGGAGTCGATGTCAAAGGAATGACAGTGATTGATATTGGTTCTTCTACGGGTGGTTTTACCGATTGTCTCTTACAGAAGGGAGCTTCTCGAATCTATGCGGTAGACGTAGGAAAAAATCAGCTAGACCCCTCATTAAAAAATAACCCCAAAGTTTTAGTTTATGAGGAAACTGATATAAGGAAATTAGGGGAGCTGAACCACTTGGCTGACTTGGCAGTAATAGATGTTTCTTTTATTTCTCTTATCCTTGTCCTCCCAAAAGTTAAGAGGCTTTTAAAGGTAACTGGTAAGATAATTGCTCTTATAAAGCCCCAATTTGAAGTTAATAAGGAGGAATTAGATAAAAGAGGAGTGGTGAAATCCGAGGAGATAAGAAAAAAATCTTTTGAGAAGACAAAAGAATGGATAAAAAGAAATGGTTTTAAAATTCTTGGAGCCACAGTTTCTCCTCTTAAAGGAGAAAAAGGAAATGTTGAATATTTTTTATACCTAGAAATTCCTCTCAACAAGAATAGTTTTTAATTTCTTTTCCTTGTTTTTCCTAAGTATCTTTATTTCCACTTCTTCGCCTATTTTAAGATCCTGAATTATGTCATCAATGGTTTTTTCGTTGGTGATTTTTTTATCATTAATGCTAACTATTATATCTGTTTCCTTAATTCCCGCCTTATCAGCCGGACTTTTAGGAACCACTCCTTCTTTCCTGTTATAAATATCTGATTCCGGGATTACCAAAGCTCCGAAATCAACAGGAAGATTGAGCTTTTCTTTTAATATTTGATTGACAGGAATATATCTTACTCCTAAAAAAGGCTGTCTTATTCGGCCGTATTCTTTTAAATCTTTTAAATCTTTCTTAGCGTTGTTAATGGGCAGAGCGAAACCAATATTTTCCGCTCCGGAAACCATAGCCGCATTTATTCCAATTACTTTTCCTGTCTCATCGATTAGGGGTCCGCCTGAATTACCGGGGTTGATAGCGGCATCTGTTTGAATTAATCCTCTTAATCTTGTTCTTTTGCGGTTAAAATTGTTCTGAGCGGTAATAACCCGGCTTAAACCGGAAACAACTCCTAAAGAAACAGTATTGCTGAATATTCCCAAAGCGTTTCCAATAGCAACCACTTTTTCTCCCAATTCCAGCTTAGAAGAATCGCCTAGTTTAAGGTAGGGAAATTCTTCTTCTGAACTGATTTTTAAGACGGCAATATCATTTACCGGGTCTTTAGCCAGTATTTCCGGTTTTATTTTTTCCCCATCTTGAAGAATTACCAGATAATTGGCTTTAGGATCTCCGACAACATGGCGATTGGTAAAGATTATTCCCAGTTTATCGACTATAAAGCCGGAGCCACCTCCTAATTTTATTTTTTTCCGGGAGGAATCAAAGAGGTCAAAAGAAGACCCTTTTTGATTCTTGGATCTAATAATACTGACTACAGCTGGCAAATTCTTTTTGATATTTTTGATGATTCTGGAATTGGATTTTCTAGCCATATTATTATTTTACCATATTAATTGAAAAGAGAAAAATATTGTGCTATATTATTAAAAATCTCCACCCCTGTAGCTCAATCGGACAGAGCAAGCCCCTCCTAAGGGCTAGATATAGGTTCGATTCCTATCAGGGGTACCAGCGAGGAATTGTTAAATCAGCTTCGCCCGCTTCGGCGGGCTCGGCGATCCACAAATCATTGATTTTTCATAGGGAGTCAACATACAATTTGGCTCCGAACTCTGAATGAAATCCGAACTTTTTTCAAAGAAAATCCAGAACAAAAATGAGGTGCGTTTCCACTTGTCTCCGCTTTGTCCTCCGCTCCGCGCAAAACCAAACATTTTCTTACCGATTTAATTTCGGCAGGGAGTGCAGGGGAAGTCCCAAAAAAATGAAAAGGAGATATTTAGTTTCACTTCCGCCGCCTGCCATAGATTTGTTGACTAAAATGTGCTAATTGTATATCATTAAAAAGGCATATCATAGAATCACCTCTCGAAAGAAGCAGATTTGGTTTTGAATACAGTAGTGAAGATTGAAACGGGCGAAAATCCAATCCAACGTTTGAGACATTGGAGAAATTAGCCAAATTCCTCAGTGTTGATGTAGGTAACTTGTTTAAGAAATAGATATGAAAAACTCAATTATTAAAAAAATCCTACAAAATGCACGGAGTGACGCAGACGAATTTGTGAAAACAAATGGTCAAAATAAATTGCGCCCATCGCTGTATAATGCAGAGAGCTATGTTGATGACGTGATAGGAAATAAATATTTTACTGCATTAGCAATTGTGCGCCACTATGTAAAATTAACGAGTGATACATACTGGTCGAAAGTCGGTGCGTTCAATATTGATCTCTTTATGCTGACGCCAAGCGCTTCATCTCCAATGGCTCCAGGATCTGACTCTGAAGTGATTAGTATTCAATTTGGTAAATATCACACTAATCTCACTGACTCATCACAATTTGGTTTTGAGCCGCTCATGTTTCATCTCGATAAAGCGTACTGTTATTTACCATCAATGCGAAGTGAGAGTCCTGATGCTCGACACCTGAACCAATTTTTTCACTGTGAAGCAGAAGTAGTTGGAACGCTTGATGAATTATTGCCGTATGTTGAAGGCTATATACAGGCACTTGCCAGGACTTTTATGACACTTAAACCAATCATAGAGCTTATGAGTATTGATTTCTCAAAAACAGAACAGGCACTGCAGAATATTATTGAGACCAAGAACTTCAACAAAAAGACATTCGACGAAGTATATCCGTGGCTACAAGAAAATTCTCCATTCTACTCGGTAAGTGATTTTGGAAGAAGTATTACCGATAGCGGCGAAGTCGCACTTACCCGAATACTAGGAGACGGTTTGCCGATGTGGCTTTGTAATTATGACAGAGACACGGTTCCATTTTATCAAAAACCAGATCCGCAAAACACAAACAGTGTTATAAATGCCGATCTGTTATTTGCCCCTATTGTTGAAGGTGGTTTCGGTGGAGAAATTGTGGGTTCTGGACAACGACAAGATACTTCCGAAGAAATTATTGAGTCACTCAAAAGACAAAAAATCAACAGTGAACCTTATGACTGGTATATCAATCTTCGTAAACAACCAAATTACAAAACAACATCTGGTTTTGGTTTGGGAATAGAAAGATTTATTGCCTGGGCACTTGGATATTCAGATATAAAAGATGTTATTCATTATCCACGACTTAAAAATATTAAAACACTGCCATAATTATGCAAAAAGAAGTTTTTGACTCATTTTTTAACCCATACGCAAAAAATGTCGATAAAGCAGCTGATGTAAGTGCTTTTTGGCGATTGTCAGATGAAATTATCACTGAGGTGATCAGACAGGAAATTGCCCCTTACTGCACAAATGCTTCGGTTACTATGGATGCTGGGGGTGGTACGGGAAGATGGGCAGTAAAATTGAGTACGGTTTTAAAAGGTAAAATTATCGTATTCGATCGTTCGGAAGACATGCTTGCGAAAGCATCAAAAAACATTAGCAAGAGCAATGTATCTGATCGCATTAGCATAGTAGAGGGAGACCTAACTCAGATAGATAATTTTGCAGACAATAGCGTGAATAATATTGTGAGTATTTATAGTCCACTCAGTTTTATATACGAGCAAGACAAGGCTGCAGAGGAAATGTTTCGTATCCTAAAGCCAAAAGGTCGTATCCTTGTAATGAGTCACGGTTATCACAATGCAATAGCTTCCAAGATAAATAACTATAGAGCTGATGCGAAAGAATTGCAAAAACTTGTAGACACACAGATAGTAAAATGGGCACCACATGTACCAGAACTGGTGACTCATTCGAAGGAGTCGATCGAAAAAATTTTTACGAATGTAGGATTCCATATACAAAAAACGTATGGTGTACCTATATTTATTCAACCAGGATCAGAAGACTTTGATTCAAACAATAAACAGAAAAGTGCTGTAAGTAAATACCTTGAAAATCCCAATGTTTTCGAATCAGTATTTGAAATTGAAATGAAATTTAATTCTGACGAAACAATGGCAAATCGAGGCATGAATATGTTTATGCTTGCAGAAAAGAAATAGTATGAAAACAAATAAACTTCTAAAACAATATCCTTGGCTTGCAAAGATAAATACTGTAAAAGATTACCTTCCGCCAGAATATTACCGACAGCTTTTAAAACCGTATACCTTTGATGGAGTGTCAGATATTTCATTACTTGAAAAATTTTTGAATAATAAGAAACCTTCAAAAGTATTGGAATTAGGTTGTGGAAGTGGCAGAGTTTCAGGTACTGTGGTTTCAAAGATACCTACTGCGGATTATACTTTTGTGGATCTCAGTGGGAGAATGCTTGAGGCGGCGAAACAACATCTTCCAACAGAGTCATCTTTTGTTATTTCTGATGCCATCGAATATATGGAAAATGTAAAAGACTCATACGATCTTGTGTATACACTCTGGAGTTTTTCGCATTCAACGCATCAACATATTCACCGTTTAGGTATAGAAAAAGCAGGAGATTATATTTCCTCTGTTATTAAAAAGTTTATTCGAGAGAACATGGTCAAAGAAGGAACATTTTTTTTGATACATTTTGACTCACTTTCACAGGAGCAAAGTATTTTGATGCGACAATGGAATCGAGTATTTCCTGCCTTTGCAAATATTGAGGAGCAAAGTCCTTCAAAGCAAATCATAGACAAAACTTTATTGGAACTTGATACGAAAGGAGAAATAGCGCTGTCAGTCAATCATTTACAAGGTGATGCAATTCATTATAAGTCAGAAGACGAGGTGCTGGAGACATTTATGAATTTTCATCTTGAGACTTATTTCAATAATTCACCATTTATTGAAAGTGTTATTCACGATATAAAGGGACAAATCTCAAAATGTCGAAATAAAAATGGTTCTTACGATATCATTCCAGGGTGTTATGTTTATTCCTTTATTAAAAACTAAAAAGATTTACTATGAAAAAACTTCAAAAATTACAAAAAGGAGATAAAGTAGCAGTGCTGTCGCCATCGTTTGCGGCTCCTGCTATCTTTCCGAAAGTGTTTGAATTAGGACTCCGGAGAATTCGAAGTGAGTTTGGACTGGAGCCAGTGGAATATCCAACAACAAGAAAACTAAATGCAAGTGCCGAGGAGCGTGCTCACGACCTTATCGTTGCGTTTTCTGATACAGAAATAAAAGCTGTAATTGCAAGTATAGGCGGAGATGACCAGGTTAGCTACATTTACAAAATACCTCCAGAGGTATTTCTAAAAAATCCCAAGCCATTTTTAGGATACAGTGATAATTCACACCTCTGTAATTTCTTGTTTCAGCAGGGTATTCCTTCGTACTACGGAGCATGCGTAATGACACAATTTGCAATGCAAGGAGAAATGGACAGATATACAGTGGAAAATATTCAGCACGCTTTGTTTGATTCGGGCGAATATGAAATCAATCCATCAGAAGAATATAATGAAATTGGTTTAAATTGGAAAGATGAGACACTTCTTACAACAAAACGAACCTATGAGAAAAACACGGGGTGGGTATGGGATGCTCCAATAGACGGTGAAGGTATTTTTTGGGGCGGGTGTCTGGAGTCAATAGATGACATGCTGCGCAATAATGTACCAATCCCAAGTCTTAAAGAATTTGGAAACATTGTTCTTATGTTCGAAACATCGGAAGAAATACCATCGCATGGATATGTGCGACGAGTAATCCGTGCTTTGGGGGAAAGAGGGGTGTTATTGAATATTCAAGGTGTATTAGTGGGAAGACCAAAAGCTTGGGAGTTTGATAAACAATTTACAAAAGAAGAACGAACTACTTATACGAAAGGGCAACAAGAAGCTATTATCAAAACCGTACGGTTGTATAACAAAAACATACCGATTGTGCAAAATATGAATTTCGGTCATACCGATCCGCAGATACCGATGCCGTACGGAGGGAAGGTAAGAGTTGATTCAAATAAAAGGAAAATCGTTGTTTGCTTTTAGAAAAAGGCCGGAGAATTTTAATATTCCCCGACCCTTAGCGATCACTGTCTTTAAACAGTTTCTGCATTAGCTCTGCGCCTATTCCAGAGATAACCATTGCCTCTCGTTTGTTGCTGAGTAGTTTCGCAGCCCAATCGACAGCCCCTCCGTCCACGATCTGAACCACATTGCCTTTTTGATTTGTGGCATAAATGTGGAAGCATAGATGCGGATAATAGCCCAAGCCCGCTTTTCTGTTGAAATCAAAGCAGAATCGGACATTCGGGTTGGTTGAGCGAAGCGGCTCAACGATACCTCGCTCAATATGCGCAAAGTACCTAACCTTATCGGCGAGACCATTGTCACTGAACATCGCTGGCTTCAGTTCGTCCGCGGTTTCAACCTCTCTTGGAAACTGAACTTGGTACTCCGTGAACAGATCGAAGTCGTCGTTAAGTGAGTTTAGCAAGATGTTTTCACGAGAAAGTTTGATTGCGTCTATCAACTGATCAAGGAATCGCATATCAGAAACCTTGACAGTGATGTCCGACGATTTGTATCCCTCTCTATGCAGAACAGAGATAGCATTTAGCAATGCTGCTACATGTTTCTGTAACGAAGGAACTGCAAACCCACCCTTTGACGATATATTTGGTCCACCAGAACAGAGAGCAAAAAGGTTGAAATGCTGCATATACCCCTTGCTCTTGTCGAACGGTTGTAGTCGCAGAACACGGCCCGCTGTACTGATATGTACAGCACTCTTATCTTTTCGAGCAATATTCTGTTTTCTCCTCAGCGAACATTCTAACGCAAGCTGGCTCGTTAGATCACTTACGACTTCCGATCCTCGTATTGAGGAAAGGGTATTGTTTTGGCTAACCATACTCAGCACCGCGTTGAGACCAAAAGGTGCGATAGGAGAAGTTTGAACATTCTCGAATGTAGATCGTGTCGCCTCGTGACATGCAAGAGCAAAGTTGTACAGCTCGATTTGAGTTATCGAACTAATTCCGAGAAATTCTTGTTTCCTTTCGTATTCTTGGAGTAGCTTTGCGGGTTTTCTGGCCTTCGCCCTATTCTTGAATGCGTGTACCAGAATAGGTTTCAGACGATGCATCGGTGTTGTTGATAGAATCTCAAGGAGGTTGGGCACACCAAGCTCCTTGGAGATGCTTTGAAGCATCTTCTCTTCCGAACTCTTGGGATTCATTTTTGCCTCCTTTTTAATTGTTAAAAAACTAAGCTTCAAGACCATCTTGAAGATAATATAATTATACCATAACCATGCTTTATTGTATAGAGTAAGCTAATTTGTCATTGTCAGTTAACCGCCGAGCGAGCACGAAGCAACACCGAGCAAGCATTACGAGCGAAGCGAGTGGCCAATGCGAGATGCTTGCGAAATGTGAGTGGACTTGCGAATTACCACAGAACACGGAGATAGGAGCGCCTTGAGCTGAAGCGAACGACGGAAAAAGGGCGACTCCAAATCACCGTTTATGCTATATTGTATCTACAAGCCTTTTCGGAGAAGTGAAACGGCGGAAGTAAAACCAAATATTTCTTTTCATTTTTTTTTGGGACTTCCCCTGCACTCCCTGCCAAAATTAAATCGGTAAGAAAATATTTGGTTTTGCGTGGAACGGAGGACAAAGCGGAGACAAGTGGAAACACACCTCATTCTTGTTCTGGATTTTCCTTGAAAAAAGTTCGGATTTCGTTTAAAATACTGCACAACCAAGTACCTTAAAAATAGAAGAAAGGAGGTTGTTATGTTAAGCGAGAGAGAAGTAGAAGCAATTATTATCAGAGAGAAAGGAGGAATTCCCTATTCTCCTGTTTACCCGAAAGGAAGAAAAGATGTTTGCGCTGTGAAATGCATGGTTGATGAAAGTGATGTTCTTTTTCTTGTTATTAAGTATGAAAATGGTGTTTCAGTAACAGAAATGGCTAGTGCTCCAGCTATTTTTGTGGAAAAAGTAGAGATCGATAAACTAGGGAATGTTATTATTAAAGACAAGTATGGAAATATCTATCAGGAGAGATTTTATCTTCCCGATGATTTTGGTAAGTAAAAAGCCTGCAAAAAACAGCAGGCTTTTTAGATTCTTTTAGCTTTAAAACCTATAATTTTTTATTTCCGTTAAACTTTCAAACCCATTCTTTTTTTTATTTTATCCATATTTTCTTGAGCTATCTTTCCGGCTTTTTCTGCTCCTTTTTTCAGTATTCTGTCTATGAAAGAAGAATCTTTTTCCAATTCCTCTTTTCTTTCCCTAAAAGGCTTGAGTTTTTCAATTAAAAGTTTGGCTAAATTTTCTTTAAATTCCTTATAGTTTTTCCCTTGAAATTCTTTTTCCAATTCTTTAATTGATTTATTAGAGAATAGACTATAAGTGGTTAGAAGATTTGAAATTCCAGCTTTTTTTTCTGGATCATATTTTATTTCTCTACCAGAATCAGTTTGAGCTGAGTTAATTTTCTTCCTTATAGTTTCCGATTCATCGAAAAGAAAAATACAACTTTCTTCCTTATCGGTTTTGGACATTTTTTTCTCCGGTTCAATCAGAGACATAATCTTTGCTCCCTTTTTTGATATTTTAGCTTTAGGTAATTTGAAAGTTTTTCCGTATCTGTTGTTGAATTTCCGGGCGATTTCCCGAGTTAACTCTACGTGTTGTTTTTGATCTTGGCCAACCGGCACTTCTTCAGTTTGATAAAGAAGAATATCCGAAGCCATTAAAATAGGATAATTAAGAAGTCCGGCATTAACCATTTTCTGTTTTTTTGATTTTTCTTTAAACTGAGTCATTCTCTTAAGATCCCCAACTGAGGTTACTGTTGAGAGGAGCCAAGCTAATTCAGCATGCTCTTTGACTTGAGATTGAACAAAAATAATGGATTTTTCCGAATCCAAACCGGCGGCCAAATAGACAGCGGCTATTTTTCTTATTGCTTTTTGAAAGTTTTTAGGGTTGTAGGGAGTAGTAATGGCGTGGAGATCAACAACGCAAAAAAGACACTGGTTGTTTTTCTGAAGTTCCAGCCATTGTCTTACAGCTCCCAAATAATTTCCAATATGAAGTTTTCCGCTGGGGCGAACCCCAGAAAATATTCTCATACTTCAATAATAACCGGTAGGACCATTGGTCTCCTTTTTGTTTTATAAAAGAGGAATTTGCCTATTTTATTCCTTATCTCCTCTTTGATGTAGGTCCAATTGACAGCTCCCCCCGAACCGGCGGCTCGGTTGACTATAGTTACCGTTCTCTTTCTGGTTTCCTGGAGAAGATTTTGGGATTTTCTCAGGTAGACGAACCCTCTTGATATTATATCAGGAGAACCTTTAACTTTTCCAGTTTCCTTGTCAACAGCAGCGATAACCACAAACATTCCGTCCTCGGCCAAGGCCTGCCTGTCTCTTAAAACAATCTCTCCGACATCGCCGATTCCCAATCCGTCCACTAAAATGGTATTGGCCGGTACTTTCTTTTTCCTGTTGATTTTTAATTTGTTTTCATTTAACTCAACTACTTGGCCATTCTCGGCTATAATAATGTTTTTTTCGGGAATACCGGCTTCCTCAGCCAATTCGGCATGCTTGAAAAGCATAGAGTAATTGCCATAAATAGGCATAAAGAACTCCGGCTTCATCAAATTAATCATCTTTTTCAATTCTTCCTGCCGGCCGTGGCCGGAAGCATGGATATCCATCATTCGGTAATGAAAAACTTTTGCTCCCTGGCGATAAAATTCGTCCTTGAGAGCCTGAACGCTTCTTTCGTTGCCGGGGACAACTGAAGAAGAAAAAATAACCGTATCTCCCTTCTTAACCCTAATGTGTTTATGCTCATTGTTGGCAATCCTCATAAAAACGGCTCCTTCTTCGCCCTGGGCCCCGGTGCAGAGGAAAGTCAGCTGGTTATCAGAGTATTTATCAGCTTCCTTGGCTTCTATAATGGTATCTTTCTTAGCTTTTATTCTCTTGAGATTAATAGCTATTTCAGCATTGGTTTTCATGCTCCGTCCTTCAATAACCACCTTTCGGTTGTATCTTTCAGAAAGAGTGATAATTTGCTGGATTCTATTAATCAAAGAAGCAAAAGATCCAACAATAATCCTCCCTTTGGTTTTTTTGAAAATCTTGTCCAGATTTTCGAAAATTGTTTTTTCCGAAAGGGAATGTCCTTCCTCTTCGGCTCCAGTTGATTCAGACATTAGAAGGAGAACTCCCTCTTTGCCTATTTTCCTAAGTTGTTTGAAATCAACCGGCTTTTCATTAACCGGTGACTCGTCAAACTTAAAGTCGGAAGTATGGATTATGTTGCCAACAGGTGTTTCTATCCGAAGGCCGAAATTATCGGGAATATTATGGTTAAGATGAAAAAACTTAACCTTAAAAGGTCCGATTTTCACCTCGGAGTCGTTTTTCACCGTTTCAATGTTAAGATCGGGCTGATTAGGAAAATCTTCCTGTCTTTTGAGAATCATCCCCTTGGTTAATACCCCCGTATAGATAGGGAATTTCCCCAGCCGGGGGATGATATAGGGGATGGCTCCAATATGATCGTAATGGCCGTGGGTGAAGACAGCCCCAACAATGTTTTTCTTATTCTCCTTAAGATAACTGCTATTGGGAATACTACAGTCCACTCCGGGCATATTTTCTCCCGGGAAACCTAGTCCCATATCAACAATTAAGATCTTTCCTTTGTATTCCAAAAGAATCATATTCTGACCTACTCGGTCCTGACCTCCCAAAGGAATAACTTGAAGGTCTTCTTTTTTAGTTTTTTTCATATTTTTTGAATATTGATAAAAGTTTTTTAGTTTTAACTTTAGCTACTCCAACTACTTTGTCTCCTCCACCGTAATAAACAAAGATTTCTCCGTTTATCTCCACTGCTCCGCAGGGGAAAACTACTTTCGGAACCAAGCCCTTTAATTCGTAGTCTTTCTCCGGTTCAAAAATAGGATTAACTGTTCTTCCGATAATATTAATAGGATTTTCCAAATCCAAAAGAACCGCTCCCACCCGGTAGGTCTTTGTTTCGGAAATACCGTGGTAAAGGAGAATCCATCCTTCCTTTGTTTTTAGAGGAGGAGGACCAATTCCCAACTTCTCACTGTCCCACCATCCTTTTCGGGGATAAATCCAGCGGTATTCCCCAAGCCAATATCCCTCTTGAAAATCCAGTTTTGAAGTGAAAGCCAAATCAATATCTTCGCCGACCCGGTGGATAAAGGAATAAACTCCTTTTATTTTTTCCGGGAAAAGACAGGCATCCTTGTCATCCATTCGGGGAGGGGAGATAAGAATCGGTTTTTCCCAGTCCCATTTTTGATTAAGAAAATCATCAACCTTTATCTTAGTTAAAGCCACTCGGGGGAGGTTTACTCCGTCAAAGGCGGTGTAACACATATAGATATCATTTCCCATTTTAGTCAAGCGGGGGTCCTCGCAACCGGAATTAGCTTTTTCTTTCTTTTTCTTCTCAAATTCCTCTCGAGGGGAGTATGCGGGTTTTTCACTCCGATAATCTATTTTAAATCCGTTTGAACTTTGGGCGTAGCCGAGAACCGAAGTATTATCCTCCGACATAGCCCGGTAAAGGAGATGAACTTTATTATTAAGATAAAGGGCGGCCGGATTAAAGACAGCCTTACTTTCCCAAGGATGGTTTTTATTGGGAATAATAATAGGATTTTTCCTGCTTCTTTTCAAACTGACTCCTCTTTTCTCTTTAATCATTAAATCCAGCAGTTGGGGGAGATTGACAAAAGCTAGACAGCAGGTAGTATCAGCAGCTCCATAATAAAGGTAAATCTTTTCTTTTTCAAGGATAGCTCCGGAAGGGAAGACTATATTGGAGACCATTCCCATTTCTTCATAATACTCCTCCGGAGTTAAAATGGGACCCTTAGTCCGGCCGATTATTTTGGAGGGATTTTTCAGGTCCAAGAGGACGGCTTCCACCGAAAAAAGCCGGTTGGCTGAAAAATAGTTTCTGATATAGGAATAGATTATCAACCAGCCTTTTTCCGTTTTTAGGGGAGGAGCTCCGGTTTCTATATGGTCTTGGGGATTTCTCTGAAGGTCCAGGGAATTCTTTTCCGGCGACCATTTCCGCCAGTATTCCCGGGACCAAATGTCCTCTTCCTTGTCAAAATAAGCCAGGGATATTTTAGAAGGGGGGTTGTCAGTGTCAACAGTCAAGAGAGCCAAAAATTTCCCTTTGATTTTTTCCGGAAATAGAGTCATTCCTTTGGAGTTGAAATCGGTTACTAAATGCTTTTCCTCTATTTTTTCCAGATTTTTACTTAAAGCTAATCCTATTTTAATTCCTCCTGGAATAAAGGGATAACTGGAAAGGGCAGTATAGAAAATATAATATTTGCCGTTTAATTTTGTTACTCGAGGATCTTCACAGCCAAATTTTTCCCAGGAAAGCTCCGGTTTAATTATATTCTTCCGGCTGCTGGAAAAATTAATTCCGTCCCGGCTTTCCACCACTCCGATGCTGGAAGTGACCATCTTGGTTTTTCCCAGAGCATGATAATGGGGGAGAGATAAAGCTCGGTAGAGAAGGGAGATTTTATCGTCTTTTCTAACCGGACAGCCGTTAAAAACAGCTTTGGCTTCCCAAAACTGCTTTCTATTCGGTTTTAAAACAGGATTGTTATTTGATCTTTGACTTAACATTAAAAAGTTTTTTGAGCTTAAATATTGGTCTTTGCTGGTTGATTATTGATTGGAGAAGAGCTTCTAGATTGGCTTGAGCTGCACAGATATAGCTGTCAGCAGCTCCATAATAGAGAAGAAGGTTGTTTTCCTTTATTGCCGCTCCCGAAGCGTAGGCTACTCCGGCTTTAAAGCCATTCATTTCATAATCTTTTTCCGGTTCTAGAATAGGTTTTTTAGAACGATAGAGAATTTTTTCCGGCTGATTAAGATCTAAAATCATAGCTCCCACTTTGTATTTTCCTGGATCGTTTTTGTCCATAGCATGATAAAAAAGAAGCCAACCATATTTTGTTTTTAAAGGAGGAGGACCGGCTCCCCGAACCCAATTATCCCAGCTCTTCTTATTTCCCTCCCCGGAATAAAAACTATTGATGTATTCTCCTTTTTTAAAGTTAAGACTGTTAAGATAAGCGATTGATATTTCCGGGTTGATGCTGTGAAGAATAGCATATTTGCCTGCTATTTTTTCCGGAAAAATAACCCAATTTTTATGAAGCTGGCCGGGAGGGGAAATCAGCTTAGGAGAACTCCATTTCCATTTTTTTTGGAGGAAATCTACTATTTTTATCGAAGTCAATCCTATTCTCAAACCTTCATCGCAGGCCGTATAAAGGATATAGAGGGTCGGTTCCTTCCCAACCCGGGTTAGTCGGGGATCTTCGGAACCGCCGAAACTGCCTCCTGAAGCGAAAGAGTAATAATTGAAAGAAACCTTTTTCAGTTTATGTTTAAAAATAGGATAGGAAAGGCGCTCCTTAATATCCAGTCCGTTTTCCGAAGAAGCGTAGCCAAATCGGGAAATTCCGTCTTGGCCGACAGCTCGGTAGATAAGATGAACTTTTTCGTCAATTAGAACCGCCCCGGGATTAAAAACCTGCCAGGCTTCCCAGGGGTTGTCTTCGTTTGGTTGAATGATTGGATTTCCCTCGGCCTTCTCCAAAACCACATCTTCAGAGAATTTTCTTTTAAAGAAGTCTCTGATTTTTTTAAAAATATTTAACACGGCCTTAATTGTTGGAAGAACTGTGCCGCGGGAGGGATTTGAACCCTCAATCCTTTAGGAACACGGTTCTGAACCGTGCGCGTATGCCGGTTCCGCCACCGCGGCTTATCCCTTAAGATAGTCCAAATTTTCCGGTTTCTTTTCCAAAGGTTTTTTAAATTCCAGCTCAGGAACGAACTTATAGTTTTCATTCTTAATCCAGCCGGACTTGGTATAATAATAACCCATTCCTCCCATTCTTTCCAGATCCTGATAAATATTTTCATTTTGGTCGGAAACCCAATTAGCCGTTTTAACTATTTTGTCAGTAGGGTTGATTAAAATTATTGATTCTTCAGGCTTAATATTTATCCAGTTGCCAGGCTTCATTTTAAGAGCATATATTTCTTTTATTCTTTCTCCTTGGGCTTTTTGGAGAAGAACCAGGGCCTCCCCTTCCAAAAGAGTGTAGAGTTCGGGAAAATTATTAGAGTTATGATTTCCCTTGGTTCTGGCATATTCTTCTCCCAGCATTTTAGAAAAGAGAATGGTAATATCGTATCTCAGCTCTCCTTTTCTTTTTACTCCTCGCTGAACTCGATAGAGTTCTAAATCAGGATTTTCCCGGGCAAATTTCTTATCATAGACCACCTTCTCCATTTCTTTTAATAATCTAATGCTTTTTTTCATAAATTACTGCCAGACCCTTTTTCTTTTTATAAACCAGTTTTCAATGGTTGTGAACCTTTTGGCCGGGTTGTTTATTTTCTCTACTTTGAATCCTCCCATATCCTTGGGCAGGGAATAAAGCAAATTATTTCTTATCAGGAAAACGGCCGGCTGGTCTTCCATAATTATATCCTGAAACTCTTTAAGTTTCTCTTTTCTTTCTTTTGGATCCAAAGTTTTTCTTATCTCTTCCAGCAGTTTATCGCTTTCCCGGGAATTATACCCCGTTATATTAAGTCCGGGATATTTCTTTTGAGAAGAATGCCAGAAGGAAAGAGGATCGGGAATCTGGCCCAAGGCCTCGCCGAAAAGAAGCATCTCAAAATCCCTTTCCAAGAAGACTTTAGTTTGAAGCTCGGAAAGAGAAACTGCTTTTATTTGGATATCTACTCCAATTTCTTCTAATTGTTCTTTTATCTTTTCCGCTATCTCTTTAAGGGGGAAGCTTTCTCCGGTTGTCAAATTGAAGCTGAGAATAACTTTTTCGGTGGGAACTTCCTGGCAAATCAAATCAAGCTTTTCTCTGGTCATTGGTCCGGCCTTGCCTGTTCCCCGGTTGAGTCCGATGGGATGAAGAACTTCTTCAGCGTATTTCTCTTGAAAGCGAATAACAGCCGATTTTGTTTTAGGTCCGAAATAGCCGCTTATAACTCCCTCGGGATAAATATCGGAAAATTGAGCCAGACATTCCTGAAGTTTTCTAACCTGATTTCCTTCATCTCCTTGATTGAGGTCATGGGTGAATATGGAAGGAACATCTTTGGGAACTTCTTTCTCCCTTAAGCCGGTCTGAGGGTTTTTTTTGAATCCCGCTCCTTCTAGAATTTTCTCGGCTTCTTGAGGATTAAAGGTTATTTTTTCTTCTCCCGGAATCTGGTAGTATTCATTGAGAACCGGCGAGGAAATAACTTCACCCTGGCCAAAAAAGACTTCTTTCAGAATTTTCTCCTTGTCTATAGCTAAAGCCAGACTTTTTCTTATCTCTTCATTTTGGATTTTATTCTTCCTTAAATTAAAGAAAAGTTCGAAATAGCGGGGTATTTTCAAATGGTAGCTCTTGAATCCCTCTTTTTCCAAGATAGTCAGGTATTTGGGATTGGGAATAATGAATCCATCTATTTCTCCAGTTCGGGCCGCTTTCAAGCACTGGTCAAAATTTTCGTAAAAGTGAAAGAATATTTCTTCTAAAAAGGGCTTTTTTCCGTAGTAATCTTCGTTTCTCTTTAAAACTATTTTTTCAGTGAAACCGGAATTGTTCTTTTTAATCTTTTTTACTTCAAAAGGACCGGTTCCAATGAGATTTTCTTTGGGAAGAGAGGTCCAGGGGAGATCTTCAGCCGGAATGTTTTGAAAAATGTGCTTGGGAAGAAATTTTAATTGAGCTATTGTTTCCAAGAAAGAAGAATTGGCTTCCTGAAGACGGAAGACTATTTTATCCCCTTCCTTTTTTTCAAAATGCACTCCCAGCAACTGGACTCTCAAAGGGCTATTATACTGGGGCGAGCTTATTATCTCCAAATTAAATATTATATCTTCAATTGAGAATTCAGTTCCATCATGCCAAAGAATGTTGTTTCTCAGCTGGAATTCATATTCTTTGCCCTCATTTTTAATTTCATAATTCTCGGCCAAGTCCTTGACTATTTTTCCCTTCTCATTGTATTTCAAGAGGCCGGAAAAGATAAGTTCAACCAAATCCCGGTCGCTATCGTTATTGGAGAGGTAAAGAGGATTGATAAATTTAGGCTGGCTGATTAAGCCCTCGTGGTATTCTCCTCCAAATTTGGGGACAATAGTTGTATTATTCCGGTAAAAATCAATTTGAATAATTAAACCGGAGAGAATGAAACAAAGAAAAAGAAGAGAAAAAACTATCTTTTCTTTTTTATTGAAAACATTAAAAAGCTCTCCCCATTGCTTTAAACTGGGGAAGCTCCAGAAAGACTTTTTGCTTTTTTTGGCCATAGTTTTCAGATAATCAAGTTAATAATTGCCAGTCCTATGAAAAGAACGGCCAGAACAATAGATATCTGGAAAATGGTTTTCTCGGCTCCTCTTTTTTTAGTGTAAATACCCCCGCTTCCTCCGAAGGAAGAGCCCAAAGCTGTTCCCTGTTGCTGAAGGAGGATAAAAAAAATAAGGAGAACCGAAACTATTATTTGAATGATTAAGAAAATTTCCATAGTTATTTTTTAATCTTTAAGAGGATAGAATTCAAGACCCAAACTAAAAGGGAAGTCAGAAAGAGAGGAACAATGCCCAAGATAATTAACTGGGGGAAGAGAATGTCTATTATCCAGACAATAATCATATTGATAATCAGGCCGAACAAGCCGAAAGTTAGCAGTCTGATAGGCAGAGCAATTATATTGATTATCGGTTTCAGAAAGTAATTGATTAAGCCGAGAACTAAGCCGGCTATGACTGTTATTTTGATTACTTCTTTAAAGTCTCCCTGGATTATTACGTTAGGGATTAGAAGATAAGCCAGATATATGGAAAGAAAGCCTATTAAAAGGTGAATTAGAAATCTTCGCATATTAAATTGATTTTTTTGGCTTTAAAAGTACTTTTGTTGGCGATATCTTCTTCTGAAGAAGCGATAATATGGTCGGATACCTTCAAGTCCTTTAAGCTGATTGGCTGTTTTATCAATAAGGATTTTCCTTTTCCTTCTTCCACTCCAGCTGGAGAGAGCTGAGGTTCTCCAATGGAATTAAATTCAGTTTCTTTTCCAATTAAAATAGTATATCTTTTATCCACATCATTAGTGGCTATAACTAATTTGTTCTCCTCGATCTTGACTATCTCCCCCTCGCGGTTGAAGATTCCTTTAGCTTCTCTGGGGCCGGGATAAAAGATAATTAAAGCAATAATAATCACCAGAACAAAAAAGAAAGGAAGCAAGCTTGAGAAAGAGAATTTTTTATTTTCCATAAATTTTCTTTATATGGGAATTATAGCAATTATTCTCCCTTATATCAACAAAGGGGTTGCTTTTTTCGTATGATGTGGTATAATTATAGAGCAGGAAAATAATTTCCTGTCTCAGAACCTTTAAAATTTGGAGGTATGCCATGAAGAAAAAAATGGTAAGCCGTAGATTGTCAGTGCATAATGAGCATGAATTTTTATTAAAGATGGAGACTGCAGGTCTCACAGAACCCCTTGCCCAGAAGGTTATTGACTCGAAGGGCAACGAACTCGCTGCGAAAGTGGTGAAGTTTATTCAGAACGGCGGTTTTGAGCCGACAACCAGCCAGAAACGTGCCCGTGAAATCATGGGCAAGAACATGTTCGGTGTCGAGGAAGCTATCCAGTATTTCGGGGTTAACCCGACTCGCCAGCAAACCCTGGTCTTTTCAGAGATTCCTTTCTCTGAAAAGATGCTTCAGAAAGTAAAGGACACGCATGTTCTGGTGGCAGTCTTTCCGCTCTCGGTTCTCGAGATTCGGAAAGTAGATTCCAATTTATTTTGCGACCAGTCGTGGTATAACAAAGAGTCATTCGCGGAACGTAGTGAGACAAACTGGCAGCTGGTTCGCAAGACACCAGTGGACAACTCGACCTCGAAAAACTGGGAAGAGCAACTGGCTCTTATCGGCGAAGAGGACGAAGTTCCGACCGCTCAAGTGATGGTTTACACCATTATCGGTCATTACCTGGCTACTGGCGAACGTTTGTTCGAGCACATCTATGTCCGAACATCCTCTGTGATTTCGGATGGCTACCGTGTCAATGTCGGTTACTTCGATTCGGATGGTCTCGATGTCGACGACGATTGGGATGGCCACCGCTTTGGCAGCCTCGGCGTCTCGTCCGCTCGGAAGTTAAAAATGTAGATTCAGTTTTTTGAAAACTTGAATCCTTGAGCCTTCGGCGAAAATTTCGCCGGAGGCTCTTTTCTTTTTCCAAAATATTCTATAAAATACAAATGTCTGCTAATGAAGGTTAGGCTAAGGTTTAGCCTCGCGGGCGTCTCATCTTTGAGATATCGCTAGATTATCGTTGTTTACGGATAACGGTAGCGGGCGATAAAAGATGGAGATCGAACTTCTTGCCTGTCTTTAGAGGAGATGTTCTGAATTTATTTCCGAGCTACTCCCGAATAAAATACAGGAATGAGAGGATATAGGTCTTTTAAGGCGGTAAACCTCTATTTCCAGTGACAGGGACGAAGATAGGCAAATAATGTGGATTCGGATGGCAACCGTGTCAATGTCGGTAACTTCGATTCGGATGGTCTCAATGTCAACAACTATTGGGATGACAACCGCAATGACAACATCGGCGTCTCGTCCGCTCGGAACTTCTTTCTCTGTCTTATTTTTCAATACTCTCCTTGTTCGGGGGAGTATTTCGTTTATTGCTCAGTTTATTCTTTTGTTGATTTAATCCAGCCCCCGAGCATTCTGCCTATTTCATCAATTATCTCTTGTAAAATAATATACTTTTTATTATTAATTATCCTTATTTCCTTACAAAGACGCAGAAATATCCGCAATAGGTTTAATTTAAGACTGGCTTGTTCCAGTACAGGGAGTTTGTCTGTTTTTAATAAATGACTTGCTTTAAGAATATTTTCAAGAATATCTAAAATTAAGTTTTCACAACGTTGCCAAAGAGTATAACGGTCTTGTTTGGGTATTGTTTTTCTGTAGCTATAAAAGATTTTGTATAAGTTATAACTCTTTTTGAAAATTAAAATATTGAATTCTTTCATATTATTTATGAAAATTTATAAAAATGTTTTTGAAGATATAATCTCCTTGGAGAATCTCTTTTCGGCCTGGGATAAGTTTAAGAAAGATAAGCAGAAAAAGCGGGACGTTCAATTATTCGAGTGGAAACTCGAAGAGAATATTTTTAAGCTCCACAGAGATTTAAAATACCGCAGGTATAAACACGGAGCTTACACGTCTTTCTACATCAATGACCCGAAACAGAGACATATTCATAAAGCTAATGTTAGAGACCGTGTGCTTCACCATGCAGTTTCCACTGTTCTTAATTCTATATTTGACCCGACATTTATTTCTAATTCATTTTCCTGCCGAGTTGGAAAAGGAACCCATAAGGGATTAAATGTTTTGGCTAAAATGATAAAACAAGTAAGTGGGAATTATTTTAAACCCTGTTTTATCCTTAAATGTGATGTTAAGAAATTTTTTGAAACCATTGACCACAGAATTTTGTTAAATATTATCAGCAAGCGAATAAAAGATAACGATGCTATGTGGCTTTTAGAAAAAATTATTGAAAGCCTTGCTTCTAAATATTCAACAATTTTTAAAAGAAAAGGTATCCCGATTGGGAATTTAACCTCTCAATTGTTTGCCAATATTTATCTCAATGAATTTGATCAATTCGTTAAGCACAAATTAAGAGTTAAACATTATATTCGCTATACTGATGATTTTATTATTGTAGCGAAAGAAAAATCATATCTAGAAGATCTTATTTTTCCTATTTATTCTTTCCTTTTAAATAAGCTTATTCTTAAGTTGCACCCGAGGAAAATTATTATTCACAAGCTTCATCAAGGTGCTGATTTTCTCGGCTATGTTCTTCTGCCGCATTATCGTTTGATTCGCACAAAAACCAAGCAAAGAATTATTAGAAAGTTAGAGGAAAGGGTTAAGGGATATAGAAATGGATTGATTAGTAAGCAGACTCTCAATCAATCGTTTCAGTCTTATCTTGGGGTTCTTTCTCATGCTAGTTCCCATAAGTTCAGGAAGAAATTAGAAAATCAGTTTTCATTTCTGTTTAATAAATAATATTTTGGAGGAAGTTCTTTATTTTTCATAACATATTTTAAACAATAAAACCAATAAGAGTTGCTTTTTCTGTCTTGTATGGTATAATTATAATGCAGTTCTTTGAAAAATGAAACCGTACCCTTCGGAAAAGGGTGATACTCTAAAGTTTTGCAGAATGAAACAAAGAGGAAAACGAAAGGAGGCAAGTGTTATGAAAAACACAAGCCAAGACGGTCTCTGGACCGCAAGTTATGGAGAGATAGGTGCTACACTGAAGGCACTTGAAGATCAAGGAATAACGAAAGAACATTTAGCTCGGCTTCGGGTCGAATCTGATTTTGCTAGGATTGTTGCGGATTTTATAGTTCAGAATAGTCCGATAGAGCCAATCCATCAAATCCATCAAAAACGTGCCCGTAAGATTATGGGAAAAAACTTCTTCGGAATCGAAGAATGGTCATCTTTTTATGGAGTGGAATTCTCTAAAAAAAAGCTCCATAAGATAGCAAAGTTCCCATGGTCGGAAAATATTCTCAATGCTCCCTGTCCTTTTCATAAAGGTAAAAAAGTTAATGAGACACACTTTGCTTTTTTAGGGCTTAACACCTTCAAAGGTAAACCATTAACCATCATCAGATGGCAGGAAATTCATCCTGATTCAAGTCAGCCGAAGTTTTATTCCTATTCTCTAAATAGCTGGTATAGCCAAGAGAAATTTGCCAATGAATTAACTTGTGATTTCAGATGGTATTTGATGCCATTAGAAATTGTGCCTGGTTCTACCAGTAAGATATTTAGAGAACAAACAACTATTCTTACTCCTGAATACGAAGTGCCTTTAGCAATAGAAGAAGTCACCAAAGTTTTTCTTTACTACAAGAAAAATGGTGCCTATCTTAATTCAAAAAGGTATGGCAGATGTCGAGATGTGGATTCGGATGGCCGCCGTGTCGATGTCGGTGTCTTCGATTCGGCTGGTCTCATTGTCAGCTTCTATTGGGGTGCCTCCCGCGATGACTTCATCGGCGTCTCGTCCGCTCGGAAGTTAAAAATGTGATTCAGTTTTTTGAAAACTTGAATCCTTGAGCCTTCGGCGAAATTTTCGCCGAGGGCTTTTTTCTTAAAATCTTGACAAAACAACTAAATTAATTAAAATAGAAATTACTTAAAAAGGTCTTTTATTTAAAAGATTTAAAAAAATATGAAAATAAAACCATTAGCTGATAATATTCTCATTGAACCGATAACCAGGGAAGAGAAGACAAAAAGCGGTATTTTTTTGCCTCAAACAGCCGAAAAAGAAAAGCCCGAACAGGGTAAAGTTATTGCTGTTGGACCGGGTAAAAGAGATAAATCCGGCAAATATCTCCCCTTGGAAGTCAAAAAAGGGGACAAAGTTCTCTTTACCAAATACGCTCCCAATGAAATAAAGGTCGCTGATAAGAAGTATTTAATTGCCAGAGAAGAAGATATTCTGGCTATTTTGGAATAAATATGGCTAAAGAAATTAGTTATTCGGAAAAAGCCCGACAGCAGCTTAAAGCCGGTGTCGATAAGCTGGCCAATGCTGTCAAAGTAACTTTGGGCCCCAAAGGAAGGAATGTTGTTTTAGACAAAGGATTCGGCAGTCCCACTATTACCAATGATGGGGTGACTATTGCCAAAGAGATTGAGTTGGAGGATAAGAAAGAAAATCTGGGCTCGGAGATTATCAAGGAAATAGCCTCTAAAGCCAATGAAAAAGCCGGAGACGGAACTACTACTGCTGTAGTTCTGGCCCAGGCTATGGTTGAAGAGGGTTTGAAAAACGTTACTGCCGGAGCTAACCCTCTGGCTCTAAAGAGGGGGATTGAGAAATCCGCCAAAGCAGTTGTTGAAAGTTTAAAAAAGCTTTCCAAAGAAATAGGCAATGACAAGGAATTGATTGCCCAGGTAGCCAACATTTCGGCTGAAGACAAGGAAATGGGCGACTTAATAGCCGATGTTATTATGGAGGCCGGTAAAGACGGAGTGGTTACCGTAGAGGAATCTCAAACCTTCGGTCTTTCCAAGGAAGTAGTCAAAGGCCTTCAGTTTGACAAGGGTTATGTCTCCCCCTATATGATTACCGATACCGAGAAGATGAGAGCCGAATTGGATGATCCTTTTATTCTCATTACCGATCAAAAGATATCATCCATTCAGACTATTGTTCCCATTTTGGAGAAAGTTTCCAAGTTGGGCAAGAAGAAGCTTTTGATTGTTGCCGAAGGAATTGAAGGCGAAGCTCTAGCTACTCTCATTGTCAACAAATTGAGAGGGGTACTTGATGTTTTGGCTGTTGAAGCTCCCGGTTTCGGTGATCGCAAAAAAGAAATGCTTGAGGATATCGCTGTTGTCACCGGTGGCCAAGTTATTTCCGAGGAAAAAGGGGAAAAACTGGAAGATGCTGAAGTTGACATGCTGGGCAGTGCCCGGAAAGTAACATCAACCAAGGATAATACCACTATTGTCGGAGGCAAGGGTTCCAAAGAGAAAATAAAAGAAAGAGTTAATCAGCTTAAGACGGCTATTGAAAGAAGCGATTCTGAATTTGATCAAGAGAAAATGGAGGAAAGATTGGCCAAGATTTCCGGCGGAGTAGCCGTTATTAAAGTAGGAGCTCCAACCGAAGTGGAACAAAAAGCTCGCCAGCACAAAGCTGAAGATGCTCTGGCAGCCACTAAGGCAGCCATGGAAGAAGGTATTGTTCCCGGCGGGGGAGTAGCTCTCTTAAGAGCAGTTGAAGCTCTTAATGAATTAAAATTAAAAGGCGACGAGAATACGGGAATGAATATTCTTAAAAGAGCCCTAGAGGAGCCAATAAGGATGATTGCCGAAAACGCTGGTGCGGAAGGATCGGTTGTTGTCGAGAATGTTAAAAGGAATAAAGAAGATTATGGCTTTAATGCCGCTGATTTAAAGTATGGCAACTTAATGGAATTGGGTATTGTTGATCCGACTAAAGTAGCTCGAAGTGCTTTAGAGAACGCTGTTTCCGGAGCTTCAATGATTCTAACTACCGAGGCGGTGGTTAGCGAACTGCCGGAAAAAGAAGATGACAAGAAAGGACCGAGCATGCCCCAGGGAATGCCGATGGCCTAAGAAAGAATAGAAAAACCCTCCTTGTTGATTCAGGGAGGGTTTTTGAGTATAATTAAAATTATGCTTTGTCCCAATTGTAAGGAAAAAGAACTGAGAAAAACAATATTCAACAAAGTAGAAGTTGATTACTGTCCCTTTTGCCTGGGGGTTTGGTTTGAAGAAGATGAATTAAGGGAAGCCAAGGATGAAAAAGACAAAGAGCTTAATTGGCTGGATTTGGATTTATGGAAAAATAAGGAAGATTTTAAGATAAGCCAAAGCCCCAAGATCTGCCCTAAATGTTCCGTTCCCCTTTATCAGGTGAATTATGGTAATTCCGATGTTGAGGTTGATTTGTGCGGTCTCTGCCGGGGAATATGGCTGGACAGGGGAGAGTTTAAGAAAATTATTGATTACTTGAGAATGGAGGGCCAGAGTCAGATAATCGAACATTACCTTAAGAATTTGGTTAAAGAAGGAATAGAGATTTTCAGCGGACCCGAGGAGTTTAAGTCGGAGGTGGCTGACTTTCTCACTTTAGCTAAACTGCTGAATTACAAGATGACCGTTCAGTATCCTCATTTAAGCAGGATAATATCGGGACTTTAAAGGTCTTTAACTAAAGCAAAAATATATGTCTATAATTTCTATTATTTTAATCGTTCTCGCTCTTATTGTTTTTTGGTTCATTCTGGCCTATAACAGCTTTATCAAAGGGAGAAACAGGATAAAAGAAGCCTGGTCCGACATTGAAGTCCAGTTAAAGAGAAGATATAATCTTATCCCAAACCTTCTCTCAGCTGTTAAGGGCTATGCTGCCCATGAAGCCGGAGTCTTAGAGAAAGTTACCCAAGCTCGAAACCAGGCTATGGGAGCCAGAAACTTGAAAGAAAAAGAAAAAGCTGAGAATAATCTGACTCAGAGTTTGAAATCCCTTTTTGCCGTTTCCGAAAATTACCCTGACCTCAAGGCCTCCAGCAATTTTTTAGAGCTTCAGAGGGAATTGAGAGACACCGAAGACAAAATTCAGGCTGCCCGAAGATTCTATAACAGCAATGTCAAGGACTTTAACATCAGGAGGGAAAGTTTTCCTTCTAAAATAGTAGCTTCAATCTTTAATTTTAAAGAAAAAAATCTCTTTAAACTGGAGGAAAAGGAAGCTCGGAGCGTTCCCAAGGTAAGCTTTTAATATGACTCTCTATTCTCATTCTGAATCCAATATTCGGAAAACCTGGCTCTTGATAACCGTTTTCCTCATTTTTATTATCGCTTTGGGCTGGCTCTTCAGCTATATTTTCAATAGCCCGACTATTTTGATTATTGCTGTTGTTTTCAGTGTTTTAACCAGCATTGGAAGTTACTGGTACTCTGATAAAGTGGTCTTGAGGATGACCCGGGCTCAAGCGATTAAAAAAAGTGATTACCCTGAACTTTACCGAGTAGTGGAGAACTTGGCTATTACTGCTGGTTTAGCCACTCCTAAAATATATGTTTTGAAAGAAAGACAGCCTAATGCTTTTGCTACCGGCCGGGATGAGAAACACGCTGTTGTTGTTGTCACCGAAGGTCTCTTAGATAAACTGGAAAGAGCGGAATTGGAGGGAGTCATTGCCCACGAACTCTCTCATATTAAGAATAAAGATATGCTTCTTCAGACAATAGCAGTGGTTTTGGCCGGAACCATTGCCATTGCTTCCAATATTTTTCTGAGAATGAGTATTTTCGGAGGCCGAGGTTCAAGTAAAAAAGAAGGAGGCGGAGCTTTATTGATGATTTTAGGGCTGGCAGCGGCTATTTTGGCTCCCATTGCCGCTTCTATGATTAAGTTGGCCATTTCCCGGAAGAGGGAGTTTCTGGCTGATGCCAGCGGAGCTCTTTTAACCCGCTATCCCGAGGGTTTGGCCCGGGCTTTGGAGAAAATATCAGCTGATTCTTCTTCAATAAAGTATGGAGCTTCCAACTCCACCGCTCATCTTTTCATTGCCAACCCCTTTAAGGGAAAAGAGAAAAAGAATTGGTTTACCAGGCTTTTTATGACTCATCCGCCGGTGGAGGAGAGGGTAAAAGCTCTGAGGAAAATGAGTATTTAGGAAGGGTGCCGGAGTGGTCTAACGGAACGGCTTGGAAAGCCGTGGCGGTTTTCCGCCTCGTGGGTTCGAATCCCACCCCTTCCGCCAGTTGTTCATTTTCGAACCGACGTATTAATATTAAAAATATGAATCCACATATCTCCCAACAACTTCCATTAAAAAAATTAAACTGGGAAAGTTTTGTCCACTTAATTGGTAAAGCCAATGCAGAAGTTGCTAGATTTGATGGTCTTTTACAAAGTATGCCCAATCCCGCAGTGCTTCTTTCGCCTCTATCAACGCAAGAAGCTGTTTTATCATCCAAAATTGAAGGAACAAGAGCTACTCTGCAGGAAGTTTTGGAATTTGAAGCTGACCCTAAAAAGGAAACTGAAAAATATCACGACATACAGGAAATTTTAAATTATAGAAAAGCAATGAGTTATGCAGTTAAAGGATTAGACAACATATCTCTTACTACCCGGCTTATAAAAGGCATACATAATATTTTATTGGAAAGTGTTAGGGGGAAGGATAAATATAGAGGTGATTTTAGAAGAATCCAGGTTCATATTGGAAAATCCAATAAGATTGAAGAGGCTATATATGTGCCGCCGGTTTGCAAAGAAGTCCCTGATCTGATGTCTAATTTAGAAAAATATTTCCATTTTGATGATAAGGATTATTTAGTCCAACTGGCGATCGTGCATGCTCAATTTGAAATAATCCACCCCTTTGAAGATGGGAATGGTCGTGTGGGTAGAATACTCATGCCAATCTTTTTATATTTTAAAAAAGTGCTTTCAAGCCCGATGTTTTACTTAAGTGCTTACTTTGAATCTCATCGTGAAGAATATTATCAAAAACTTCTTGGTATCTCAAAAGACAATGATTGGGAGAATTGGATTGAATATTTCTTGAACGCCGTAACAGTTCAATCAAAAGAAAATATCAACAAAGCTAAAGCCATACATCAACTATATGATGTTAAAAAGGAAAAAATTGTAGACCTCACGCATTCGCAATTTGCGATTAAAGCTTTGGATTTTCTTTTCTGCAATCCAATATTTACCAGTTCTCAGTTTGTTAAAGATTCTAAAATACCCAAAGCAAGTGCTTCAAGAATTTTAAATTCATTAGATACTGGTGGAGTAATAAAAGTAATTCAAAAAGGTATTGGGAGTAGGCCCACAACCTATATATTTACAAAATTGTTAAATATAGTTGGTTAATTTAGTGTCTCATAAATATTAAAATATGATACACTAATATTTTAGAGTATCATGGATGAGATACAAAATATTTAGCACCCCATAAATAACAAAATGTGTCGCACTAAATATTCGACATGATATAAACGCCGTATAGAATTTTATGCATTTAACCCTTAATAAGACACTCGCAAATAATTATAAGAGCCCTGCTCAACGTGCTCGTGTTTTAACTGAAGATTGGGTTGATAATGAAATCTTTTGTCCGAATTGTGGAAAATTAAATATTGATAAATATCCGAATAATCAACCAGTAGCCGATTTTTGCTGTTCAAACTGTAATGAAGATTTTGAATTAAAAAGTAAAAAAGACGGAATAGGAAATAAAATAGTAAATGGAGCATATAGGACAATGCTTGAACGGCTTACGAGTAGTAATAACCCAAATTTCTTTTTGCTTAATTATAATTTAACAAATTTTGAAATAATAAATTTTTTAGTTATTCCTAAGCACTTTTTTGTCCCTGAAATTATAGAAAAAAGACAACCGCTTTCCTCAACAGCACGACGGGCAGGTTGGACTGGTTGTAATATTATTCTTAAAAGTATCCCTCAAACTGGAAAGATATTCTTTGTAAAGAATAAGCAAGTTGAGCAAAAAGAAAAAGTTCTTGATGATTGGAAAAAAACTTTATTTCTACGAGAAGAAAAAGAGATGTCGGCAAAAGGCTGGTTGCTTGACGTGATGCGCTGTGTTGATAATCTTGGTAAAAAAGAGTTTGCGCTTGATGAGGTTTATCGTTTTGAAAATGAACTAAGCAAATTGCATCCAGAAAATAAGCACATTAAAGATAAAATTCGCCAGCAGTTGCAATTTTTAAGAGATAAAGGTTATTTGGATTTTGTATCCCGTGGATATTATCGACTTACATAAAAATATGGTTATAAACCTTTTACCACAAATGGCAAAAATTATTTTAAGGATTAATCCTTTTACAAGATTGAAAGTAATGTGTCGCGGATATAGTGAGGATTTAGAAAATTTTACAGAGCTTGTTTGGCAAGATGATAAAGATTTAGATTTTTTAGATCGAGAAACCTATCCACAATTTCAGCTTTGGTATGTTTAAAATTTTATAAGAGATTCAGGTATATCAAATAGTGCCGGCTTTTCTTCATAAATTTTCCTTAATTTCCAAACAAACGGGTTAATTTGAGATAATTTTAGTTCGAAATTCGGGACATTCACACCGCCAGTTGCTCTCTACGAGAATTCGCCAGCTTATTTTAAACGCAAATTGGAATGTATTTTTTAAATAAAGTTTGAGCTTTCGCTATAGATAAGCTGTAATGTGATAAAATAAAAATAATCTGTGGCTATAATAAGGTCGAACCACATAATAAAAATAATTAAAAAAATAACAAAAATTATGAGTAAAAAATTCATTGCAATTGCCATACTTGGAGTGTTTTTATTCTCTAGCTTGGCAAGTGCGCAGACAAACAACATGCCGTTGGCAGGAACGACACCGGGAAGTCCGCTATTTTTCCTCGATCGTTTCTTTGAGGACATCGGTACCTTCTTTACCTTTGGCGAAGCTAATAAAGCGCGTCGCTATCTTGCGCTCGCCGAGGAGCGTTTAGCAGAGGCCCAAGTGCTTGCTGAGAAGCAAGATAGTGAAAACACAACAAAAGCAACAGAGCTGTACGAAGAACAATTTGCCAAAGCAAAGGAACGAGCCGGACGTACAGGAGAGATTAACCTTGAGGCTGAAGTAACAGATGCGACGACAAGGCACTTGACAATGCTTGATGAAGTGTTTGAGCGTGTGCCGGAACAGGCCCGTGAGCAGGTGCGAGCCGCCAAAGCGCGAACAGTGAGTGGCCAAATTGAAGCATTGCGCAGTATTACGCAGCGCGATCCTGAAGTGGCTGTTGACATCTTTGCCCGAGCGGCCGAAGGCAGATTAAACGCCGCTCAAGCGCGAGCTGGTCGTGGAGGCGATGATGAAGAAGAAGCAGAAGAAGTCAATGAGGCGCTTGAGGAGTATGGAAAATATGCTGAATTTGGCAGGGAAATCTCTACACTCGCACAAGGTCTTCAAGCTGGCGAAACGACGGTTGAGGAATTAGTAGAGCGCGCTACCTCTCATCATCGCGATGTATTGCGTGATGTGCAGGGCAAGGTTCCTCCCCAAGCGCAGCAAAACATCCAACGAGCATTGGACAGGGCGGAACAGTTTGAACAAAATCGTTCTGCAATTCCGGCAAATCGCGGACAGTCCGATGCTGGCCCAAATGAAACCACTCCACTGCCAGAAGCGGAGCAAAACACTCCAGGAGATGGATTTAGACCTGAAAGTGCAGGTGGGAATAACGAAAATGAAGCAGCAGAAGAAATAGAGGTTGAAAACGAGAATGAGCAAGGAGCCGGTGGACCACCCGAAGATACTCCAGGTAGAAGACCATAAAATTTTAAAGAAAGCATTATTTATAAGTCTTTCTTGGGATTCAATTATTTTATCGTTATTCTAAAAGTTTCTAACGATATTTTGAGTTGGAATTATAAAATTATAAATAAAAAGTTTGCCACTTTTTTAAAAGTTTTAAAGTATTGAATCAAAATAATATTATTACACATTCCTCGGTCTCTACCGCTTAATTGGCCAACTGGATAAAATTAATATTATTCCCGATGTTTATCTAAGGAAAAATTCTCTGAAATTAAGGAAGTTAGTTTGAAAAATTATTTGGTTTTGTATAGAGATAATATTCGGAAATTAGATAGAAAATAGGAGTCATAAAAAATGCTTAGTAATTAAATAGGACAAAAATGTGCTTTGTCCTATTTAATCTACTTGTCCTATTAAACTAATAGGACATTTTATTTAAACAACAATCCTGCTCCCAAAGAACCGGCTTCTTCCCCCAATTGGCTTATTTTAATCTCTAAGTTTTCTTTTGATAAAGGAGAAAGAATTCTCTTTTTTGCTTCTTTCTCCGCTTCTTTAAGGAATTGTTTATGGGCTTTACTGATACCTCCGCCCAGAATGATTGCTTCCGGGTCCAGAATATTAACGGCATTGGCGATTCCAATTCCCAGATTCTTGCCATATTCTTTGAATATTTCCTCCGATTCCAAGTTTTCGGAAGAAACTCCCTTTTCTTTGAAGAACCTTTCTCCGCAATAATCTTCCAAGGTTTTGTCTTTTTCTATAACCATGTGGCCCAGTTCGTTGGCTCCTCCGAAGGCGCCCTGGTAAATTTTCCCCTCTATTGTAAAACCGCTGCCTACTCCGGTTCCCAAAGTTATCCCCAGAACGGTTCTTTTGTTTTTAGCAGCTCCCAGTAGGCTTTCGGCTAGAGTAAAGCAATTGGCGTCGTTCTCCAATTTAACTTCGGAATCAAAGGCTTGGGCTATAAGATGTTTGAGGTTCCAGTTTTCCAGGTAATTTAGATTGGGGGAGCGCAAAACCTTGTTTCTTTCCTTATTCAGGACTCCAGCCAGGCCAATTCCTATTTTCATGCCTTTTCCCTCCATTTTCCCTATATTATCCCTTAAGGCTTTAGCTAATTCTTCTTTACTTCCCGGGGTTTCTATTTTTTCACTCTTAACTGTTTTCTCATTCTCAATAAGAGTGAAGATTGTTTTTGTTCCTCCAATATCGATGCCGATTATTTTTTTCATATGCTTCTATTATACAACTTTCTAAAACCCTTGACAAAAAAATGGAGAAGAGTAAACTTTGATTGTATTAGGACATAGTATTTAACTATAGTTTTTTAATAGGAAAAAATAGCTTGAAAGTTTTTCTTGGGTGTCAAGTTAAAGAAAAATTCCTCCTTAATTTTGGCACCCAAGAATGACCTTCAGGCTTGTGGATAATTTCTTATTTGACATTTGTTTTAAAAAGGAATAGAATTAAAAATAATAAGTAATTTGCTCAGAGGAGGAATTGGGTAAAGATTCCTGTGTTTAATAAAAATTGGTATTATAAAATATTGTTAGCAAATGGAACCGTTTTTGTTTTATAAAGCGGTTTTTTTATTTTAGTAAATTAGGGAGGAATTAAAAAAGGTCGAACAATTAAAAGGTCTAAAACAAAAATAAATTAATATAATTTTATTTATGGATATAAGAAAATTTATTAAAGGCAGTCCTGTTGCAATGGTTGTTGCCGGTTTGTTGGTAGCTGGAGTGGCTTCAGCTGCTATCTTAGCCGTTTATACCACAATGATTGGGACAGGAGATGTTGATCAATCAGTAGTTTTTGGTAATGGTGATATTGATAAAGAGTATACCATAGGTAATTCACCGGCAATAGCTGGTAATACCTATACCCAAAACTATAATCTTAAAAACAAATCAGAAACTACAGCGCCAGTTGAATTCATTACCAACCAATGTATTGTTGGTGGAGGTAATTGTAATGATTCAAATCATAATGAAGATGGTGTAGAAACTTCTTATTGGAGTACTCTGGAATTAAGAAAGAAGGATCTAGAAAATTGGAATGTAACTGGAACCGCAGAAGCTACTCTTACTTATGAGTTGGCAAACACAAAGTTCAATTATAAGTTTGAAGCTTCAGGTCTTTCAGATATCACTGATTATTCTTTAATCTATTATGCAGATAAGCAAGATAGATTTGAAGACTGGGGTGGAGATAATCCCGGAGCTTTAATAGCTAGCTTTACTTCTGATGAGAGTGGTAATATTTCTGCTGAAGGAAGTAAAAACCTAGCTATGAATCTACCTCATGCTAATGACTGGAATGGAAGTGCAGATGCTAATTATTGCACCAATGAAGATGGTTATGAATTATGCCGAGGAGCAAAGATATGGTTGGTTCCATCTAATGAGTATAATTCTGGCGAAAAGAAAGTTAAGTGGAATAATCCAACAAACTATCTATTTGAGACAGATTTGATTACCTATGATGACACCGATAGTGATGGAGTAGCCCTATATCTCGGAGAAGGCCAATTGAACTTCTTTATTAAGAATGTTCTTGATGTTGCCTTGGCTCCAGGAGAATATAAGGTGAAGACAGAGGTTCAGCCAGTACTCGAGTAAAGAAAAATTCTACTTCCGTTAATGAAACGGAGGTAGAAGTAAGTTCATTTTTAAAAGTGAGCTTACTTCTGCTTTATGAAAAATAGTTTTATTACATTCACAACAATCGTAGCAATGTTATTTTTGATAACAGCAACATCTTTTGCTGTAGTTATGAATTATTTTGTAAAAGCACAGGGCATTGATCAGGTTTCTCCTCCGGAATTTTACATAGGTGAAGCAAATAATGAAAATGAAACTCTTCTTATCAATGAAAAATCTCCGAATTGTGCTCATTTCTCAATAACTAATAGTTTTACCAGAGCTTTTAAAACAGGAGATTTAGGAGGAGTTAATTTTAAATATGTTCCTAAAGTGGAGTTTTCAGTAAGAGCCAGCATGACTGGTACTACTACTCCTCAAGTCTTAACCTTAAAATTCGGTTACATCAGTGGAGGTAGTCCAATTAATATTTGCCAGGCAAATGTACTTGTAACCAACCATGTTCAGAATTATACTACAACCCTTATAAATTGCTCTGGAAAACCTGTTAATGCAGATCAGCTCTATTATGAAATGACAGGAAACTGCCAAAATTGTAATTATACAATATCAAAATGCAGCGGCAATTTTTATACTAAGATAAAGTTAGCTAAATGAAATTCATTTCTAAAAACTTATTACTGCTACTTTTGCTTTTTTGCCTAATTTTTCCAGTTAAAGCTGCTAGTGACTTGTCTTTAAATGTGATAAAAGATTGTAGTCTTCAGTATAGCGGGGATAGCTGTATTTCAGAATTGGAATTAGATAATAACACTAATAAAATCCTCCAAGGCCAAGCTTTTCTCCATATTAACTATCGAGGGATTTGTAGCGAAAATAAGTTAGTTAATTTTGATGGTGTCGGAATTCAATCTTCTCTCTTCACAAACAGCAGTTGGATTAATTTCTCTGGATGGCAAGAAGGAATTACAGCTGCTTCTAATTTTGATATTTCAAAGGGAAAGAGTCAATTAAAACTTAAAATTAAAACTTTTTCTAGTCTTTGTCCGGGAGAATACAGTTTTGAATTAACCATAAAAGGAACTTCTGATGATGACGAAGAATATGCTACGGAGCCGACTTCCTTAGGAACTACCGGTAGCAGTGGCGGAGGAGTTTTTCCTCCAAGTCAGAGCATCTCTGAAGAGTCAGTTATTGCCACCGATATAACTGAAACAAGTGTTGTTATTTCCTGGTCAACCAGCTATTTTTCCACCAGCCAGGTCATTTATGGAGCTGAAGGAGAGAGTCATACTTTAGATTTGTCAGATGACAGCGGTAATCCTCCTAAATACGGCTATGAACATACTACTTCAGAGTTTGACCAGAACCCCAAAGTTAGCTACCATCAGGTGACTATTAGCGGTTTAGATCCCGGGACAAGCTACTATTTCCGCTGTATTTCCCATGCTTCGCCTCCGAGTGTAAGCAGGGAACATAGTTTTACCACCTTAGCTTCCGAAGAAGTAGAGAAGGAAGTTAAAGGGGAAACTAGTGAAGAAAGCGGTTATCAGCCAATTGAAGGAGAAACTGAAGAAGGAACCGGCGAAGTAATTGAAGGTGAGGAAGAAGAAGAGGAAGAGGAAGAAGAAGAGGAGGAAGAGGAGGAAGATTTGGCCGAAGAAGGAGATTTCAATAGCTTTTTAGGAACTATCGGCAGCTTCTTTTCTTCCCAAGGTTTTAGAATAGCCTTTCTTCTTTTCGTAGTCGCCCTGATCATTGTTGTTATCCTCAAGAAAAAGAAGAGATTCCGAAAAAGAGTATAATTTTCATTTTAAAAAGAAGGTTTTTAATCACCTTCTTTTTTGTTATTGTTAAATTATGATAGTTAGGAATATTTCAATAAAAAGAGAAATATTTGAAAGAGAGAAAACAATTGTTAAAAAGTTTTTTAATTTAAATAAAATCCCCGAAATACCCGATTGGATCATGGAGGAAAAAATAAATCATTGGAATAAAAACTTATTTCATCTTCATTATCTTCCTAAAATATCTTTAGATGAAGAATTGAATTTCCCTTTATGGAAAAGAAAAAATGATAAACCCCATAAAGTTTTCTATAAGAAGATTAGAGAAGGAGAATTACCTAAAGAAGCTAAGATATTAACCGGCAAGTGGATTTTAATTGATGGTCGAAATAAGCCTAAGAAGAGAGTTCCCTGGATAAGAATTAATGATGTCCGGTTTTTAGAAAAATTAGGTTTTCATCCTAAAAATTTCTTTAAGCAATGGGGAAAACAAATTCACCAAGATGAATATTTGGGAGATATCCTAGCAAAGAAGGGTTTTGGTTCAAGATTTTGTCTCAATATTCAAGAAATCGAAAGCTTAAAGCCTTTTATTCTCGATTTTTTGAAAATAAATTCGGAGAAAAATATCAGACTACCTTTTTTTATTGAATATAATTATTTAGCTAACACTTTTTATAGCCAATGGAGAAAAACAGAAACTTGGGAATGGTTTGAAGACAAACTCCAAAATGGCCAATATTTGGCAGGAGGCAGTAAATCAGCTGGTTGTTTGGGCTGGGAACCCCCTCAATTTTGGAGTACTATTTTAACTTTCCGGCCGGTTTTAGAATTATGAACAAGGAAATTAATCAACTCTGCCAAAAAATAAAAACCAAGGATATTTTAGCAAAAAAATTCTATCCAGTTTGGTTTTTTACCAATGAAAAGTTAACAGATTTTTTAACTGGTTTAGAAAATATAAAAGCTGAAAGGATTTTCTCTGTAGCCGGCGGAGGAGATTTTGCTTTTAATTCTTTGGTAAATTTTGAAGATACATTGGAAGTAAATATCTGTGATATAAGACAGTTAGCCGATATAACTGTTGAGCTGAAAAAAACTTTAATTAAAAAGCTTTCTTTTGAAGAAATGAAGGAATTACTGAAGAATTTTAGGGCGAATAACAAAGATAAAACTTATTCTAAAATTAAAAAGGACTTAACCATTGAAAGCAGAGAAGTTCTTGATCAAATTATTAGAAGATCTAAATCATTAAATTTTTTAGAATGCCTTAAAAAATCTGGTTACTGGTATAAAGATAGTTTTTGGCAGAAGAATGAAAAATATCTCCTTTATTTGAGTAAAGATAATTATAAAAAATTAAAGGGAAAAATTGATAGGATAAATATTTATTGTGGAGACTTAAAAGAGAATTTAGAGTTATTTGAGGATAATTTCTATAACTTAATTTATATCTCTAACATTATTGACAGTAAGAAGTATTGTTCTTCAAGGAATTTATATTTAAAAACCATAAAAAAGAAACTTAAAAAAGGAGGAAAATTATTGATGGTCACCCAAAAGAATCCTAAAAAAATAATAAGAAGTTTAGAAGGTCAGAGTTGGAAGATTTATCAAAAAGAACTCCACCACTTCAATCCTATAGGTGCAATTTTGGGTCATTATTGTTATTCAATTCTAATTTTTGAGTTGGATTGATAATCAAACTAAAACATATGTCATGGCACTTGCTATAAAACTTGTATTTACTTTCATGGTCGCGGCCAGCTTTATGTTTAGGAAATTACAAGGGCATATGTTAAATATGACCTTTTTATTTTAATACTTGAGAAACAGTTAAAAATAAGTTAAATTGGAGTTAAAGATGGATTCTACAGTTGAGAAAATAAAAGAGAAGTTGGATATTGTCGAACTAATTGGCAGTTACCTTAAACTTCAAAAAACAGGCATTAATTACCGGGCTCGCTGTCCTTTTCATTCGGAAAAAACACCTTCTTTTTTTGTTTCTCCCGCCAGACAGCTTTTCAAGTGCTTTGGCTGCGGATTGGGAGGAGATATTTTTGAATTTGTCAAATTGATTGAAGGAGTGGAATTCGGCGATGCTTTGAAAATCCTAGCCCGCCGGGCCGGAGTCAAACTGCCCAGCTATGATCCGGAACTTAGAACGGCCCGCCAGCGCCTCTATGAAATCGCTGATTTATCCGCTTCTTTTTTTGAACGCCAATTGGAGGCGAACCAAGGTGGCCAGAAAGCCAGAAAATATCTTTTAAAAAGGGGAATTAAAGAAGAAACAATTAAAAAATGGAGATTGGGATATGCTCCCCAAAACTGGAGATCATTATCTGATTTCTTGGTTGGCAAGGGCTATAGCCGGGAAGAAGTGGTTAAAACCGGATTGGCTGTCAATCCTGAAGAAAAGAACAAGACCGCCTATGACCGATTCAGGGGAAGAATTATCTTTCCCGTTTTCAATACTCAATCTCAGGTAATTGGTTTTGGAGGAAGGATTTTCGGCGAAGAAGAAGAGAAAGCCAAATATCTTAATACTCCCAATACCCTTCTTTATGATAAAAGCAAGGTTCTTTATGGCTTGAACTTCGCCAAGGTTCCGATAAGAAAGGAAGACAAGGTTATTCTGACCGAGGGTTACACTGATGTTATTCTCTCTCATCAAGCAGGTTTCGGCAATACGGTTGCTTCAAGCGGAACCTCTCTTACTCCAGCTCATTTGGATATTATTAAGAGATACAGCGATAATCTCTATACTGCTTTTGATATGGATTCAGCCGGCGGTTTAGCTACTCAAAGAAGTATTGAAATAGCCCAGAGGAAGGATTTCAATATTAGAGTGATTGAAATGCCCAAAGGAAAAGATCCGGCCGATATGGCTGTTGAAGACCCTAAAAAATGGGGAAAATTAGTTGAAGAAGCTAGAGATATCTTTCAGTTCTATTTTGACAATGCTTTGGATAAATTTGATTCCTCCCGTCCTGAAGGAAAAAGAAAGATTTCCGAATTCATCCTTCCTAAGATTAAAAACATTCCCAATAAGATTGTCCAATCTCATTGGATTCAAAAACTGAGCCAGGCTTTGAATGTTGAGGAGAATATTATCTGGGGAGAATTGGAGAAAATTAAGTTCAAAAGAGAAGAAGCTCCTTCCGAAGGGAAAGAAGAAAATAAAAGGGAAAGAAACCGGAAAGATCTCTTGGAAGAAAGAATTCTCTCTCTTATCTTCAAGGATTTTTCCAATCTGGAACTTATTAAAGAAAACCAGATGGATAACTTTTCGGAGGAATTAAAGCTAATTGTTTCCTCTTTAAAGAAAAATGAGAAAAAAAGAGAAGCTTCCTTGAAAAAGTTAAGAGAAGGGGAATTAAAGGAAATGATAGATACAGCGGCCTTAAGAGCGGAAGTTGACGATTTCAGCGAAGAAGACCCTAAAAAAGAGATTATCCTTTGTTTAAGGGAATTAGACAAATTTAATTTGAGGAATAAACTGGAATTAGTTTCCTCGAGGATCAAAAAGGTTGAAACCGAGGAATTAGAAACCAAGGAAGGAAAAAAGAAATTAAAAGAGTTAATAAACAAATTTAATGAGATAAGCCGTCAGCTTCATCTCTAAACATTATGGCTAAAAAAAAGAAAACCAAAAAAAAAGCTCCCAAGAAAAAGACCAGCAAGAAGATTAGAAGAAAAAAGACTTCTTCCGGGAAGAAGACCTTGAAGTTTAAGAAAATAAGGAGAAGGAAGAAGGTTTTTAGCGAAGAAAAAATCAATCAATTCATAGCAAAAGAAAAAGGCAGGGGATTTGTCACCGGCAGGGAAATTATCCGCTTTTTCCCGGAATTGGAAAAAGATATTCCCGGCTTGGAAATTCTCTATGATAAGCTTTCTGAGCAGAAAATAAAGGTTATTTTCCGAGGTTCTCTTTTGGAAACTGCCTTGAAAGATAAAAAAAAGAAGAAGTTCTCTCTTCCTAAAATAGACTCCATTCAAATGTATCTGAAAGAAATCGGAAGAATTCCCATGATTAAGGCAAAGAAGGAGAAGGAATTAGCCAAGAGAATAGAACAGGGGGACAAAGAAGCTAGAAAAGATTTGATTCAGGCCAATCTCCGCTTAGTGGTTTCTATTGCCAAGAAGTATGTTGGTCGCTCTCCTAACCTAACCCTTTTGGATTTAATTCAAGAAGGGAACCTTGGCCTTCTCAAAGCGGTAGAAAAGTTTGATTGGAGAAAGGGGTATAAGTTCTCTACCTACGCCACTTGGTGGATAAGGCAGTCCATTACCCGGGCTTTAGCTGATCAATCCAGAACCATTAGAGTGCCTGTTCATATGGTAGAGACAATCAGTAAATATGAATCAGTCAGAAAAAGGCTTATCCAAGATTTGGGAAGAGAACCTCTGCCCGAAGAGATTGCTGCTGAAATGGATTTGGATGTAGACAAGATTCATAGGATTATAAGAATAAAGAGAAAAACTATTTCTCTGGAAACACCGATAGGGGATGAAGGAGAGGATACTACCTTAGCTGAATTTGTTGAAGATAAGGATCTTCCCGATCCTTCTTCAAAGGCAGCTCATAATATTCTTAAAAAAAGATTGAAAGAGGTTTCCAGCCAATTAACCGATAGAGAAAGAGAGATTTTATCTATGAGATTTGGACTAAAGGATGGAATAATTCACACATTAGATCAAGTAGGGAAGAAATTCGGAGTAACCAGAGAAAGAATTCGCCAGGTTCAGGCCAAAGCTTTGGAGAAGATTCGTAAGTTTGACGAAGTAAAGAAGCTCAGGGACTATTAATCTTGATAAATAGAGTTAATTGAATTATACTGGGATTTATTCCGGGGTAGCTCAATTGGTAGAGCGACTGACTGTTAATCAGTGGGTTACAGGTTCGAGTCCTGTCCCCGGAGCAGGCATGTGCTCGGTTCGAATGACCAAGAAGCTTATAGACTGTATGAAAAAAATTGACTATCCAATGTATATATCGATTTTAGCAGCGATTGCATCGATAATTTTCTTTTTCTTGAATTATAATATTTCTATTAAGACTTTTGAAATACGATATAGACCATATGTTGGTGTTGAAAAAGTGTATGCAGAGATAACCCAAGAATCAATTAATTGTACAGCTGTTGTTATAAATACTGGTATTGTCCCTGCGAATAATTTGAGAATTGAGCATAAATTTTTAGTCAATAATGTCGAAAGGGAAATGGAAATAACAGGTCCTGAAGAAGTTTCAATGTTACTTATACCCATACCTGCTAAGGGGACTATGAACTTTTCGGTGCCTAGGAATCTAATTGATAAGGAATGGATTATAAACCTCAAATTTAATTATGATGGTGTAAAAACGAAAAATTATGAGAGTTATACAAAGCTTATTTATAAACCTAAAACACAGACATTTGAGACCTCCCAAGGTTATGTTAGGTAATAGTTCGTAGTTTTTTATGATTAGAGATTATGATTGAAATAGATAAGTGATATAATTCTAAAAGCCCTTTGAATTTATCTCTAAAGTTTAAATTCTAAACCGGCTAAGAGTTATTAACATAATATCTTTGTTTAACAATAAGGGTTTTTAAGAAAATTATATTTAGTAGATAATTATAACGATTAAATGTTAAATAAAACAGAATTAAAAGGGATTGCTGAGACTAGATTAACAGAAGCAAGAATTTTATTTAGGAAAAAGAACAGTAAATATGAAGGTGTTGTCCATCTATGCGTTTATGCTATAGAGGTAGCGTTTAAGAAGAAAATATGTGATACACTAGATTGGGTTGGTTTTCCTGAAACAAAAGGAGAATTTAAAAAGCTAGGAAGTTTTAAAACTCATAATCTGCAAATCTTGTTGAAATTATGTGGCTATGAAAGAAGAATAAAAAGAAACCCAGAAATGTGGGCTAATTGGAGCATTCTTCAGGATCTAAATGTGGAAATTCGCTACGCTCCTAGGGGAAAAATTAATAGACAAGAGGCAAGGGAGGTAATTGACGCCACTTATAAATTATTGTTGTTTTTAAAAATAAAAAGAAAAAGAATTAAAAAAACTGCTATTAAAAAAGGGAAAAATGATAAATAATAAAATAGAGGAAACAATTAAAAAATTGAAAAGAGTAGAAAAGCGAGTTTCTAGAGAAAAGGGACCTCTTAATTTCTTCGGAGTACTCGAAAGATTAGATGTTGATAACACTTGGGATATATTAGTAAGTGCTTCTTGGTTTTCTGATAAAAAGAAAGATCTCATTTATATTATTAGCAATGTAAAAAAAGATTTAACTAATGAAGATTTAAGAATTTTTGCTAGAGTAGTTTTGATAAAACCTGAAGAAAAATTTATTAGAAGATTAAATGCATTAATTGAGACTGAGCACAAAGAAATGGAAATTATAAATATGAAAATTAATGGGTTTAGGTTAAAACATGGATATATTATTACTTCTAAAGGAAAGAGAAATAGGGAAAATTAGTGGAAAAAATTATAATTTATCCTATGACCTATGATAAGATGGGAATATAAAATATTAGAATTTAGAGGTATACCTGATGAAATTGGTATATTGAGTAAAGAGCCAGTTTTACGATATATAGTAAAAAGTACTTCAGATAAAGAAGGAAAGGTGAAAATAATAGAGAAAAAAGTTACGAAAGAAGACATAGAAAGGATATTTAATGAGATAGGTAGAGAAGGATGGGAACTAGTAGAAATTGTTCCCTTTGTGAGAGAATTAGTACAATTTGTCTTTAAAAGAAAAAATTTATAGAAAGGTTGTCTGAGCATTCTTGCGACTAGTTCAAGAGACCGAGATATGTCTATTTTTTAAATTATGTAATTATAATTAAAAAGTTATATTATGGGTCAGCTTTGCCAGCGTGCTTAATTATTTTATCTGGTATTTGAATTAATGGGGTGATAAATAGGGTTGTTGGCTAAAATAAGCCGATTTCAATCAGCTGGGCTTGACTTTTAGCTATACTCGTGATACAATGAACTATTCTTTCAAAAGGAAGAATCCCAGTCCTCGGGTAGAGGAAAAATTCAAACTTTGGGCTTTTAGCCTAAAAGGAGGAAATTATGGAACGAGTAACGAGTAAGTATGCAGATTGGACAAGAGGACAGGTCGAAGCGCTCATTAACATCATTGGAGAGGAGACCGCAAAGGGATTGTTGGCTGGAGATGTCTTGGCCGAATTCAAAGAGGTCGTCAAGAAATTCTTTGACAAGCACGGCCAACGGATTCCCGAAGGTCTGCAGGCCAACGTCTGCGACGCCAATCGGAGTTTCCGATTGGATCAGCCCAAGCTGGATATGGAAACCGACTTCGCCAATCGCATTCTGCGGTTGCATGGGTGTTTGAGCATAGACACCGAAGTCACGGCCGAACAGCTCATGGCGGAAACCGAACGCTTGTTGGCAATCATCATGGAAAACCCCCAGATCGCCAACATCACAAACGGTATCTGTCTGCCGGTCGTTCTGCCCAAGCTCGTCACCGACGATCTCGGTGCAGAGTTGGAAATGTATCTGGCCGGCGTCAACAACAGCTACAAAAAAGCCTTTAGTGATAGAAGTTTCAACAACTATCGCAAAGGCGATCTGAGCGACAAAGTCAGCTTTGTTGACGGGAGTCGGCATGATCAGCTCATTGAGCGGATGAAAGAAGGTCTGGTTATCGGACTTCACTTCCCGAATCCGCTTCAGGGCTTTTCCATCAACGCCGACAGAGAGCAGATGTCAACACTGCCGGAAGGATTTATCCTTTCCGGTATGGATACTCTTATTACTATGGTAATGTATCCCGACATTTTAGCTCGCGACTACAACACGCCTGGCTTGGATTTAGCCGCTCTGCAATGGCAGTCCGCCGACGACTCGCTCTTCTTCAGGGCCAACGACGGCACGCTCGTCTTCGGCGTCGCGGGCGACCTGGCCTACGCCGACGGCCACTTTTCTGGCGGTCTCTTGTTCCTCGGGTAGTGCCGGGCTTTGGCACTTTGCCCCTTGGCTCTTGGATCAGGAATTTTGGTTCTTGATTCTCGGCCGAATTTTTCAAAACACGAGGTGTAACAAATGTTGCACCTCGTTTTTCTTTTTCAAATATGATAATATAAATATGGGAGTAGGCTAATGCAACCGGTCTCACGGGATAACGGTTCGCCGAAACCCTAAATTTCTACCAACGCGTCAGAGTTTTGCGGTTAAAATAGGATCGTAAAAGAGCACGCGAGAATTTAGGCACTACTTGTTTTTTTCTCTGGTTCAACTATAAGGAGCCGAATAAAATACAGGGGGAATATTACTTTTTAAGCTATTTCCCCAGTGGATAAGGATGGAAAAAGACAAAATTCTGGCAGTCCGCCGACTACTCGCTCAACTTCAAGGCCAACGACGACAAGCTCGACTTCGACAACACGGACAACCTGGCCAACGCCAACGACAACTATTCTGGCGGTCTCTTGTTCCTCGGGTTGTGTCTAAATCAATAAGGACCTCTTTCGGAGGTCTTTATTCGTTATTTAACTAAGCGATCTTTGCCAACCACCCAGCATTTTGCCGATTTCCTGTATTCTTTTTTGCAGTTCAAAATACTTTTTATCGTCAATAATATCCAAGTCTTTTAATAGACGGATAAATAGTTTTAAAGCGTCAAATTTAGTGTTAGCTTTTTTAATTAATTCCAGCTTTTCCTCTCTGTAAGCGCAACTGGCTTTCAGCAAGAGTTCAAGCGTGGCAATAATATACATTTCGCATTTGGCTCCCAATGTATATTTATCTTTTTTGGGAAACGAAACGGAATAGCTGTAAAATATTTTATACAGCTCATATAAGTTTTTAATTATTGGAATGTCTGTATTTTTATGATCCATAATATTTATGATAATTTAGTTAGTTTGGAAAATATTTTAATTTGTTGGAATGAATTTAAGAAAGGTAAATCAAGTAAATATGATGTGCTGGAATTTGAACGGTATTTGGAAGATAATATTTTTAAGCTTCATAATGAATTAATTAATCAAACTTACCAGCATAGTTCTTATGTAAAATTTCATATTTATGATCCCAAGCACAGAATAATTAATAAAGCCGAAGTTAAAGACAGATTGGTTCATCATATTGTTTTTAAGGAATTGTATAAGATATTCAATCCGACCTTTATTTATCATTCCTATTCGTCCCGGGACAACAAGGGCACTCATCTGGCGATTAAAAATTTAGCCAATATTTTGCGGAAAGCGAGCCATAATTACATCCAACCGGTTTATGTCTTGAAATGCGATATTAAAAAATTCTTTCACAGCGTTTCTCACCAAAAACTTTTTGAAATAATAAAAAACAGGGTCAAAGACCCAAAGTTTCTATGGCTGGTTTGGCAAATTATATCAAATTTTTCCACACCTGTGGAAAACTTTCCGCAGAGAGAGAGAGAGAGAGAGAGAGAGAGAGAGAGTTAAAGGAAAATTTTTCAAAAACGAAAGGATTGCCGATTGGCAATCTAACTTCGCAAATTTTTGCTAACATATTTTTGGATAAATTTGACTGGTTCATTAAAAAGCAATTAAGAATAAAATATTATTTTAGATATGCGGACGATTTTGCGATTGTTGACTCAAATCCAGAATATCTCAAAAATCTTATTGTCTTGATTGAAGATTTTTTGAATGAAAAACTGAATTTAAAACTACATCCTCAAAAAACAGAGATTAGGAAATTCGGACAGGGCATTGATTTTCTCGGATATGTTATTCTACCTTATTATATAACACTTCGGACAAAAACCAAAAAGCGGATGTTTAGGAAGATAAAAGAAAACAAAGCGAAGCTGAATCAAAACTTAATATCCAGAGATTCTTTTGAGCAATCGATCCAATCATATTATGGGATACCAAAACATTGTAATGGTTATAAATTAAAGCGAAAACTTGATGAGTTTATTAAAAGTCTTTAATTTTGGCCTATAACTTCAGGCCATTCTCTAACGATTTTGAATTTCCAGTAGCCACGATGTTCTTTAATCGCGGTTCTAAACTCGCGTATGGCCGAGAGCCAATCCTCTTAGCTCTTATTTTATAAGGGTTTTTTGCTTAAATAACAATATTATTGTATAATAAGATAGAAATATGGCAGATAAATCCAATAAAATACCAATTTATTCAATCCAAAAGTGGTTATTTGATAAAGCAGAAGGAAAATACGAAATTGATTTAGCTGAAAGTGGTATTCAATTTCATTACTTAAATGATCTATCTTTAGATAAGAATTATGATTTAAATTATAGTCTTGATAAAGGAAAGTATAAGCTGAGGAAAATAATAGCTGATATTTATAATAAAAAGACAGATAATGTGATTATAACTAACGGGGGACAGGAAGCTCTTTTCTTAATCTATCAAACTTTGTTAAATAAGGATGATGAAGTTATTACTTTTACTCCGGGATGGCAACAGTCTTGGGAAGTACCTAAACTAATCGGCTGTAAAGTCATAGACATTAAACTCCTCGAGGAAGAAAATTATAGAATAAATTTTGATAAATTAGTTTCAGTAGTTTCGGAAAAAACTAAATTGATTGTTCTAAATAGTCCTCATAATCCTACTGGTACCATTATTTCTCCAGGGGATTGGGAGAAAATAGAGAGTCTTTCCAATAAGTTTAACTTTTATACGATAAATGACGAAGAATATTTAACTGATTATAGTAAATCTATTGTGAATAAAATTCCCAAATCAATATCAGTTAGTAGTCTTTCCAAGGTTTACGGTTTTCCCGGTTTAAGAATAGGTTGGGCTGTTGCTTCAAAAGATGTGGTTGATGATTTAATTAATTTCAAGCGATATACGACCGTATCCAATTCTTCTCTTTGTGAATATTTAGCTATCCAGGTATTAGGGGAATATAAGAGTTATATAGAGGATTTTAAGTTAATGGTTAATAAAGGATTTAGTGAGTTTAAAAAATGGGTTGGTAAATATCCAAACTTGAAATATACAGAATCTCAAAATACCCCTTTTGTTTACTTGAGAATTGAAGAAAATTCCCAAGAAATGTGCGAGCAACTATTGGAAAAGAAAAAAGTTCTTTTAATGCCGGCTGAGGTTTTTGGGGATGAGAAAGCAATAAGATTATCTTTTGCTAGGCCGTTGGATATTTTGAGAGAAGGATTAAAACGCATTGGTGACTTTATAGATAAAAAATAAAATGAGTGTTGTTTTTATTGAAAATGTAACTGATTCTAAACTCAAGAATAATCTCATTAGGGATCTAAAGAGGAAATGGATTGCTTCAGAACATTGGTTTACTAATAATGTTCAAGAACTTAAAAAACTTTATGCCCCGGATAAATTCAAGTTAGGAGGTTCTACCTATACTGTTCCCAGTGGAGAAAAAAAGATTTTAGAAGACAACAAAAAGGATATTTTTAATAAAATAAAAGAAGATACTCTTGTATTTTGGGGAGCAGGCAGAAAAGAAGCTTGGATGGTTAATAATCTGTATTCAGTTAATAAATTAAAATCCGTAGTAATCATTGATGTTGAAAAATCTTATGTAGAAGAAATGATCGACCTTATAAAGCCGGAAATTAGAGATAAGCTTAAAATATATGGTTTAATAGATTTTTTCCAATCAGTATCAACTATAAAAGAATTAATAAGAAATAGATTAAATATTAGTTCTTGTTTCCATGTCTGCTTGGGAACTACAATAGGTAATTTTAACAAAGATGAAATTCTTTCTGTTTTTAAAGAAATAGCAGAAGGGAAAGAAGAGTTCCTTATTGGCCTGCAGTTGGAAAAAGATCCGGATAAAATTTTGGAAGAGTATAGTAAAGATGAAAATTTTACCAATGTTATTGCTATCCCCGAGCTTAAAGAGTTAGAAGATAATAATATAGGTAAAAGTTATTGGGATTATGATAGAGAAGAAAATGCTGTTAAATTCTGGTTTGAATTTTTAGAGAATTATGAATTAAAAGTTTTAGATGAAATTATAACTTTTAAAAAGGGCGATAAAATAGAAATTTTCCGTTCTAAAAAATACATTCTAGATGATTTTAAGAATATGTTGGAAAAGCATAGTTTTAAGATTTTAAATAATTTTAAGTACAAGGATCATTGTTTGCTTTTAATTGAGAAAAATTAGTCAAGAAAATAAGACAGAAAATTATTCCTAATCAGTGTCTCATTTGTCTCATTTTAGCTTAGAATTGCCCCGACCGAGAGGCCTAAATCTTCAGCTTTAAAATCTCTCAGGAGCCCTGATGAGGTTGCTACTATGAAGTTCGCGACCGACTAGGGGAGCCAAATTGTATACAGCAAGGATTTTTTGACTAATTATATTATTGGAAGTAGAATAAAAATATGGAAGATAATCTCGTATATATTGATAATTATGGTCTTTTAGGATCTAATTTTTATTGGCAAAAGGGGATTGAAATCGGAATTCCAAAAAAAATTTTAGCAAAAGCCGGATTAACCGATAAAAGAGTTAAAGTACATAAAAATATAATTAAGCCTCTTAAGAAGGTAAATGAAGACCTAAGAAAGAGAGGCTATAGGCTATATATCACCGAAGGATATAGGTCTAAAGAATTATATGAGCTAATTAATAAAGAGATATCAAAAAGGATAGGTAAAGGAAATAAAGATAGAATACTTAATATGAAAGATATGTTTCATACTAGCGGTAAAGCAGTTGATGTAGCTTTATGGAAAGATGGGAAGAAGGTAATATTACATGAGAAAAAAGATGGAATTAACGGCTATTTCTTTGGTTTCTATAAAAACACTAATAACCACTACCATGAATTACAAGAAATGCTCATTGGTATTATGCAGAGAAATGGTTTTAGATTAGGAGAGAAAGGAGAATATTTTCATTTTAATTATGATCTTAAATAGCTTCTAAGATTCTCCAGTACTCGGAGCCAAATTGCATGTTCCGAACTTTACTCGCTGAGCAAATTATTTTAACCCCTATAAGACAAGGGTTTTTGCTTATTCCATAAATTAAATATATAATAATATTATGGAAATAAAGAAAAAAACTTGGTCTCTATACTTCCAAAAAGTTCTAGAAGGAAAAAAGACATTTGATCTTCGTTTAGCTGACTGGAAATGTAAAGAAGGCGATATATTAATATTGCAAGAATGGGATCCAGAAACTAAGAAATACACTGGTAGAGAATTAAGGAAAGAAGTAACTTATGTTCTAAAAACTAAAAATGTGAATTTCTTTTCGAAAGAAGATGTAAAGAATTATGGTTATCAGGTTATTGGTTTTAAATGAATGATATGAAACCACAAATAAAAGCAACACATATAACAGTTAAAAATATGGAGAGAGCTTAAAAATTCTTCGAGTCCTTTATTGGATATGATGGTAAAAGTTGGTCAGTAAATCATGCCAAGAAGCATTATAGGATGCATTCTTATTTTCTCTATGACATGGAAAATATGATAGATAAAAAAATTGGCTATCCTTCACTTTTATATTTAATGAATACTATTTCTTTTTTGGGATTTTGCTCTAAATTTGAACCAGAGTGGGAAGAGCCGAAAGAATCAAAAGAAATAAATAAAAAAGTAGGAAATTCAGGGGAGCGTCTTGATTTCATGTCTTTTAATAATAATTATCTAGGTAAAATCAATGATTCTTATAAAGAGCTAGGCGAATTATTATTTAGGTTAGTTAGGCACAAGCTGAGTCATAACTTTTTTACTTATAATTACGTAACAACTGAAAAAATTTCTAATCACCTAAAAATACAAGAAGGTGAAAAGAATCATTGTCCCCATCTTTGGATTAGTGTAATAGTTTTCTTTGAAGATACAAAAAAGGCGATAGAGTTGATGTACAAAGATCTCAGCGAAGATAATGATAAAGCTAAGCAGTTTGTTGAAAAACAAGAGATGCTTCATAAATGGAATTGTAATCTACAAAAAAATTATCTTGAACGTAAAAGCTTAGAAAAAAGGAGTAAAAGAGATTATCCTGAAGATTATGGGGGTGTGAGCGGATCTCCATATTCACCAATGGGGCAAGAAAAATTATAATTTCCTAATAGTTTTCTCTACAAACAATTTCTAATATCATCTAATGTCCAGAATAAGATTGAGATCGATTCGAGAGACCGGGTCACCTCATATTTTTGAAAGGTTCGAGAAAAAATATCTTCATACCCCGACTGGAGATCGAATTTTTTTCAAGGAAAAAAGTTCGGATTTCGTTTAGAATACGGAACAAACCTACATCAACCCTTGCCTGACAAGGGTTTTTAGTATATGGCATATACATATATTTTATCTTACCGGGTGGTCACAAGCTATTGAACCATTACAAGTCATTGACAAATATACTGATTTATATTAATATTATATTCACATTTAAGTAACTTAAAAACCTATAAAGAAAGGAGGAACAAAGAATGAGCAATAAGAGAATTAAAGAAGAATTAGAGAGAGGAATGGACCCCTTATCTAAAAAGTACGAAGGAGCTAGAAAATATAGATCTAAACCTTCTACCTTAATTTTGATGTTGTGCTTTCTTGTTATTCTTGCAGTAATAGGATTTCTTGCAGTTTCGGTTTTTCTTCCAGTAAAGAAAGATACTCCGGAAGTTGCTGCTGCTAAAGAAAAATTAGTAGAAGAACTAAGGAGTGTCAGACAAGGAGATTTCATTGTTGTTAATGAATCTAATATACTATTAGTTGTGCTGACTCCGGAAAAGAATGCCGTTGATCTCCAGTGTAAGTATCTTTTTGACACAAGAGATATAATACCAATAATTATTTTTAAACGTCAATATGAATCAGTAAAGATAGTCAAATCAGAGGAAAAAGAGTGGAATGAGGTTGCTAGGAGGTATTTAGGAGTTAATTAATAAATTAATAATTAAATAGTGAAAGGAGGACAAGGAAATGGTTAAAGCAAGAAGAATTATTCTAGTAGTAGTTTTGTTGTTTCCTGTCGTTTTGCATTCTCAAGTGATTGAAAAATACGCAACGGAAATTAATTATAATCATGGAACATCTATTCTCCGATTTCGTCCTTTTGATAATACCGGCGGAATTCAGAGAATAGATATAGTAACCGGTACTAAGCTTGGTCCAATAATTATTGGAAGTTATTGGAAAGCAGATCTAGAAGGAAATAGTTGGACAGGTTTATTGCTAGAATTTGGAGGTAAGAAAAATAATTTAAAGTATAAGATTGAAACAAGATTCTTCAATGCAATTACTAAAGGAACAGTTAATCAAATATATGCTATTCCAAGTATACATTACCAGTTAAGATCACTTCCAGTAGGATTTGGGTATTGTGGATTTTCTGTTTTTAGAAAGGGGTCTATTCCCTTTGCTAGCCTAGGCCCACTTATTACTGTGAATATGGGAAAAAATAAAACCTTTTTATTTTCTTACTTATGGGATATTTATAGTGAGAAAAGATTATTTCTCTTTAAGATAAAGTATAAAATTTAGATTTTAAGTATTAAAATCATAAGGCTGGAGATGATTGAATGTCTCCAGCTTTTTGTTTAAAACAGTTTCTAATATTCTCTATCACACAGAGCAAGGTTGTGCCTGGCTCAAGAGACCAGGAAGCATAACAATAAAGTTAAATTATGTCATTTGATTTTGAACCAATAAAGCATAAAGATTTAAAATTCTTACAGAATAATTTAGATAAAGCAAGATCGGATATTACTAAGAGTAAAAAAGAACAAAAATTAAGTGCAGTTCTTTCTTTTGTAAATCACGCAGAGTATATAACGAGGGATCTTCTAAGGAATTTAAGAAGGATGACAAAGATTACAATGTATCAAAATTTTGAAAGGAGTTTTTTTTGGCCTGTAGATGAAGAGAAGGGGCTAAAAAGTATTTCTTTGGGAAAGGCTATATCAAAATTAGAGGAGTTTAGTTTTCCTGACAAAAAGGAGTTTATTGAACTTTTGAAAAAATTAAACAAAAAACGAATTAAGCTTATACATAAAATGTTAGATGAACCAATGATTATTAATGATCTGAGTGACAAAATACAAGATGATTTTGAAAACATTTTTGTAAGATATAGAGCTATACAAGATGCTATGAGAGAAAAGTGGCCATATATCAAGGCTCTTCCCCCTAAAAAGTAAAGAAGATAATGATGTTTCAAAAGATTAATGTTACTTAATCTTCTCATTCCTTTAATGTGAACAACCTACTTAAGATTCTAAAAATCATCTCGAGTAAAAGGTGAGATTATTCAGAAAAAAAGAAAATGAAAATAAGGCAATTAATCATCTCTAAGTAGTGTCTCATTTTAACTTGATCGAAAAGGGTCTTGTAATCGTAAAAGAGCAATAATATTTCTTATCGAATTTAACTTACTGGGATTCTGGACCGACTAAGGGGGTAAATTAAAGTTTATTATAAAAGCAGGATTTCCCCCTGCTTTTTAATTTTACTTGAATTTTAAAGATAAGAGAGTTAGTTTAAATTAGGAGGGGATTGGAGAAATTAAGATTATGATTTTCTCTATAATAAGTTTAATTTATTTTTTGTAAATGGAAATTAATAGAATTATCGAAAAAATAAATCTAAAAAAATTAAAGAAGAATCTCTTTTCGAAAAATAATTTTACTATTAGAAAGGAAGTTCTAACTATTTCTATAATTATAATTTTTGTTTCTATAATAGGTTTTAGTACTTTTAAATATTTTGAATTGGAAAGTTTAATAAAAAATTCTGAGAAACTAACTCAAAAAGAAGAATATGGAGATGCAATAGAAAAGCTCATGTTAGCTAAGATAGATTGGTTTACTGAAAATTTTGGTTTTAAGAGAAATGAGATTAACGATAAAATAAATCAAAATCAAAATTCTTTAATGGACTATCTTATCTATAGGGATGGATTATATAACATTGATGCGGGAAATTATAGTATTGCCATAGAGCTTCTCTCTGATATAAATGAAGCTTCTCGCTATTATAACGATGCTAAAATGAGCATTATGAGAGCTGAGAATAGTTTATTGGAAGAAGACGTGATAAAAGAGAAAAGAGCCAAAGAAAAAGCAGAATTAAAAGCTAGACAGGAAGCAACTAAAAGAGAAATTGAAGAGGAGAAAAGGAGAGCTAAAGAAGAGGAACTTGCCGAAAAAGAAGCTATAGAAGAGAGGATGAGTGCTGACAAAGACAATGATGGTTTAACTTATAGAGAAGAACAAAAACTCGGGAGTTCCGATTTAGATAAAGATTCTGATAATGATGGGATAAATGATGGTGATGATTTACATCCAAATGGTGGTGGTAGATATCAAGCTCAAAGCTTTACATGGAGCTATGGAGGATATGAATGGAAATGGGAAACCCAGATTCATGAAGATTGGTATGAGTATTACAAAGCTAAAGAAAGAGTAGAGCATGGAATAGACTATATTACTGCTGATGACCCCTTTATCAAAAGTGCTGCTTCGATAATAAAAGAAAAAGCTAATCAAAATAATCTTTCCAAAAGTGAGATGGCTCTTTCCTTTGTTCAAAGCTTACCCTATATAAGGGATATTTATACTGGTTATGATGAGTATCCCAAATACCCAGTAGAAACGTTTTTCGAAAAGAATGGTGACTGTGAAGACAGTAGTTATTTAGCCGCAGCTATTATAAATGCTATGGGAGTAGGAGATGCAATTATAATGATTCCGGGCAGTCCCGGTCATATGGGCATAGGAATATGGATGGATTGTGACTCAGAAGGTTCTTATTATAGAGCTGATGGTCGTTGCTATTACTTTGGCGAAACAACTGCCGAAGGATACAATATAGGAGATCTTAGTTCAGAATATCAGAATAAAAAAGCCCAGCTTATAGAAGTTAGCTCTGGAAATGAATTTAACTTATATCCTCAATATAATGCTCCTTGTGAACCATTGCCTAACTTTCCCGGTTATTATTACTCAGATGGTGATTATTATTCAAATAATAAATGTACAGAATGGGTTTATTGCTTGCCTTTGCCTTATAAGGATTTTTACTATAATCCTGTAGAGAAAAATTTATATTGGGATAATAATTGTAACCAATTAATGATAAAGGGATGTTATAAATCTGAATATTATCCGGGATTCTTTTATAACGATAATTATTCTTATTATTATGACTCTCGATGCACTAGACCGGCGGATTTATAGCAGATGGATAAATCCAATAAAATACCAATTTATTCAATCCAAAAGTGGTTATTTGATAAAGCAGAAGGAAAATACATGACTTAACAGAAGAAGAAATTAAAATTATAGAGAATTATTAAATATGATATTTTAACGATGAAAAAAATATTGACAATCTCGGGAGGAGTATTACTTATTTTTGGATTACTAGGAACTTTCTATTCCTTCAAATTAGATCAAAAGGTGATGGGAGATACTAATTTAGGCGTAGCAGTTTTTGCCCCCAGTAAAGATAGTCTTGAATGGGAAAAGAAAGAAGAATTAAGGAAGCAATCTGATCTTTTATTCATAGTTGGAACACTTCTAACGGTTTCTGGCATAGCATTACAGACAGCAGGATCCCTCATGAAGTAAATAATATTCTTTAAATATGCCAGATTATTACAACCAATTAAAAAAAGTGCTACAAAAAAGTCATAGCAATTTTTGAGCTTAATTTTTCCTTCAAGAAGGAGACAGTCTCCCTAAAATCACCGTTCTGGAGACAGTACTAATAAGGGCTAAAGCCAATTTTTTGAATTTGTCGCTTAGAGCGACAAACTGAAATTTTTTGCCTTTGTGCCTTGCCGAGACCGAGCGGAAAACAACTCGGAAGGGAACTCCTTCTTTATAAAGAAACAATATTTTTGAGGTGTCTCATTTGTCTCATTTTAGACTAAGATAGCCCCGACCGAGAGGCCTGAATTGTCAAATTTAGAATCTCCCGGGAGGTCTTACAGGGTTGCTACTATGAGGTTCGCGACCGATTAAGGGGGCAAAAATAATTAAAAGCCCCTAGATAAGGGCTTTTTGTTTTGGTATACTTTAAATAATGAAAATTAGAGAAGCAAATATAAAAGACGTGGAAGATATAGTGAAATTTGGCTCGGAGGAGCCAAAATTTATTGTCGGATCTGAATCTGGTGGTTTTTGGACAAAAGATCAAATTGTTAAGATAATTGATTCGAATGATATATTATTGGTAGCAGGGGATGACAGAGTGATCGGCTTTGTTATCTGTTTTGTTAATAATTCGGTTGGTAAGGCGGTTATTGAAAATATTTTTGTAGATAAAGATTATAGAAGTCAGGGAATTGCCAGTGATTTGATGAGTAAAATTCTAGTTATATTAAAGGAAAGAAATTGTGGTTATATTTCTGCCTTAATTAAGGAGGATAATAACCTTCCTTTAAGGATGTTTGATGATCTAGGCTTTAATAAGGGTTATAAATTTTATTGGATGGATAAGAAAATATGAGAATAGAAACTTATTTAGGAACAAATAAAGAGGAAGTAGAATCCAAAAAGTTTAATATTTGGATAGGGGTTAGTTTGGGTAATAGTTATTTTACGGACAAAAATATTAAGGAGTATATAAGGTGGGCTATTAAGAATACTAGAGAGGATGTTTTGGTTGTTGTCGCTGATAAAATTAGAGCAATTAATTACGAAGTTTTGGATGGTAAATCAGAGTCTAGATCGCTAAAGCTGGCGAAAAGAGAAGGAGATAAAAAAATGGAGGAATTAAGGAATATTTTAGATTCTTTACCTGACGAAGTATCAGATATGGTTAGGTTGGCTCGTTGGAGGGATGTAAACAAGTCGAAATATCATAATTACAGATTAGAAGTGATTTATGAAGAGTTTAATAAAGAAGGTGATTTTTATGATTACATTTGCTCAATAGTGAAGGAGGCAAGGCCTGACAGAACTATGGATAAAGAGAGGGTGGATGGCCTAGCAGAGTATGTATTAAGGGAGATCCCTGTTTTTGTTAATGGGGTTAAATACAATATTAAAGATAATCTATGGAGGACTTATGGGTTGATTCCTTATCCTGGAGTGAGTAAGTTAGATGAACTCTTTATGGGCTTGCAAAATCGAAGTATGTTCCTTGATTTATCAAATCGACTGAAAATAACAGATGATATAGCAATTTTAGAAGCTTACGTTGATTAATAAAGTTCTAACATTGTCTATGACTCGGAGCCAACATACAATTTGGCAGTTTGCATAGGATGTTCAAACCACTCTCGTAATAAGAGTGTTTTTTTGCTAAGATGAAGCATATGTTTAAACCTAAAACGAAACGAATAGAATTATTAGCGAAAGAAAACCCTCAAATTATTAAGAATCTTCAGGAAATTTTTGATAAAAAAACAAATATTTATATTGATTTTGCCAATATTGTTTTCTGGCAAGATAGACTTAATTGGCATATATCTCTAAAAAGATTAAAACAGTTTTTAGATTCATTTAATAATATTAAAAAAATTAAATTCTATTATGGAACATTAGAAGGAGATTCTTATTCGGAACAATTGTTAAAAAGTGTAAAAAGTTATAATTATGAAGTTAGAACAAAGACAGTAAAAATAATTCCAATTTCTATTGATGTTTCCAGTATTCCGATAAACTCACCAAATTTATTAAAAAACTTTATAAGAAAGCCTCTTCTTTCAAAATTGAACTTAGAAGACATAGAGCTATTAAATCAAAGATTAAAATATTTAAATAATCAGGGAATTAAATATCTCGAAGATAAAAAATGTAATTTTGATGTAGAAATAGGAGTTGATATGGAAATTGATTCTATACAGAATAACGCAGAAAATTTTGTTCTTTGGAGCGGAGATAGTGATTTCGAGGACCCTGTCAATCAACTTTTAGAATGGGGAAGAAAAGTTGTTATTTTTATGACTGCACGAAGAATTTCTACAGAATTAACAGCAACAAAAACTGATAAATTTGAGATTAAGAAAATAAAAGAATTCATTTGTTGGCCAAAAGAATTACCTGGAGACATAAGAGAAAGGACTTCATAAAAAGCCAAAAGGACTCCTTGCGGAGCCCTTAAGCTTAAAATCTGATCATTTCTGATCAACTTCATTGTATTCTTTTTAAATTTCTTTGTCAACCCCATGTACTGGTCCATATGATATGATACACATTAGTTGCTTTAAAAGAATATGGAAGGAAAGTATTCTAGACACCATATGACAACAAAGGAGTCCTAAGGAAAACACTTATGTAGAAATATCTCATGGAGCTGATGAAAGAGAGTTTTACAAGCAAGGTAATGTTTCTTCTATTCTTTCTTTTTCCTATTTCTTCATGGATTTCTCCTTTTTTATATCTTCTGTCAAGCAAATCATGTTGGTAATAAAAACCCTTGTAAGACAAGGGTTTTTTAATAAAAAATAGGAGCCCTCTCGTGGGCTCCTATCAGAAGGTGGATTTATCTACTTCATTGATGGAGGGAGGAGACTATCAATTGTATCGTTGAAATTATTAACAGGTATCTTTTTACCTGTTGACTGAATCTTAATATGTCCAATACCTAAATTATTGTAATCATGAAAATGTGTATTTCCTCCTTTTACTCCTGAAATTGAACCACCGCCTTTAGCTGGATTTTTAAAAAATGCATCATTTGACATGATTCATCACCTCCTTTTATTTTTGGTTTTAGAGTTTTTAAGGTTCCTCTTTAAAGATAACAGATTTTAATTTTTAGTCAATAGTAATTATTGACAAAAAGATAATAAAATTACAATTGCTATTTTTATTAGTGGTGCTATTCATAGCAATATTATTGTTAGTGTTGTTATTGCTATTCTTGGTATTGGTATTGTTACTTTTCTTACTATCACTACTATTCTCATTGCCTTTTCTAATGTTATTGATGTTAATAAGATTATTAGCTACTCAGCCTTAGGAGGAATAATATCTTCTACAATTATATATGTGATTGCTTTCTCTCCTTAAATTATTCTAGGACCCTTTAGTTAAAGTTAACCGGAGGGTTTTAAAATGTTTGACAAAGATAGATAATAATGTTAAGATATGGAGCATATTAAGGTAAATTAACAATTAAATATAGAAGGGAGGAATTGTTATGAATAAAAAAAGACTGCATAATAATTTAGTTAATCTGAAAATTAAAAGAAATTCTCGCATTTTCCTTAAAAGAATATTCTGGTTTTTACTATTACTTATTAGTTGTCTAATAGTTTTACTAGCAGCATTCTTTTATTATCCTATTAGTGCTGTAATCTGGTTAGTAGTAGGTGGGATCATATTGCTTATATTAACACTAGTATTTAATCTTGTAATAGATCCAGTATTTTGGTTTATTATCTTTTTTGCAATCACAGCTTTTCTAATATTAATAATAGCTATTAAATCTAGCTCCAAAAGCAGACGTTTTTACTTTTTTCATTAAGATAATTCTTATTAAAAACCCCGATCAAAACTGATTGGGGTTTTAAAATATGATTTTTAGTATTATTTAGCAAAATAAAGCAGTAAGTTATTTCTAAGTAATATCTCATTTTATCTTGACCAATAAGAAAGCATCTAATATTTCTTAATTTATTTTTCTGATTATTAAGGGAGCTCGTAAAACCACTCTTTAATAAAGGTGGTTCTTGTGGATAAATTCAGAGCGTTTCTTATTTTTTTATGCTAAAATAAAACAGTAAAGATTAAATTAAAAATATGAATAAGAATATTTTAATTAGCGTACTCGTATTAATTATCATTATTGTTGCTTTATACTTCTATAATTTTCATCAAAACAAAGAAAATGTTGATGAAATAACACAAGAAACGCAAAAACCTTCTATTCAAGAAGTGGAGCCGGGAAAATTTGAAGTTTTACCAACCCTGGCAAAATATGGAATAGTAGAAAAGAAAGAAGCGGTTCTTCCAGTAAAAGTAGATTTAAAAGAAGACTGTACAAAAGCCCTTATAAAAGAAGGAGAATATTGTTATATTAGCGGGAAAGAAGCCGAAAATTTGGGGCCGTTGACAGATATTAGCGTCGGTCTTAGTGAAATATATTTTGAAATTCCCCAAAATATTGACGAAAACTTATTGAACAATGCAAAAGTTGAAATAGATCTTATTTGTCTTTCCGGTTTAGGTCTTTATTTCACAACCGAATCTGAAGAATGGGCAAGATTTGGCAGAAAATTGCCTTCTCAAGAATATAGAGCTGATGGAAGTTATGGTTATCTTTCTTGCAGATACGAGAAAAAAGAGCAAAGAATAATCACTTTGCCTATTGAGATACACAATAGAAGAGCGGGAGTAAGGATAGTTCAAGAAGAAGATAGGGCATATGCTTTAATAAATTCAGTTAAATTAATTTTAGAATAAAAGTCAGCGCATTTCTTTAAATTAGAAATAGAAACATGCTCCCTTCTTTTATCTTGGTTTTTGACATTTTTTACGATGCAGAGCCAAGCTTCTAATTTTTTTCTAATGAAAATAAAAAATGGAAAATAGAAAATCAAATAACAACGAAGAGAAAATAATAAGAACAACCGAGAAAAAATGTCCCCATTGTGGAAGCAGGAATGTCAAAGATACTGGTGATAGATTAGGGAAACCGGAAAATCTGAAACCTGGAGATAAATATTCAGAGCCTAACCAGATAGTTTTTGAATGTGAAAAATGCAAAACATATTTTGCATTAATCCCTAAATCAAATAAAAAATAAGAATTTATCAAGAAAAGAAAAGTATTTTATAAATTTAATATAATTAGAAAGATATCTTATTTTCTTTATTGAACAATATTATAATTTAAATAATGAAAAATCTGATTGAGAAGGCTCTTGATTAAATTATTTTAATCCCTTTTATCGTAAAAGATAAACTTAGATAGGATGTTCGAACTATTCTCACAATGAGAGTAGTTTTTTGTTAGAGTAAAGATATAAAAAAATTGTTATTACCAAACCAAAAATGATTCTCTTTTAGCTCAGTTAGAAAAAACATCAAGCCGAAAGATAATTTAGAAAAATCAGCTAATTTGATTTTATTGCTCAATGGTATTAAAATTAATCCTATCAATGTGAATATGAAAATGATATAATAATATTATGAAGAAAATTATCATTATCATAATAATTATTGTGATTGTCTTGTTGGTTGGTTTAATCTTTTTTCTTGAAAAAACAGATATTGACACCGGAATCAAAGATATTAGTCTCGGCAATTTTTTATACCAAAAAATCGTTCAAGAAAATAAGTCTTTTAAAATGCCGGAAACAAATCCCTTTAAGGTTGAAACCAATCCTATTAAAAAAGTAAAAACAAATCCTTTTGAATAATATGAAAATTAAAATCACTTTTCTCATACTTATTCTTGTCTCCATTCTTTCAGTAAGCGGGTTTGTTATAGCTAAAACTCCGGATTATCCCGTTCCTGAGTTGGGAAACTGCGGGAATAAGGCTGCTTGTAAAGAATACTGCGATAACCCTTCTCATGCCAAGGAGTGTCTTGATTTTGCTAAAGAACACAAAATGATGACTGAGGAAGAGATTAGGAAAGCTGAATCCATGATTCAGATTATAGCGGAAGGAGGCGGTCCCGGCGGTTGTCAATCTAAAACTGCCTGTCAAGCATATTGTGAAAATATAGATCATCTGGAAGAATGTATTGCTTTTACTGAAGAACATAATTTTATCTCCGAAAAGGAACTGGATAAAATAAAAGCTATGGTTAGAGCCCATAAAAAGGGAGTTACTCCGCCTGGTAACTGCCAGACTAAAACAGAATGTGAGGCATATTGCGAAGAGGTAAATCATATTGAGGAATGTCTGGAATATGCTGATGAAGTTGGGTTTACTCCGCCTGGAGATGTTAAAAAAGCAAGAGAAATGGTCCGTCTTATGAAACTTGGTAAAACTCCCGGCCGATGCCAATCTAAAGCAGAATGTGAGGCATATTGTGAAGACGAAAAGAACATGGAGGAATGCCTTGATTTTTCAGTAGAAACAGGGGAGATGAGCGAAGAAGAAGCTAAGAGAATTAAAGAGGAAGGTCCTAAGAAAGCCGGTCCTGGTGATTGCCAATCTCATGAAGAATGTGAAAAGTATTGCAATGAACATCAGCGAGAATGCCTTATTTTCGCCAAAGAGAATGGCCTAATGACCGAGGAAGAAATTAAAATGATTGAACAAGATCTGGCTCAGTTAAAAATCGGGATTGAAGAAGCTTCTCCCGAAGCCGTTGAATGTATTAAAAACAAATTAGGAGAAGAAACGATTCGGAAGATAAAGAACGGAGAATATATCCCAGGTCCGGAAACCGGTCAAAAAATTAATCAATGTATGAAACAACATGAGAAAGAAATGGCTCAAGAATTTGCTAATTCCCTAAAAAACGCTCCTGAAATTGTTATCACTTGTCTTAAAGAAAAATTTGGAGAAAAAAAATTCAATGATTTTAGGAATGGCCAACTTCCTCAAAATTCCGAAGAAGGTGAACTTATTGAGTCTTGTTTCCAGAAAGCAGTTCAAATGTCAGAACAAGAGATGAAAGAAAAATTAAATGAATTAAAACAAGCTTTAGAAAATGCTTCTTCTGAAACCATTAATTGTCTTAACCAAGTAAGGAGTAATTTTGTTGATGAAATAAAGAGCGGAGAATATGTTCCTACTTCTCAGGATGAAGAAAACATTATCCAATGTTTTGAAAAGTTTGCTCCCGAAGAACCTGCAGATAAATCAAAGGAAATGACTGATGAGGAAATCATTGAAAACGTTCTTAACAAGATTCCAACTGAAGCTAAAGAATGTGTGAGAAGCAACCTTACTCAGAGCATTATTGAGAAACTAAAAGCAAAAGAAGGGCCTACGGAGGAACTTAAGTCAATTATGGAAAAATGCGTTGCCCCAATGGAATTAGATGATAAACAACCTCCAAAAGATATGGAGCAGAAGCCAATGGATAAAGAAATGATGGAAGGTGATAAACAACCTCCAAAAGATATGGAGCAGAAGCCAATGGATAAAGAAATGATGGAAGACGATAAACAACCTCCAAAAGATATGGAGAAAAAACCTGAAGAGGAATTATGAAAAAGAATATTATATTTCTTATCTTAATATTAATTGTTATTGCTATAATAATAATCAGCATCAATGAAAGCGGGAAACAATCAATTAATCAAGCCTGTATATTCTCAGGGGGAGTAGTTAAAACGGCAATGTGCTGTAAGTCAGCAGGAGATTTTCCCAACAGCTGTTCTATCGGCGCCTGCGGTTGTTCGCTGGATAACAGCCATGAGGTAAAAATTTGCGACTGCGGTGAAGATAAATGTTTCAATGGAAAAGAATGTATATCCTTTGAATTACCAGTTAAGTTTTCCCAAACAGGGAACTTAGTGAGAAACAATCCTGGTTTAAAGAAAGATACTTGGTATCTTCTTTATGAAAAAGCCGGAGCTCCAGCTTTAATCATTGAACTTGTCTTCAACGAGGAAAGCCAATGTATGCCAACTCCATGTTCGTTAATTTCTTTGGAAAACGGCGAAAGAGTGAAAATCGAAGGTCTAGCAAAAGAAAAAAGTGTTTTAGTAGAAACATTAACTCTTTTTGATTGATATTGCCATTGGTAGTAAAATAAACAGGATATGAAAAGTATAAAACTTGTCATCCCCCTTATATTCCTTTTACTCGGCTATTTGCTGGGTAATCTTTTTTCTCTTTCTTGGTTTGGTTTGGGAAAAGAGCTTTGTTCAACGGATATAAAAGAATGTCTCGACGGTTCCTATGTCGGAAGAATTCCGCCGAATTGCCGGTTTTCCCTTTGCCCCGGAGAAAAAGAGGGTATTTTAATATCTTCGCCCAAAATTGATGAAGAAATTAAAAGCCCCCTTGAAATTAAAGGAGAAGCCCGGGGAACCTGGTTCTTTGAAGCCCAGTTTAATGCCGTAATTATGGACAGTCACGGCAATAAGTTGGGAGAAGCAATTCTAACCGCTGAATCCGACTGGATGACAAGCGAATTTATCCCTTTTAAGGGTAAGTTGAATTTTAGCCAGCCGTCGACCTCCCAAGGAATTCTCAAATTCTTAAGTGCTAATCCATCCGGTTTGCCAGAGCACCAGAAAGTTTTTGAAGTACCTGTTGAATTTGTCGAAGTACCCTATAGAGAAGTTTTGCTTTATTATTACAATCCTGAAAATGAAAATTGCAGTCGGGAGGGGTTAATAGCAGTAAAAAGGAAAATCCCCGTTTCCAAAACTCCGATTCAAGACACAATCAAACTTCTCCTTGAGGGAAATTTAACTCAGGAAGAAATTAATCAAGGAATTAGCACCGAATATCCTCTGAAAGGTTTCTATCTCTCCGGAGTAAATTTTAAAGAGGATGGGACTTTGATTTTAGAATTTAACGATTCTTTGAATAAAACTTCGGGAGGATCCTGCCGGGCCGGCATCCTTTGGTTTCAAATTGAAGCTACGGCTAAGCAATTCGAAGGTGTAAAAAAAGTAGAATTCCTGCCCGAAGAACTTTTCCAGCCTTAAAATATGCAACAAATCTTAGTAACAATATTAGCCCTTTTTGCTTTATTCTACGCTTTAGGTAAATCAGCCGATTTGGCTATTAATAATATTAAAATTATTGCCGAGAAGCTCGGCATAGGCATTTTTTTTCTTGGCTTGGTAATGGGTTTTTTTACTTCCTTTCCCGAAATGGGAATTGGGATAAATTCCATTATTACCAATGTCCAAAATATATCTCTGGGAAATCTTCTTGGAGGAAGCATGGTGCTCTTCGGCCTCATTTTAGGTCTAAATGTTTATTTACAGAGGGAAATCAAATCTGAACAGAATGTTTGGCAATTTGGCATGATAATGGTTTTTCTGCTTATCCCTGTTTTTCTAGGCATGGACGGAACCTTAAGTATGGTTGAAGGATTGATTATTGTTTTGGGATATTTCATCTTAATATTTACAATTTACTACCGCCAAAAACATAAGCTTGATTTTCCCTACTTATCGGGGGAAAGACGAGGATTAATTAAAAATGTCTTCTTGTTTCTATTGGGCGTAATTTTGATTTTAATTATAGCTCATTTTACGGTTGATCTAACCATTGAGCTTTTGTCGCAACTTAACTTGAGCAAACTTGTAATCGGCATTGTTATTTTTTCAATTGGTACGAATTTCCCGGAGATAATTATTGCTCTTCGGGCCCGGAAAAATCATCTCAAGAAGTTGCCCTTCAGCAATTTATTAGGTTCAGGAATGGCCAATATGCTATTGGTGGGAATTTTCTCCGTAATGCGCCCCTTTCATTTCAATGTTGACAGCTCATATTACATTCTAATAGCTGGTTTGGTTATTTTATTCGCCTTGGTATTTATTTTTTACCGAAGTGAAAGAATGATGGAAAGAAAAGAAGGAATAATACTAATATTATTCTATCTCCTTTTTGTTATTCTACAGATTGTTTTCGAAAATCCGATAGTTCCTTCGTAATAAGATATGATGAAACAATCTCTAATTAGGACAATCTATCTCTATATTTTTACTATATAGGTATTATAGATACATATGATACACTTTAAGTCTGTAGTATTTTTTTTGTAGCTAAATTAATTTTTTAAGTTTCTTAGAATATTCTTTTGGAGTTTCCTGAAAAGAAGCTCTACCAACCTTAAAAAATTTTACCCTTACTCTCTTTTCAAAAAGAGGATTTTTTATATATAATAAAAAGGATGAAGAAATACGAATTTTTAGAACATCCAGCTGATATTCAAATTCGCTCTTTCGGCGAAAACTTAGAAGAACTTTTTAGCAATTCAGCTTTAGCTATGATGAATTTTATCTATGGAGAAAATGCAAAGAGGGCAAAAGACGGCAATCCCGAAAAGGTTGAACTAAAATCAGACAAACTTGATTCCCTTTTAATAGATTGGCTTTCGGAACTTCTTTATTTAACTAGGACTAACTATCAACCCTATTTTGATTATAAGTTCAAAAAACTCGATGAAAATAATCTTTCAGCAGAAGTTTTTCCCGGGAAAGGCAGGGCGAAGAATGAAATTAAAGCAGTTACTTACCACAATCTAAGTGTTAAAAAAAACAATCAAGGCTATGAAGCTCTTGTTGTTTATGACATATGATTAGTTTTAAGAATCTTCAAAGAATTAATAATAATATCTGGCAGATTCCCGAAACCTTCCAAAGTAATATGAGGGTTCCGGCCAGGATTTATGCTAGTGAGAAAATGCTCAAGGATATTTTAGAAGACAAGTCTTTAGAGCAGATAGTCAATGTCGCCACTCTGCCGGGGGTAACCAAATATGCTTTAGCTATGCCCGATATTCATCAGGGATACGGTTTTCCTATTGGAGGAGTAGCGGCTATTAAAGCTGATGAAGGTATTATCTCTCCGGGAGGAGTCGGTTATGATATTAATTGTGGAGTTCGTCTTTTAACTAGTGATTATCAATACCGAGATTTAGAGAAAAAGATAACTGAATTAGCCAATCAAATCCAGAGGGATGTTCCCTCGGGAGTAGGACGAGGCGGCCGAATTGTTTTAAAAAAAGGAGAAATAGACAAGGTTCTTAATACCGGCTTGGTTTGGGCTGAAGAAAACGACTATGCTTTAAAAGAAGACGCAGATTTTATAGAAGAAAAAGGTTCCTATAGAAAAGCTGATGCCAGTCTTGTTTCCGATAAAGCCAAGAAACGGGGAAGCGATCAGCTGGGAACTCTGGGAGCCGGCAATCATTTTTTGGAAATTCAAAAAGTAGCTGAAGTTTACAACCGGGAAAAAGCTGGAGCTTTTGGAATGTCCTTAGGACAAATTGTTGTTGCCATTCACACTGGTTCTCGAGGATTAGGACATCAAGTTTGCACCGATTATGTAAGATTAATGAATCAAAAAAGAGAAAAATTTAGAATTAAACTGCCGGACAGGGAATTAATCTGTGCTCCTTTCAAATCCCAAGAAGGTCAGAATTATTTTAAGGCTATGGCGGCAGCAGCTAATTTTGCCTGGACCAATCGGCAATTGATAACCTTCCTCATTAGAAAAGCCTGGCAAAGGGTTTTAGGATCCGAAAGTCGGTTAAAACTTGTTTATGACTTAGCCCATAATATGGCTAAACTGGAGACTCACAATAACACAAATTATATTGTTCATCGCAAAGGAGCTACCCGGGCTTTTGGCCCCAATCAAAAAGAACTTCCTTTAAAATACCAGAAAACTGGACAACCGGTTTTTATTCCCGGCTCAATGGGAACTTCTTCCTATGTTTTAGCGGGAACGGAAAAAGCTATGACTGAAACCTTTGGTTCAGCTTGTCATGGAGCCGGCCGAAGGATGTCCCGAACTAAAGCCAAGAAAACTGTTAATTACAACAAACTAAAGAAGGAGTTGGACGAAAAAGGTTTGGTTGTCAGAGCTGGTTCAAAGAGAGGATTACTGGAAGAGGCACCTGAGGCTTACAAAGATATTGATGAAGTTGTTGAAGTTGTTGATCAATGCCAGATAGCTGAAAAAGTAGCCAAGTTGGAGCCATTGGCTGTTATTAAGGGGTAAACTATTGACATTAGTTTTAAGATGTGTATAATTAAAGTTGTAGTACCTTAAAAATAAATATTAACCACTAAATTTGAAAGGAGGTGAAATTAGTCATGAAGAAAAACTATATCAGCAAAAACGAATACTATCGTCGAAATCAACAGAGTGAAAAAGGAGATGGTATATCTAGTCCTATCTACAGAGAAACTGGTAAAGGTCTTACAGGTCCCATTGTTAAAGAAACGAATAAAATAATGAAAGATGGCCAGGTTAAAAATAAATCTGGCGGTACCAGACATCATGTTGACGATTAATAATCACTAACGATTGTGCTTATAAGCACAACCTTGGTTTAACAAAAAGGAGGAACCAAGGTTTTTTATTTACAAATAATTGACAAATTAATTTTTAGTGTTAAGGTGTAGAAAACTTTAAAAATTAAATAAGGGAGGCTAACGATGAAGATAAAATATTTTTTAGAGATTTTAAGAATTTTATGGTATAAAGAAATAGTAGTAATGGCCTATCCCCACACTCCAAAATTAATTCTTCCCATGAAAAAATGGCAGGTTAATGATATAAAGCATCTTCAACATCAAAATTATAGTGGAGTAGATTGGGGTTTTCATCTAGGTGAGGATTGTCTCATAAGAGCCGGTACTCCAGTAAGATCAATTGGCCGGGGAAAAGTTGTTTATTCCGCTCTTCATTCTTCTTCTAATCCTCCAGAAAGTGAGGGAAAAAGGGGAAGTAATTGGGGTAATATTATTATAATTGCCCATAAACATCCCAAAAGTAAATTAGTTTTTTTCTCCTTATATGGCCATCTTGGAGAAAGATTGGTGGAAAAAGGGGATAGGGTTGAAATAGATCAGAAGATAGGAAAAGTGGCTAAGGGTTGGACAAAGGAAAATGGTTGGTGGAAACAAGCTCATCTTCATTTTGCTATCTATGTAGGTCCTTGGAGAGGTAAAGTTCTTCCTGGAGCTTATTACGATGGCAGCGAAAGAACTAAAACCACCCATTGGGTTTCTCCTACTAAGTTTATTGAAGACTACAACAATTCAAATAAAGGAGGTGAATAATTATGAAAGTTGAAATTACCAGAGCTAGAGAATCCATAACCGAAATAGCGCTTGAGTTAAAACCTAAAAGCAAAAAGGATAAGGAAATTATTAAAGATTTGGATAAATTCTTTAAGAAGATCGAAAACAAGGTAGTTATAGGAGTGGCAACCAAAGACGGAGACAACAGTTTTATTTCTTTTCACATCAGCGCCAAGGGCTAAGATTAAAATCTTAGCTCTTTTTTTATTCTTGACTCCAAATAGTTATGGGTTTATAATCAAAACAAAGGTCAATAATTAATAAACTTAAAAATATGCCACCTTTTAGAAATAATCAAGGTTCTGGTCAAGGAATGGGCCGTGGACGAGGGAGACAACCCGGCGGTTTCGGTTTGGGACCGTCAGGCGAATGCGTCTGCCCCAGCTGTGGAACCAAAGCTCCTCACCAAAGAGGAGTGCCCTGCTATAAGCAGAAGTGTCCTAAATGCGGTCAGATGATGACTAGGACCAGATAAAATTTTATGAAAATTTGTATAAGTTCCAGCGGTTCCGATTTAGAGTCGCCTTTAGATCCTCGCTTTGGCCGAGCCCCTTATTTTCTAATTGTTGATAATCAAGGCAAACTGATTAAAGCTCTTGAAAACACCGGAGTTCAAGCAATGAGAGGAGCGGGCATAAGCGCTGCTCAACTCGTAGCCCAGGAAAAAGTAGAAGCGGTTATTACCGGCAATATCGGTCCTCGGGCCTATTCAGTTTTGAGTGATTTGGGAATAAAAATATTTCTTGGCAATCCGGCTGTAAAAGCCAAGGAGGTTTTTAAGGATTACAAAGAAGGAAAACTCAAGGAAACTGATGGAGTCTCTTTTCAGCCTGGACCGGGCTTCGGTCATAGAAGAGGGCCTAATAGAAAATAAATATATGGCAAACATCTTTGAAAAAGGCCAAAAAGCTACCTTATTAGCCGGTTCGGTTACCGTTTTTTTCGCTTTAGCCAAAGCCATAGTTGGCTTTATCTCAGGAAGCATTGTCTTATTGGGAGACGCTATTCATAGCTTAGCTGATTCTTTTTCTACTTTTTTTGCTTGGCTCGGCTTGAAAATCGCCCAAAAATCACCGACCAAAAAGTTTCCCTACGGCTTCTATAAGATAGAAAATATTACGGCTTTAATTATTTCCGGCTTAATTCTTTTTGCCGGTTTTGAAATAATTAAAGAATCTATCAGTAAAATCCTTGTTTTGGGGGGGTTAAATATTCCCTTAATAGCTATTGGGGTGGCTTTTTTAGATGCTCTATTTATGTTTGCCGTCGGGACTTATGAAATGAAAGTGGGAAGGGAGATAAACTCCCAGAGTTTAATGGCTGACGGCAGGGAATCAAAGATGCACTTATTTTCCTCGGCTATTGTTTTGATAGGTATTTTGGCCAGGATATTTGAAATTATGTATTTGGAGGGAATAATGGGAATTTTAATATCCCTCTTTATATTCCAAATAGGAATTGAATCAGGCCGGGATTCCATTTTCGCTTTACTTGATGTTTCTCCTAATAAGGAAGTAGAGGAAAAGATAAAGAAAATTATAGAAGGAAATTCTGAGATAAAGGGATTTGAAAAGTTAAAATTAAGGAAAGCTGGCCCCTTTGTTTTCGGAGAAGTTCAGCTTAAGTTGGGAAAAAGCATCAGTGTCAACCGAGCCAGAGAAATTTCCGATGAAATTGAAAAAAAGATTAAAAAAAGAATAAAGAGAGTGGATTCTCTGATAGTCGGAATAGCTGCCGAGTCCATTGAAAACCAAAAATTATGTATTCCAGTTAAAGAAGAAAAAGATTTAAACTCTGAAATTTCAAATCATTTCAGCCGAGCCAAAAAATTTATTTTCATTGAATTGGAAAAAGGTGAAGTCAAAAACTTTTATTTTAAAAACAACCCTTTTCTGAAAAAGAAAATAAGGGCAGGATTAGAAGCTTCAAGATTCGTTTTAAAAGAAAAGATAAGTTCTATCATTACCAGGGAAATGGGCCCTATTTCTCTTCATTTTCTCCGAGACAATGTAGTCGATGTCTATTTGGGGGCGGAGAAAAGAGTCAGAATTCTTTTAGCTAGATTCTCTCAAGGAGAGCTTGAATTATTGAGGGAATCAACCAGAGAAAAATGAAAGATGATAAATTTAAGAAAATAGCTGTAACCGGAGGTAAGGGAGGAACCGGCAAAAGCACCTTCAGCATTCTCCTTGCCAATCAAATGATAAAGAAAGGGAAAAAAGTTGTTCTTTCTGACTGCGATGTAGAATGCCCCAATGACCACTTATTGTTAGGGAAGAAGTTGGGGAAAATTAGTAAAAAAGTTTATGCTGAGTTTCCCGAATTAATCAAGAAAAAATGCACTAAATGCGGACTTTGTGCCAAAACCTGCCGAAGCAATGCTATTTTCCAGGCTCCCGGAGAGTACCCTGTTTTTATCAAAGAACTTTGCTCCGGCTGCGGAGCTTGCTGGACAGTTTGTCCCTTTGGAGCAATTCGGCCCAAGAAAGAAGAAATAGGAAGAATATATCTAAACAAAATTAAAGATTCTTTTTCTTTGGTTACCGGAATAGCCAAGCCGGGCTTGGAAGAAACAGGGCCTATTGTCAGAGAAACCAAAGAGTTTAGTTTTGAGATTGCCAAGAAGAATAAAGCTGATTTGGTTATTATAGACACGGCAGCTGGAACCCACTGTTCGGTTATCAATGCTCTAATGAAAGTTGATTTTGCTTATGCTGTAACTGAACCCACTCTAATGGGAGCTTATGATTTAAGGTTGATTTTATCCCTAATTGAAAAACTTAAGATACCGGTTGAAGTAATTCTTAATCAAGCTGATTTGGGAGATAGAAAAATAATAAAAGAAACAGCTGAAGATTATGGGATAAAAATTAAGAGAGAAATTCCTTATTCAAAAAAAATTGCTGAAGCTTACTCTAAAGGCCAGTTGATGAATTATGGATAAAATAGCAATTGCCAGCGGGAAAGGAGGAGTGGGGAAGAGTATGTTGACTTCCTCTTTGGCCATTCTCTTTTCCCGGGAAAAGAGAATAACGGCTGTTGACTGCGACGTTGATGCTCCCAATTTAGCTATTTGGCTGGCTGAAGCCGAGGAATGGAAGAAAATAAGAAAAATAAGTGTCTCCGAAAAACCGATTATAGATAATAGTAGAATAACCAGCGAAAGGGCAGAGAAATGTGTTGAAAAGTGCCGTTTTAAAGCATTAGAATTAAAAGAAGGCAAATTAAAATTAAATCCTTTTCTTTGTGAGGGCTGCGGGGCCTGCGAAGTGTTTTGCCCCCAGGGAACAATAAAGATGAAACCAGTTCAAAGCGGAGAGATTAAAGTTAAGGAAACTAAATATAGTTTTCCCTTGGTTTCCGGCCAGCTTTATCCGGGTGAGACAGGCTCAGGCAAGGTAGTAACTGAAATTAAAAAGGAAGCTGAAAAAACAAGTTCTGACTTAATGCTTATTGATTCTGCTCCCGGAACCGGCTGTCCGGTAATAGCTTCGCTTCAAGATTCAAACTTTGTTGTTTTAATAACCGAGCCTACTCCCTCCGGTTTCGCTGATTTGAAAAGAGTTTTAAAGGTAGTTGATCATTTTAAGCTTCCTTTTGCCCTGGTAATAAACAAATGGGATATTAACAAAGAATTAAGCAGAGAAATGGAAAAATGGAGCGGGGAAAACTTTTTGGGAAAAATATCCTACGATAAAAAAATATTCCAAACTTTAGCCGATTTAAAACCGGTCTTGGAAACTGATTTAAAAATTAAAGGAGAAATTAAAGAAATTTTTAATAATCTTAAATTATGGTTAGACCGTTAAAACCAAGAAAAGTAGTTTTTGATCCCAATGTTACTTATTTTAAACCGAGAGCGGTTCCTCTCTCTGAGTTGAAGGAGATAAATTTGACTATGGACGAGTTGGAAGCTCTCCGGTTTTGTGACTTAGAAAAATTAAGTCAAACCGAAGCGGCCAAGAAAATGGGAATATCCCAAAGCACCTTGGGCCGGGTTTTAATTTCAGCCAGAAAAAAAACAAGTGAGGCTCTAATCAAAGGCAAGGCGATAAAGATAAAGAAAATTGTGGGAGCTGATAAAAAATGATACAATAGTTAATCAATGAAAAAAGATTATTCAATTTTAATAGGCGGAAAAGCCGGTCAGGGATCGAGAAAAGCCGGATTAATTATCGCCAAGCTTTTTTCCAAGCTCGGTTACCATATTTTTATTTACGATGATTATCAGTCTCTTATTAGAGGCGGCCATAGTTTTTCCCAAATCAGAGCTTCTGAAGAAAAAGTCCTATCCCATCGCAGAGAAATAGATTTCCTTTTGGCTTTAGATGAAGAAACTTTAAAAAAACATAAAGATAATCTCAAAAAAAAGGGAATTGCCGTTTATAATAGCGATAAAGCTTCTTTTCAGGGAGAGGGCGTTTCTCTTAAGAAAATTGTTGAGAAATTCAAAGGTACTCCGACAATGAAAAATACAGCTCTAGTTGGGGCTTTTGCCAAAATAGCCGGGATTGATTGGGAAAAATTGGAACAACTTTTTAAAGAGGAGTTTGAGAAATCAGCCGAAATTAACCTGAAAATAGCTCGAGAGGCTTTTGAAAAGAAAGAAACATTAATAGAAATAGAGGATCTGAAAAAAGAATATCTTCCTCTTTTAACCGGGAACGAGGCTCTTTGTCTGGGGGCGGTTAAGGCCGGACTTGATCTCTATTTTGCCTATCCAATGACTCCAGCTTCCGGTATTCTCCATTTTTTAGCTGAAAAGGAGAAAAAATTTAATTTAAGAATTGTCCAGCTGGAAAATGAAATAGCGGTTGCCAACGGGGCCTTAGGAGCGTCTTACAGCGGGGCCAGAACTATGATCGGAACCTCCGGCGGCGGGTTTGCCTTAATGACTGAAGCTCTCAGCTTGGCTGCTCAAAGCGAGATTCCTTTGGTTATAGCAGAAAGCCAGAGAATGTCTCCGGGCAGCGGAGTCCCTACTTACACCCAGCAAGGCGATCTTCTCTTCAATTTAACAGCCGGCCATGGTGATTTTGTTAGATTTGTTATTGCTCCCGGTGATGCCGAAGAAACAGCTTTTTGGGCCGGGAAAATAATGAATCTTTCCTGGAAGTATCAAACGCCCTCCATTATTTTAATTGATAAAGAAGTTTCTGAAAGCACTTTTAGTTTTGATGAAAAGGTTTTAGAAAAAATTAAGAAGGAAAAACCTCTTCTTTGGGACAAAAAAGGAGATTATTTTAGGTATAAAGATACCGAAGAAGGCGTTTCTCCTTTGGCTTTTCCCGGAGAAAAGGGAGCCCTTGTTAAATCAAACAGCTATGAACATAATGAATTCGGTCTAACTATTGAAGATGAAAAAAGAGTGGAAAAGATGCAGGAAAAGAGATTGAGAAAGTTTGAAGAGATGAAAAAAGAAGTTGATCAAATGAAAGCAGTTGAAGTTTACGGAGACAAGAAATCCCCTAAAGCTCTTGTTGTCTGGGGTTCTACTAAGGGGCCGGCCAAAGAAGCAGCAGAGAGAATGGGAATTAAAATGATTCAGCCTCTTATTTTAGAGCCTTTTCCCGAGAAAGAATTTAAAAAGGCCCTTCAAGGAGTTGAAAAGATAGCTTTAGCTGAAACAAATGCTCTGGGTCAATTGGGCTGGCTCTTATCTTCTTTTGGAATTAAAACGGATAAGAAGATTCTTAAATATGATGCCAGACCCTTTCTTCCCGAAGAATTAATGGAAGAATTAATGGAAGAATTAAAAGATTTTTAATATGACTGAAAAAAACATTGAAAATACATGGTGTCCAGGCTGCAGTAATTTTGCTATTTTAGCTGCTCTAAAAAATACTCTTTCTTCTTTAAATGAAAAAGAGAAGATAGTAATAGCAGCTGGAATAGGCTGTGGCTCAAAGATAATTGATTATCTTGATTTCAACACTTTTTCCGCTCTTCACGGCCGGCCGGTGGCTTCGGCCGAAGGGATAAAACTGGGTAATCCGAAATTAAAAGTTATTGCTTCTATTGGAGACGGCGGAGCCTATAACGAAGGGATTTCCCATCTTATTCATGCGGCTAAAAGAAACATTGATATCACCGTTTTAGTCCATAATAACAGGAATTTCGCTTTAACAACCAGCCAGTTTACCGCTACTTCCCCTGAGAATTTTAAAGGAAGATCAACTCCCCGAGGAAGTATTGAGGAGCCTTTTAATCCCTTGGAATTGATGCTGGCTTCCGGAGCCACTTTTATTGCTCGGGGCTATGCTTTTAAAACGGATCAGCTTCAAGGATTGATAAAGAAAGGGATTAACCACAAAGGATTTTCCTTTATTGATATCCTCCAACCCTGTATTACTTTCTTTGACCAGACTGATTTTTACAATGAAAGAGTTTATCAATTAGAGGAAGAAGACTTAGCTTCCCGAGAAAAAGCTTTGGATAAGATAAGGGAATGGGACTATAGGAATGGAGATTCTAAGATTCCTTTGGGAGTTTTTTATCAAAAGGAAAAAGAAAGCTATGAAGAAAAACTTTTTAAGAAAATATGATTAGATACGAAAAAAAAAGAAAAATAACTTCAAAAGAGAGAAAGGGGAATTTAAAAACTATTTATTTGCTTGGTTTTTTCCTAGCTATTTCCACTGCTTTTTATACTTATACCCAATCAAGCTTTATTAAGGAAGCAGTCGGTCTTCAATGGGTAAGTTTCTTTTTTATAGTTGCTATGGCTGTTACTTTAATAGCTATTCTCTTTTTCCCTTATTTGATAGTTAAGCTTTCCAATTACCGTTTAATTTTGGCAATATTGATTATTAAATTTCTAACCCTCCTTGCCCTCATAGCAACTCAATCTCCTTATTTAATATTTCTTCTTTTTATTCTCTTAATAGTCAGTTCCAGTCTTCTCTGGATAAATCTTGATGTTTTCCTGGAAGGTTTTTCTTTAAATGAAACTACGGGCAAAACAAGGGGGAGATATTTTACCTTTCTTAATATCGGTTGGCTGGTTTCTCCGATAATGATCGGTTATTTAGTCGGAGATAATAATTATTATTTGGCCTTCTTAGTTTCCGCTTTGGTTCTTTTGCCTATTTTGATCGTTCTTTTAATTAAAAGAAAGAAACTTTCCGGCCGTTATGAGTTTAAGAATCATCGAATGATTAAAACAATCAAGCATGTTTTTAAGAACAAAAATTTCCGGGGTATTTTCACTGCCGCCTTTCTTCTCCGGCTTTTTTTTACGGCTACGACTATCTATATGCCCATTTATTTAAACAGCTATCTTGGCTTTAGCTGGCCGACTATCGGAATAATGTTTTCCTTCATGCTCCTGCCTTTTGTTGTATTGGAAATACCAGCCGGTATTATTGCTGACAAGTATTTAGGAGAGAAAGAGATATTGACTGCCGGTTTTCTAATACTTATTGCCAGTCTTTTTCTTTTTACTTTCCTAAAATCAACCAATGTAATTGTCTGGGCTTTGGTTTTGTTTTTGAGCCGTTGCGGAGCTTCATTAATAGAGGTAATGAGAGAAAGCTATTTTTTCAAGATAGTTGATGTTGAAAACATTGATTTTATAAATCTCTTGAGGGCCAGCCGGCCTTCAGCTTATATTCTAGGAGCTCTTCTGGGGATGATTATTATGGCTTTTTACCCCATTAATTATGTTTTCCTGATTCTGGGAATAATTCTAATTCCCAGTTTCTATTTTATCCTTGGCTTAAAAGATACCAAATAGTATTGACTTTCTTCTATAATATGATACTGTTAGAATGAATCACGAGAGTGATTCTTTTTGGTTCTTTAAAAAAATAAGGAGGTGATGATTATGTTAGATGAAAATATAATAACAATTGGAATAATTGTTTTATTGATTATTCTTTTTGTTATTTTTTCCTGCGTTAAAGCTAGTCGCAGGGAAAAAAAGAAGAAGCAAAGAAGTAAACCCTTATAATGGGTTAAGCCGGTTGTGTCTTATAGACATAGCCGGTTTTTTCTTGACATTCTTTTTTGTTTAAGATAATGTTCAGTTATAAAAGGAAAATACAGATTTTCAGGAAGTAAAATTGATTCCTGGAAATCCTGACTCCGATTGAGTCAGACCTGTCGGAAACCGACGGGGAGAACGCGGAATCAATCAGGGAATCCTTAATTGATTATCTGCAGGAGGGTGAGGTACATCTGCAACAGAGCCCCTTTCCGGAAAATTGGATCTGGCGCCAAAGGATCCCCGGAATCCAAAAACAGCTGGGATTTCAGCCGGATTCTTAGATCGCAACGGAAACGATCATAAAAGCCCGCCCAGGGTCTCCGGGTAGATCTCCCGGGGCCACACCAAAAATTCCTTTTATATGTTCTTTTAAAATTAAAGAAAGGAGGAGAAATTGAAAGTAAAGAAAAGAATTATCAAATTGCTGGCTTCCGAAATATCATCTCCTCTAATCTCGGTAGAGGAGGGTGTTATAAAGGAATGCCTTGAGAATATGAAGTATGAAACAAAAAGAATAAGAAAGAAGAGTAACCCTAAGAAATTCCGGGAGTTGAATATTCCCCAACCTCCACTAATTGATCTCCAAAGATTGATTTTGGCAAATCTCCTTTACAAGGTCCCAGTATCACAGGCGGCCCACTGCAGCATAAAGGGGAGATCTGTAATAACGAATGCCAAGACACACAGAAGAGGAAACAGCTTTTTTAAGATTGATTTCAAAGATGCCTTTCCAAGTGTTTCCAGGATAATGCTTTCTAGACATTTGGAGTACCCTCTTATTTCCAAAATTGGGATTGAAAGAAAAGATATTGTTGATTTTACAAATCTGATAATTGCTTTAACTTCCTATAAAAATCAACTTCCTCAAGGAGCGCCAACCAGCCCTTATCTTCTCAATATAGTTTGCTATAAATTGGACGAAGAATTTCTTATGCTGGCGAAAAACAATGGGTTGAGTTATTCCAGATATGCAGATGACCTATGGTTTTCTTCTAGTTACTACAGTATATCCAAAGATCTGAGAATATTAATTGTAGAGAAGATTAAAGATTACGGATTCAGATTAAATAGAAAGAAAGTTCACTATAGGACAGGAACGGCTATAGCTCCAAGGATAACCGGAGTTACTCTAACGAAAGAAGGCAATAGGAGAAAATTATCAGTTTCCAAGAAATATCTTGATAATTGCAGAGCTAAAATATATAATGCTGCCTTTGACAATGAAATTTCCGAAGCCGAAATTCTGGGATTGATGGGATGGATTCTAATGGTAAAGAAAAGAATACCTCCTAGATTAAAAAAACCTTTCGGGATATTTTTAAGAAAAAGATGTCCCGAAAAGATAAAAAATTATTCTCATTTATTTTAAAACCGGTTAAACCAAATGGTAAGACCGGTTTTTCATTAAAGAGTTGAAAAATATAATAAAAGATGTATAATAGAAAAAGCTCACATTGTTTCTGTTAAATTACAGAATTACTGTTGCGGTTTAAATTCGTATTCAGGAGAAAAGTCGGGTGAGTGTTCAAGTTAATATCAAAGAAAAATGAGTAAAAAATTATTTATAGGAAATATTTCCTATGACAGTACTGAAGATAGTCTTAAAGAGGCTTTCTCCGAATTCGGCACCGTAGAATCTGTTAATATAATCACTAATAGAGACACAGGTCGTTCCAAAGGATTCGGTTTCGTAGAAATGGCTTCCGAAGAAGAGGCTCAAAAAGCCAAAGAAGGATTAAACGGAAAAGAGGTAGACGGCAGAACCATAAATGTGGATGAAGCCAAACCTAGAAAAGAATCCTTTTAAAGGTATCTCAGTCTAAAATGAAAAGGAGCTCTCCGGAGCTCTTTTTCATTATGGACTTATCTCTTTTTTTTGGTAAAATAATAGAAAGGTTTAATATTAATTTTAATTAAATTATGATAAAAAACTATCAACATAATATTATTCACCAATTGTCGGAGACTTTAGATAGCCTTTGGAGAATGGATCAATACTTGGAAGATGCCCGTAAAGAAGGTTATCAAGAGGGGATTGATTTTTGGAATGAATATAGGGAGAGTTTAGAAAAGCAAATTGAAATACTTAAAGAAGAATTGAAAAAAACCGCAAAAAATCTTTAATATGACCTATAAAATAAATAAAGAAAAATGCATAGGCTGCCAGGCCTGCGTTGTAGCTTGTCCCCAAGCATTTAAAATGGGGGAGGACGGCAAAGCGGAGGTTACTAACCAGGAAGAAGCCGAAAAATGTAAAGCGGAAAACCTTTGTCCGGTTAATGCTATTGAAAAAGAAGAATAATTATGAAAAAAGAAACCAGATATCTAACTGAAGAAAAGTATAAAGAGCTAAAAAAGGAATTGAAATATTTAGAAAAAGAAGGGAGAAAAAAAGTAGCCGAAAAGATAAGCAAGGCTGCTTCTTATGGCGATCTTAGTGAAAATGCTGCTTGGGATGACGCTAAGGATGAACAGGGGCTTCTGGAAGCAAAAATTAACAACATAAAGAGCATTCTCAAAGAATCCAAAATTATTAAGGGAGGAAAGTCTGATTTTGTGGGAATCGGCTCTAAAGTAACTATTTCCTCAAAGGATGATTCTTTCACCTTTTCTTTAGTCGGAGCCGGAGGAGCTAATGTAGTTGAAGGCAAAATATCCTATGAATCACCCATAGGAAGAGCTCTTTTGGGGAAAAGAAAGGGAGACAAGGTAGAAATCAAAACCCCCAAGGGCAAGGCGAATTATAAGGTTGATAAAATAGAATAATATGCAAAATAAAAAACTTAGTCGTTCTCAAAATGAAAAAATATTGGCCGGAGTAGCCGGCGGTTTAGGAAAATACTTTGAAATTGACCCCCTTATTATTAGAATAATTTTTATTTTTCTAACCCTCTTTCACGGTTTCGGCCTTCTTCTTTATTTAATCCTGGCTCTAATTGTTCCTTCGGAAGAAGGAAGTGACAATCTTAAGAGCAATGTTGGTTCTTTTGCCAAAGAGGTTAGAGAAAAAGCTGAAATTATTAAAAACAAAGGCTGGTGGAACAGGAAGAGAAACATTATCGGTCTGATAATTATAGTTATTGGTTTGGTCTTCCTAATAGATATAGTCTTGCCTTTAAGCTTTTCCGCTTGGGGTATTATTTGGCCCTTGATTATCATTTTCATCGGCTTCTATTTGATATTCAATAAAAAGAATCATGAACGAAGATAAAAAAGAATTCAATCTCGGGAGATTCTTTATTGGTCTTTTAATTATTCTTATTGGCCTGGTGGTTTTAGCTAGAAACACCGGTTATATCAACTTTGATATTTCTCTTAACTGGGATCTCATCTGGCCGATTTTGATAATAATAGCCGGTTTTTCCATGCTTAATTTGAGAGGCTGGCCGGGAATGATAATCGGCATTATTTTTAGTCTGGCGATAGTTATTTTAATCTTCTGCCTTTTGGTTCTTTTTGTTTAAATTATGACAGAAAAGCAGTTTAATTACTTATTCAGCAAGGCTGAAGAGTTAATGAAAAAAAGCAATGATCCCGTTCACGACTGGTCTCATGCCGAACAAGTGGTAAACAAAGCCTTAAAGATTAACAATTTACTGGTCAAGGAACTTGATGAGAGGATTATTAAAATAGCTGCAGCCTGGCATGATATAAGCTACGCTTTTTACAGAAAAGGAATTATTCAGTATTTTTTAGAAGGAAGAAGAAGCAGTAAAATAAGTCGGAAGTATTTTAAAAAAATTAAACTTCCTCAAAATGAAACCAACTTAATTTCTGATATTATTCTTCATCATCCTTTTGCCGACCTTTCCTTTTTAGGGAAAGGTTTTTTAAATAAAAAAAGAAGTCTTTATCATCAAATTATCCAGGATGCCGATACTTTAAGCGAGAGTCCGGAAAGATTTGAAAAAGGAGTGAACAAGGAATCTTTGTTCTATAAGCTGTTTTTTAGATATATAGTTGTTAAGTTTTTTAAAGTAAGAAATAAGAAGATAGAAAAGTTTTTAAACTTAAAGGAAAGCTTGACTTTTGCTCAAAGAAATGTATAATATGAGAAGAACTTTAATATTAATATAGGAGGTGAAAAATGATTGAAATAAAAGAAGGGAAAGTTATATCTGAAAAAGAATTAGAAGAAGAGGGATATACTCGTGTTGCCGAATACGCGGGCTATGTCTCCTGGGGGAAAGGAAGTAACAGGATAATTTGGGACCCTAAAATTAAAAGGGTCCTTAATATATACTACGGGAGGTGCTAATGAAGAATCACAAAATCTTTCTTGATCTTCTTTTTTCTCCTGACGGAAAAAGGAAAACTGCCTTAACCATTGCTCAGGCAGTTATAAAGGGAATAAATATTTCCCCTGATGGAAAAAAGGAGCTAGCTCAAGAATTAGCCGACTCGATTCCATATTATGACATGGAATCGAGAAAGAAGATTGGGAAAGCAATCAAAATCCTCGGTAACTAAACCGAGGATTTTTTATTTGAAAAAGAAAATTAAAAAGCTTAAACTATATTAAGAATGAAATTAATAAAAGTAAAAGTTTTTCCTGAATCTAAAAGGGCAGGAATAAAAAAGAAAGGGAAAGATGAATTCTTGGTTAAAGTAAAAGAAAAGACGGAAAGGGGAGAAGCTAATAAGGGAGCAATAGAAGTATTAGCTGATTATTTTAATTTAGGAAAGGGGAAAATAAGGTTGATGAAAGGAGGGAGAAAGAGAAATAAGATATTTAAAATCTATGACTAATATTATAAATGCTAAAGGAGAAAAAGAATCTTTTTCTCCAAGGAAAGTTTATCAAAGCGCCAGGAGAGCCGGGGCCAGTAAACCTCAAGCGGATAAGATTGTTAAAGAAGTGGAAAAAAAGCTTTACCCTGACAAACCCACTTCAAAAATATTTAGCGAAGTTAAGAGCTTTTTAAATAGAGAAAATCCTAAATCCGGTATTAGATTTAATTTGAAAAAGGCCATGAAAGATTTAGGACCAACCGGTTTTCCTTTTGAAAAATATATTAAAGGGGTTTTCTCCGAAAGGGGTTACAAAACTAAGGTAAATCAAAATATTAAAGGTAAATGTCTTGTTCATGAAATAGACTTTTTGGCTGAAAAAGGAGGTTTTATCTATATCGGAGAGTGCAAATATCGCAATAGGCCCAAAGACCGAGTTCATTCCGGCGATGCTTTAATGAATTATGCCCGCTTTCTGGATATTAAAAAAGGAAGCTTTTTAAAAAAGGAAATTAAAAGTATTTTAGTAACCAATACCAAATTTACCAAGCGGTCCGAAAAATACTCCCGATGTGTCGGAGTAGAACTTCTGGGCTGGCGCTGGCCCAGAAATAAAGGTTTGGAATACTATATTGAGAGCCAGGAGCTTTATCCCATTACTATTCTCCCTTCTTTTAATAAAAGAATGGCTGAGGCTTTTTCCCGAGAAAAAAAGATGTTGGCCAATGATGTTCTTAAAATAGATTTAAGAAAATTTGCTAAAAGATATAATCTCCCATATAATAGAATGGAGAAACTATCAGAAGAAGCAAAAATATTATTATGAGTCAATATTTATACAATCCATCGGACAGCTGGCCTTTCAGGATAAGCCGGAGCAAAATAGATCTTTTCCTAAAATGCCCCCGCTGTTTTTATTTAGACAGAAAATTAGGAATAAGAAGGCCCAGTTTTCCGCCCTTTACCTTGAATTCGGCAGTGGATAATCTTTTAAAAAATGAATTTGATCTTTTGAGAAAGAATGGTCAAAGGCACAAACTTATGGAAAAGTACGGGATTGAAGCTTTTCCCTACAATCATCCTAATCTATCGGAATGGCGCGATGACCATTATAATTATGTCGGAGCCAGTGTTCTCCACCAACCAACCAATCTTCAGATTTGCGGGATTATTGATGACATCTGGGTTAATAATAAAGAAGAGCTTATAATTGTGGATTATAAGGCGACAAGTACTAATAAAGAGATTTCTTTGGATGATAAGTACAAAAAGTATTATAAGAAGCAAATTGAGATTTATCAATGGATTTTTCGCCAAAAAGATTTTAAGGTTTCCGATATGAGTTATTTTGTTTTCGCCAATGCCGATAGAAACAGATCTGAATTTGACGGAAAATTAAATTTCAAACTCTCAATCGTTCCTTATGAAGGAGATGCTTCCTGGGTGGAAAATACTATTTTTGAGATTAAAAAATGTTTGGATTCCCCGGAGTTTCCGATTCCGACTGAAGACTGCGAATACTGCAGTTATCGGAAAAGAAGCAGCCAGAAAGAAAATTTTTAAAGGTCGTTTAATAAAAAACAAATATATTTATCATGAATAAAAATTTAATTCTATTAATCATCCTTATAATCCTAATCGTTGGATTATTGCTCTTAATCAATTATCTCCCTTCAGAAAAAACTAAGTTTTATTCTTTGGAGGAGTCAGAAGCTATCGCTGAAAGCTGGATAAAAAACCAATCACCAACCTATCTTTTCGATGGCAGTAATCTTCAATTAGTGGAGTCAAGATCTTTGGATTTAGTAGATTGTGAAGATTGTTATGAATTTGATTATTCTTTTGAGTCCAGTCAGGCTGGCTATGGAAATAGAGAAGGAGAAATGCTGGCTCAGGTCATAACTCCTCATTTAATTACGGTTCGGATGGAAAAAGGAGAAGTTGCCAGAGCGATAACCGATGACAAGTTTGATGAAATAAAAGGAGAAGAAATTAAAGAAGAATCCTTAAATGTCCAGAAAGTCAGTTTGTTCTTTTATGATAAGGAAAAGGATAAATCCCTGCCTCCGGAAGGACAAATCTCCTGCAGTCAAGAGGCAATTGTTCCAGTCGAAAGAGTTATCAGAGGGGAAAATCCGATTATGGATGCTCTAGATCTTTTATTCCGGGAAGAAGAAAGAAAAGAAGAATCTCATTTAAGTAATGAGCTTGCCAGAACCGGTCTTTATTTGGAGAACTTGAACTTAGAAGATGGAATTTTAACCATAGAAATTCCTGAAGTTCCCGGAGTTACCAGTGGAGGGTCCTGTCAGATGAACATCTATCGTTCTCAGATTGAAAAAACTGCCCTTCAATTCTCCGAAGTTGAAGAAGTAAGATTTGAACCGGAAAGCCTCTTCCAGCCCTAGTTGATATGAAAAAAGTAATTATTGCAATAATAGTAATGGTTTCAATTGCTTTTATTGCTGGAGTTTCTCTTTATTCTCAAATGCCTAATGAGATGGTTTCTCATTGGAATGCTCGAGGGGAGGCAGACGGCTTTATGCCCAAATTTTGGGGTTTGTTTTTAATGCCGATAGTCTCCCTAGTTCTTTTTTTTCTTTTTCTCCTGATTCCCAAAATAGATCCATTAAAAAAGAATATTGAAAAGTTCAGAAAATATTTCAATGTTTTTATAACTTTAGTAATATTTTTTCTTTTTTATATTCACCTTCTCTCTCTTTTATTCAACCTCGGCTATAGGTTTAATATGGGGAAAATGATAACCCCAATTTTGGGAGTTCTCATCTTTTATTCAGGAGTTTTAATTGCTAAAGCCAAGAGGAATTGGTTTATCGGAATTAGAACTCCTTGGACCTTAAGTAATGATGTTGTTTGGGAGAAAACTCATAAAATTGGAGCCAAACTTTTTAAAATATGTGGAATGATTATTGTTCTAAGCATTCTTTTGCCGAGCCAAATTATTTGGTGGTTTTTAATTATTCTTGTTATTTCAATAAATTTATTTCTAGTTATCTATTCTTATTTTATTTTTAAAAAACTATGAAAAAAATATTATTAATTTCTTTAATTGGAGTTGTTTTAATTATTACCTTAATTATTATTTTTCCAGGTAATGGCAATAATTCCCTGAAGACAGTTGAGGTAGAGAGGGGAGCTATTTCCCAAGAAATTTCCGAAAGTGGTCAAGTTAAGAAAGGAGAGAAGGTAAAATTAAGTTTTAATACTAGCGGACGAATAGAAAAAATTTACATTAAAATCGGAGAAGAAGTAGTTAAAGGGGAAAAACTAATAGCTCTTGATTCTCAAGAATCCTATATTCAACTTCAAAAGGCCGAATCTGATGTTGATTTAGCTAAAGCCGAATTGGAAAGACTTATCTCTGGTTCCACTAAAGAAGAAATAGCTTTGGCTGAATCAGAAGTAGCCAGGGCTGAGACTTACCTCGAAAACATCCGACAAAATCTAGAAGATATAAAACTTAACACCAAAGAAGAACTGACCCAGGCTTATGAAGATGCTTTAAATACTTTAGAAAAAGCTTCTCTTAAATTAGTTAATGCTTATGATGTTATTAAAGAAATAAAGAATGATTATTTTAAGCAATCCGATCAAACAAGTATTCGAGTCGTTGAAGCATTTGAAAAAGTAAAAGAAAAAAAGGAAGAAATAGAATCTTTTCTAAAGGATATTGGAGATAGAGATTATATTGACAATGCCTTAATGAAAAGTATTGAAGGTCTCCAAGTCAGTTATGAGAAGATTAAATTAATAAGAGATGAGTGCCGGGAACTCCCCTATAGAAATGATGTTTCTGACAGCGATAAAACCTCTTTAGATAATCAGAAGTCCTACATTCTTTCAATTAAAAGTGATCTCGTTGATGCTCGCCAACTTATTTCTTCTACTAAATTAAGCAACCAGCAGGAATTAAACGATGCTCAAGCTCAAGTTTACAATGCGGAAAGAGAATTGGAAAAAGCTCAAAGTAATTTAGAAAAAATTAAAGCAGATCCCACTGAAGAAGAAATTAACCTTTATCAAGCCAAGTTAGAAAAAGCTCGAAGCCAGGCTGATTTGTTGAGAAAGCAATTTAATGATACTGCTTTAAGAAGTTCTCTAGATGGTAAAGTTGTTGAAATTTTAAAAGAGGAAGGGGAAACCATTAAAGCTTCAGAGACAATTGTAGAAATTCTCCCTAAGAAGCCTTTCCATATTGAAGTTAATATTTATGAGGAGGATATCAGTAAGATTGATATTAATGACCCGGTTGAAGTTGAACTTTTCGCCTTTCCCGATCAGAAAATAAAAGGTCGGGTAATAGAAATAAATCCAGCCGAAAAAGTTGTTGATGAGGTTGTTTATTATGAAGTTAAAATTGGTCTCGAAAATATGCCCGAAAAAGTAAAATCAGGAATGAGTGCCGATATAATAATAAAAGCCAACTACAAAGAAGATGTTTTGATTATTCCCCGAAGAGCAGTTTTAGAGAAAGGCGGAAGGAATTTTGTTAAACTTCTTGAGAATGGAGAAACTAGGGAAATAGAAATTGGAATAAGAGGCAACAATAATGAATTGGAAGTTATCTCTGGACTAAAAGAAGGTCAGCAAATTATTGTCGAATAAACTATGAATTCTGCAATTATTGAACTCAAAGATGTTTGGAGAATTTATAATCTGGGAAAAGTAAAAGTTCCTGCCTTAAGAGGAATAAGTTTAGCTATTGAAAGGGGGAGTTTTACCGGTATTATCGGTCCTAGTGGCTCCGGAAAATCAACTTTTTTAAATATAATTGGTTGCTTAGATATTCCTACTAAAGGAGAGGTTTTTCTAGATGGTGAAGATATTTCCAAAATGTCGGAAAACAAATTAGCTCAAATCAGAGGAAGAAAAATAGGTTTTGTTTTTCAGCAATTTAATCTTTTGAGTAATTTAACTGCTTTAGATAATGTTGCTTTACCTATGGCTTTTCTTGATATTCCCGAGAAAGAAAGGAAAAAAAGAAGTTCTGAACTCTTAGAAATGGTTGGCTTAAAAGAGAGATTAAATCATCGTCCCTCCGAACTTTCCGGCGGAGAACAGCAGAGAATTGCCATAGCCAGATCTCTAGCTAATGATCCGGAAGTTATTGTAGCTGATGAACCAACAGGTAATTTAGACTCCAAAACCGGAAAAATGATTATGAATATCATAACTAGACTTCATTTAGATAAGAAGAAAACAATTATTGTAGTTACTCATGATAAAAATATTGTCAATTATTCTCAATCCGATGTTCATATTAAAGATGGGAAAATAGTAAATATATCTTAAAATGCGCAAAGATTATTTTAAAATTGCCATAAGAAATTTGAAAACTAGATCACTTAGGAGTTGGCTGACTATAATCGGTATTGTCATCGGAGTTTTTTTGGTAATGTTTTTACTTTCACTTTCTCAAGGGATTAAAGGAGCTATTATGAAACAAATTCAAATGATGGGATCTGATGTTTTAATGATTTATCCCGGGGAAGGTTCCAATATGTTGATGAGTTTTTCCGGAAATATGAAATTGACCAATGAGGACATTAAGTTAATTGGAGAGACGGAAGGGGTGGAAAAAGTTATTCCTCAAGATTGGAAAGGAACGACAATTCGCTACGGAGGCAAAAGGGAAACAACTTTTGTTTACGGAATTCCCTTTGATGAATCTAGGGATATTTTAGTTTCTAGACTTGGGATGGAAGTAAAGGAGGGACGTTTTCCCATAGCTGAAAGAAGGGAAGTAGTCTTAGGTGATTTGGTGAGTAAAGACATATTTCCAAGGATAAAAATTGATGATGAGATGTATATTGAAGGAAAGCAGTTTAAAGTAGTTGGTTTTTTAAAGTCATTAGGCAATAAAAATGATGACTCTATGGTGGGAATGAATTTAAATGTTTTTAGGAAAATCACTGGTAAAAGAGAAGGAGCGGTTTTTGCTATGGCAATAGTAGAAGAAGGTTTTAATCAGAATGAAGTAGCGGAGAAGATAAAGAAAAATCTCCAAGAAATAAGAGAAAGAAGAAGAGGAGAAGATCAACCGGGAGTTTCCGTTATCACCAGCGAGAAAGCTATGGATATGGTAGGTAATATTCTTAATATAATCCAATTGGCCATATTCCTGATAGCTGCTTTTGCTATTTTGGTTGGAGCTATTGGAATTATGAATTCAACCTATACTTCAGTTAGAGAAAGAACCAAAGAGATAGGGGTAATGAAGGCTATAGGAGCTAAGACTAATGATATTTCCTCTCTTTTTCTTATTGAATCTGGCATCGTTGGTTTTATTGGAGGACTAGGTGGGGTGATTATTGGTGTCGGAGGAGCAGAGTTAGTAGAACTAGCCTTAAAGCACAGCAGTACTTTTGTCATTGAAGCCCATAGTTCAATAGTTCTTATTCTCAGTGGCCTTTTTATCACTTCTTTAGTGGGTTGTCTTTCCGGATTTTTTCCAGCTCGCCAGGCAGCTAGATTAAAACCTATTGATGCTCTTCATTATGAATAACAACTGGTTTCAAATTTCCATAGTAATTTTTGTTTCAGCCGTATTAATAACTACGGTTTTAACTGTTTTAAACAATCAAGATCTTCCTTTAGTTAAGAATTTTAATAATTCCCATCAACAAGAAGAGGTTGTAGAAGGAATGCTGGTCGTAAAAGAACTTACTAAGGAATCAATCAGAAAGAAGATTGAACTAGGCAAAGAATTTCTCTTCCAAATGGAGGATAAAGAGCTAAAAGGATTTCATAAAAGATATTACCCTCTAACCGACTATTTTGAAAATAGGCTTCACACTGTTTATTCTGCTTCTATTATTTATACTCTTCTTTATGTTAATGATTTGGAAGAAGACGAAAGAATTTTAAATAATCTCCCTGCTTGGGGCGATTTTCTTCTTTCCATGCAGAATGAAAATGGTGGTTTCCATTATTCTCTCTATCTTCCTCCTCTTCCTCAAGAGGAGGAATTGGATGAAAAAGGAAGAGAAAAAAAGTTTGTAGTTGGAACAGCCAGCTTGACTATCTTCACTCTTTTAAGGATTTTTGACATTTTAAAAGAACCGAAGTATTTAAAATCAGCTGAATTGGCCGGAGATTGGCTAACGGGGATGCAAAAGGAAGATGGAAGCATGAAACCCTATATCAGATATAATGGAGAAAAATGGGTTGGAGGGAAAAAAGAATCTCTTCTTTACAATGGCCAAGTTCTCTCCGCTCTCTCCAAGCTTTATGCAATTTCACCCAGGGAAAAATATTTGGAAACAGCTAGGAAAATAGCCGACCGTTTTCTTAGTAAATATCAAGGAGGTTATATCAAAGGAGATTACCGGGAGAAGAATCCCATCTCCAACTCTTGGGTAGTTATGTCATTGATGGATTTCTACAAAATAAATCCCGAAGAAAAATACCGAAAAGTGATTTTTGAATTGAGCCGGGAAATTATTTCCCACCAAAAAAGCGATCCTTCTAATCTTCTCAGCTACGGACAATTTAAAGGGGCTTATTCTTCCAGTGGGAACGGCTGGATAGTGGAAGTTATGTCGGAAATTTATCGTTTCTGCCTTCAGGAAGAAGAGGATTTCTGTGATCTTTATAAAGAGGCGGTTATTAAGGGAATTCGCTGGGTAATGCAGCATACCTATACTAAAGCCAATATGGATGATGTTAAAAATCCTTCAAGGTCCGAAGGGGGAGTCTTTTGGAAGAAAACTGACAGGAATATCAGGACTGATTGCACTTGCCACGCCTTAAACGGCTATATTCGCATCTTCCCTTTTTTAGAAGACAATCTTTTGTTAAAATTAAATTAATATGTGGATAGAAATTTTATCAGGAATTATCCAAGGAATATTTGAATGGCTGCCTATTTCCAGCGAAGGGATAGTTGCTTTGTTCAGCCAGTATTTTTTCAAAGAGGTAAATCCTCTTGATTTTGCCATTTTTCTCCATTTAGGGACAATTTTGGCCGTTCTAGTTTATTTTTCCAAGGATTGGCTAAAAGTGCTGACTTTTCAAAATAAGAAACTTTTAAGATTTTTAATTCTAACTACGATTGTTTCCCTGATTATAGGTTATCCTTTCTATAATTTTGTTCAGAGCGCCGCTTTGGGAAACTTTCTCCTTTTAATCACCGGCCTAGGCCTTTTGGCCACCGCTTATTTCCATAAATCAAAAAAGAATTTTCAATTAAAAGGCAAATGGATTGCTCCTTTAGCCGGTTTTCTCCAAGGTTTGGCGGTTATTCCCGGTTTCTCCCGATCAGGAGCGACCATCTTTGCTCTTTCTCTGGGAAAGCTCAATCCTAAGCAAATACTTAAACTTTCTTTTATGATGTCTGTTCCTTTGGTTTTAGCTTCCAGTATTTATTTGTTTATTAAGGATCCGGTTTTAGTCTCTAATAGTTGGATAGCAGCTCTTTTTAGTTTTTTAACAGGCCTGATTTCTCTCCATTTTTTACTGAAAATTGCGGCAAAGGTCAATTTCTATAAATTCAGCCTGATTTTCGCCCTCATTTGTTTAGTCGGGGCGGCTATCGGTTTTTTAGTATGATTAAAGAATTCAATATTTCCACCAATAAGCGTTGTGAACTAATTGACATTACCCGGGAAGTTGAAAAAATAGTTAAAGAATCGGGAGTAAAAGAGGGTTTAGCTTTTATTTTCTTACCTCATTCTACAGCCAGTCTTCTTTTAACAGAGAATGAACCTGGTTTGAAGAAAGATTGGCTTAAGTTTTTTGAGAAAATGGTTTCTAAAATGGCTTTTGAGCATAATAAAATTGATAATAATGCCGATTCCCATCTTCTTTCTGGATTGATCGGTCAAAGCAGAACTTTAATTATTAAAGAGGCTAAATTAATCAGGGGGACCTGGCAGAATATATTTTTAGCCGAGTTCGATGGTCCCCGAAGGAGAAAAATAATCGTAAAAATATGAAGTGTAATTTAGAGGAAAATTTAGAAAACTGCCCTTGTACTTATCCCGATTGCCCTAGAAAAGGGAAGTGCTGTTTGTGTTTGAGATATCATCTGGAAAGAAATGAACTTCCGGCTTGTTGTTTTTCTCCGGAAACAGAAAAGAGCTATGACCGCTCTTTTAAAAAGTTTATTGAAGATAGGTCTTGATTGTTTGTCTCTTTTATTTAAAATAAAAGAATCCAAGAACTTTTAAAAATTAATAAAGGAGGAAAAGATTATGAAAACATCAAAGCTTTATTTTACCTCGGGAACCGAGGGAATAGCTAGAAAAGTTTTGTCAGAATTCAAAGGAATTGATTTAGAAATTGTAAAACCGAGGATTACGGAATTTTCCAATGAAAATATTGAAGTTCAAGTAGAAGATGTTAGAGATTCTTTTGTTGTTGTTTTACATACCCAAGTTCCGCCAGTCAGTCATGGCTTAATTGAGCTCATTGCTCTTTTAGATGCGCTTCAAAATGCTCGTCCCAAGGATATTCTTGTAGTTTTCCCTTATTTACCCTATAGCAGGTCGGACAGGAAAAACAAGCCGAGAATTTCAGTTATGGCTAAAGCTCTTGCTGAAATAATCAGTTTAAAAAGCAAGAGGATTTTACTGTTGGATCCTCATGATAGCCATATCAAGCACTACTTTAATCCGGCTGCCGATGAAATTACAGCAATTTATCTTCTTACTGAATATGTTAAAAGAGAAATTATTTCTAAAAAGGGCGATTATGTTATTTTGTTCTCCGATTCAGGGTCAGCTAAAAGATTTGAAAGAGTTCCTTCAATTTTAAATTTGCCGACAGCCTATATCGACAAAGGCCGGCCGGATAACAGCGAGAATCCCAATGCTAAGAATATAGTAGGCGATATTAAAGGTAAGGATTGTTTAATCTTTGATGATGAAATTCTTACTGGAGGAACATCTATTAGGGATATAGAGTTGATAAAAAAAGATAATCCCAAATCAGTTTCTATGTTCTTTATTCACCCTATTTTGGAGAATAAGAATTTTCCCAACAGCCAGTTTCTTCTGGGAAATTTACTTTGTTCGGGATTTAAAAAGATTGTAGCTGTTAATACAGTTCCGATAGCAGAAAAGATTAAAAATTTTAGTGATAAGATTACAATTCTACCAATGGAGAAATTAATTGCCGAAGCGATAAAGAGAGCAATTTTAGGTGAGTCGCTAAGTGAACTTCATAAACCCGAAATGGTAAGGACTTATTATAAGAAGCCCATTGTTTATTAACAATGGGCTTTTATGTTATTATATATTCCAAAGGTCAAAACAAAATTAAAAAATAAAAATGAATATAGACAATCATCATTTAAAGGGATTAATAGGTGTTATTACTTTATTGGTTCTGATTCTTTCAGTTTTCTTTGTAGTTGGAATAGTGAATAAGATAAAGGAAGGAAAGTATATTGGCGAAGAGAATACTATTACCGTGAGTGATTTCGGGGAGGTTTCTGTTAAACCTGACTTAGCCCAAGCTTCCTTCTCGGTAGTAACCGAAGCAAAGACAGTAGAAGAAGCTATGAAGGAAAATAGCGGGAAAATGAATACTATAATTGGAATGATGAAAGAAGAAGATATAGAGGAAAAAGACTTAAAAACTATCAACTTCAGCATTTATCCAAGATATGAATGGCAGGAAGAAGTACCCGGCAGAAGGGTTTTAGCGGGCTATGAAGTTCGCCAGACTCTTCAAGTTAAAATTAGAGATATGGGAAGAATAGGAAAAGTTATAGAATTAGCGGTTGACAATGGCGCTAATCAAGTCGGCGATATCAGTTTTACCGTTGATAATAAGGATGAATTTAAACAGCAAGCTCGAAAGGAAGCAATTGAAAAAACTAAAAAGAAAGCAAAAGAATTGGCTAATGAACTGGGTGTTAGTTTGGGAAAAATTATCAGATTCAGCGAATCCGATAGTTCTCCGTCCTATTACAGAGATGAATTAATGATGAAAGTCGGAGGAGAAACTCCTCAAATTGAAACCGGTGAGAATGATATAAGGGTGACAGTAAGCATTACTTATCGGATCAGGTAAAGCTATTTAAAGTGTTTTTTTGTGATAAAATTAAATTATGGATTATAGGAAGATAATAGTTTTATTATTGCTTATTTTCTTTATTGCCGGTCCGGTTTATTCTTTTACTTTTGAAGAAAGAAAAGAAGCTTGGTTGGAAAGAGACGGCCAGAAATTATCAGGAGGATATTTGTATAAGCAAAGCAGCGGTCAAAGAGCAGCTGACAGCTACAATCGTGAAGATGATGCTGAATGGGGGCGTCCCTATATCTTCGCCTGGCTGGAAAAAGGAAAGTATTTTAATTCCACTCCCTCTCAAAGGCAGTATCCTGCTTTGCGTTCCGCTCACGGAGAGATAAGAACATTAGCCGAAGGGAGTGTTGGAGCGGCAGCCAGTACTGCCGGTTACAGTATTCTCAGGCTCCTTTATCAGTCGCCCTATAAAGATATTATTAGTGGAGATATTTGCCCCAACGGCAATTGTTATCCTTACCCCGAAGATTTGAATAAACTTAATAATTCCCTTACTGGAGCTAAGCATGATTATGGTGTTTCTTCCAGAGTTTTTGACGGAGGATGTTCAACCCAGCCTACGCGGACAATTATCAGCTATCTCCATACTTTGGAAAATAATAGCATTAGTTTTTATTGCGGCAGCAACTGTCCCGTTTGGTGGACCAACCCTTATACCGGAGAAAAAATGACGGAAGGCAGGACCTATAATAGCTATGAATTTACCAGAGATGCTTTGTATAATTATTTTGAAACTTGTCTCTTGAAACCTACTAATGAAGAAATGGATGGAGCTTATACCGATATATTGGTAAATGGCCTTCTGGCACTTTATGATTTATCAGGAAGATCTTTAGAGAGGTTAAATGGTCAGCCTGATCCGGAGGGGCTGGAAATGAAAAAGAGAGCAAAAATGATGCTTGACTTTATGATGTTGGAATTGGGAATGGATTTTTCAACTAATCATTACGGAGGAAAATTCGGCCGTCATTATCAAAGAGGAAGTGTTAGAGGCAATAGCTCAATAGGGGAGTATCTTTATCCTCTTCTTGGCCTAGGTCCTCTTTTGAGTACCGGTGGAATTGATTCCATAGCTTATACTACAGATTATCGTCCAGCTGAAATAGTTAGGGAAATAACCAATATTAGCGATGAACCCGATAATTATTGGCATCTTCATAAAGAAAATAATGGTGTTGTTCCCAATTCTGATTTTGGAAAATGGACCTATGTTACTAAATATTATAATTTAGGGGGAGGCAGTATCGGCTATAATGGCAGGGGAGCCGGCAGCGGTTGGAGATTGAATCTGGCTTCCAACGACAATTCTAATTCTGTTTTTCCCGGCCAGCCCTTTATGCTTTGGATAGACAGAAAAGCCGGCGGAGGAGACGAATGTCCCTACTGGGGAAATTGGTTTACTCATTGCAATATGGGAGCAGCCCAGGGAGGCGGTCCGATGTATCAGTATAAAAATGCTCTTTTTACAACCATAGGGGGCGACGCTTATCTTCATGTTGTCAAGAACAGCAGTTTTGACATAGGAGAAGGTGAGCTTGATCAGATTTATGAAACTAAGGAACAAATATGCTCTAATAGCCAGCCTTCAGGAGGTTTTTACTATAATGTTAAAGGCGAAGATTTTTCTTGCAGTTATGGAGACTTGTGTTCTGATCAAGAATGTGAAGTCAATTACGGAGATTCTCTTCCCAGGGTTGCTTTTTGGTCCGGTAAAGTCAATCAGCATACCGAAGATGGAGTTTGGAAAACGGATTCCGACGGTATTTCAGGAGCGGGAGTAGATAAATTAGATTACTGTAGAAAGTTCTATCCCAACACTCTGGAAGTAAAGGAATACAAAGAAGAAACAATCAGCGATTGGAAGGAAATGGGAAATAAAGGGAGTTATACAAGTACCAAAATGAGTTATGAATGTGTTCAATCCGATAAATATTCCAGTGGCAAGAATCCCGATTTATGCGATATTCAGGATCGTTACGCCGATGATTATGGAGAATGCACTGATAATTGTTTAGAATGCCGCCAGCTTCCTTCCAATACAAGGTTCTACTTTAAAAATAATTATTATATCGATGATTCTTGGAAATTTTTCCAAGAAGATAAAACAGCTTTTGCTGTCAAAGACAACGGCCGAGCCCAGGCTCTAGAAACAGCTATTATCGGAGTAGATTATTCCTCTTTTGATGATTTCAAAGAAGCAGTTTTAAATAATGCCGAACTTGTGGGAGCTTCTTATTTTAAAACTAGCAAGGGGGATATAATCAAAGGCAGGGATGATACAGCTGGCCTTATAAATGACGAGCCGATCTTTAATTTTCCCTTTTCTCGGATGGAAACGATTTATGGTTATGGAAATCAGGAAAAGGGAAAACTGGTGGAATGGAACAACAATGTTATGACCGTAAAAAAAGACGGCCAGTATTGTAGCTATGATTTTAACAACTGGACTTACGAAGGCAATGCCTGTGGAGAGAAAATTATTTCCTTGGATTTTAATAAAGATGGATCAATAGATATCAGGGATTTGGGAATTATTCTTTCCCTTTGGAATAAAATAACAATTTTTGATTTATCAGGAGACGGAAAAATAGACAATAAGGATATTGAGCAGTTTTTGAAGAATTTTAGTTTATAACTTTTTTTAATGCTTCAATTAGTTTTTCGGATTCAAAGTGGGAAAACAGTTTCTTTTCCCAGTCCTCATCATTCAAGCTTATTACCGGATTAACCCCTCTTCCTTCAATCGGCTGTCCGTCTTGGCGGAGAGTCAAACTGTGAACCAGGAATAGGGAGTATTTTTTATCCAGAGAGATTTGATTTTCCAAGGAAAAAACCTTTTCTATGGTTCCCCAGCCTCGACTTACCTTTCCGACCAGAACTCCCACATTATATTTCTTAAGAACCGAAGCAAGCACTTCAGCCGAAGATTGAGTTTCTCCGTCTATGAGGATAACCACTTTTTTATACCTAACCAAACTGTTAAGCCAGCCCGTTTTTGTTTTAAATGGAATCTTTTCTCCCTGGCTGTATAACTCATAGGCATATTGATCATTGCCTATAAAGGGACCGAGAAAGTAGGGGAGAATATCAACCGATCCCCCAACATTTCCCCTTAAATCAATTACCAAAGAATCAAGTTCTTCTCCTCCCTTTATATCTATTTTAGAGGCTTCTTCTTTAAATTCTTCAAAAGTAGTCGGAGAAATTCTACTTATTTTAATATAGGCCACTTTAGGGTTAAGTATTCCTTGGGAAGATTCCTGATAGCTTACTATTTTAGAGTTGACAGTTGATTTTCTTTCCCCAGTTTCCGAATCTATATTATTTACCCTTTGAACAAGTTCTTCTTTCTTTTTTTCAGTATAGAGAGCGCTCCGACCTATCGGCTTTAGATTAGCCAAAACTATACTGGAAAGTCTCGACGTTATCTCTTCTTTTTCTTTTTTGTTTTTAATAATTTTTTCAACCAGTTTTTTAACTCCTTCTTTGTTTTTTTCTTCAATAACCTGGATTTCTCCGGTTATTTTCTCTGCTCCCATTTTAAACAGCCGGCTCAGCTCTTCATCAGTTATCTTTTCCCAGTAGTTGTTTTTTATCTTTTCATAAATCTCAGCCGTAAAGGCGGAATATATTTGGTCATCTCCTTCGCTTTTTCGAGAATAAAAATAACCCAAACCGATTCCCGAAAGAAAAATAAGTGTTATAACAACTATTGCTATTATTAATAATTTTCTTTTCATTATTATTAATTATAGTAAAAAATAGGAATAAAAAAACCCGAGAGAAATCGTTTTTCCAAAAGGGGAGAGATTTATAAAGAAAAACTTCTCTCGGGCCGTAAGGGTGCTACCTTGAGAATAGTAAATTAAATAATTCTTGTCAATAAAAAACCCGAGAGAAGCATTTATATTAAAAAGAAAGAAGAAATTTTTAAAAAGGCGCTTCTCCCGGGCAAATAAAATAGAAGGTTCTAATTTAAGAATAGCAAATTAGAAAATCTTTGTCAATCTTTTAAATAAATTTTTTTTTGTTATAATAAAAATATGGATTTTCTAAATTTTAATTTTGCCGGAAATTCAATTAAAGAGTATTTAATTGCTCTGGGAGTTTTTATTCTAGTCTTTTTAATTCTAAGGCTTTTCCGAATAGTGGGTATAAATAAGCTGAAAAAGTTAACTCAAAAAACCGAGAATGGTTTTGATAATTCTCTAATAGCGGTTGTCGAAAGCGTTGGTTTCCTTTTTTATTTAATATTCTCTCTCTATTTAGCTTCCAAATTTGTTGTTCTTCCAAACTTAGCGGATAAAATAATTTACTATCTTTTCTTAGCTGTTTTAGCTTATTATCTAATAAAAGTAGTTACTTCTTTTATTGATTACGGTTCCAAAAAAGTAATTGAAAAAAGAAAAGGAGGAGAGCTTGATCCTCATCTTGTTAAAATAGCAGCTAAGGTAATTAAAATTATTGTTTGGCTGGTTGCTGTCATTTTAATTCTTCAGAATTTAGGTTATAACATTTCCACCTTAGTTGCCGGTTTAGGAATTGGTGGGATTGCTATAGCTTTTGCTATTCAAAATATTTTAGGTGATATTTTTGCCAGCTTTTCCATTTATTTTGATCGTCCTTTTGAAATTGGAGATTTTATTATCATTGGCAAGGATATGGGGATAGTTAAAAAAATAGGAATAAAATCAACTCGACTCCAAACTCTCCAGGGAGAGGAGCTGGTTATTTCTAATAAGGAATTAACTTCTACTAGAATTAATAATTATAAGAAGATGAAGAAGAGAAGAATAGTGTTCTCCTTCGGGATTGCCTATGAAACTCCCAATGAAAAAATTAAAAAAGTTTCGGGAATAGTTTCCAATGCTATAAAAGAAATTGATCTTGCTAGTTTGGATAGAGTTCATTTTAAGAAATTTGGTGATTTCAGTTTGGAATTTGAAGTTGTTTACTATCTCAACAGCTCCGATTACAATGTCTATATGGATACTCAGCAAAGAATAAACTTGGCTCTGAAAGAAAAATTTGAAAAAGAGGACATTGTTTTTGCTTATCCCACCCAGACAGTTTACCTTCAAAGGTCATAATTATGCTTTCAAAAATACCCTTAAAATTAAAAAACAAAGAAGATATAGATAAAGAAATTCTTAGAGCTGGCTTGATTGCTGAGCTAGACGCTGTTAATCTTTATGAGCAGATGGCGGCTATGACTGAAAACGAAAATATTAAGAAAATTCTTCTTGATATTGCTCGGGAAGAAAAAACTCATGTCGGAGAATTTGAAGCTCTTCTTCTTAAACTTGATGAAGAACAGGCTAAAGAACTGGAAAAAGGCAAAGAAGAAGTCAGGGAAGAATTAGGAGAATAACAGCAGTCTATGAAGGAAATAATCATACCGATAATAGTTTTTATTTTAGTGGGAATCATTGTCTTAAAGGATTCCATTAAGGATTGGAAGAAGTAAGCTTTTCCATGAAAAAGTTTTATTCAAAAATCCTTTTTTTCTTTTTTGGCTTAATAGTTGGTTTCTTAATCTTTGAATTCAATTGGAACCAAAACAATCTTTTTTTAACCGGAAATGTTTCTTTATCCCAGGAAGCCTTAAAAGAAAAGAAAGTTAAAATTACTGCCGTTGGAGATGTTATGCTTAACAGAGGAGTGGAATTTATGGTTGAGAAGTTTGGCGGAAACGACTGGCATTTTCCTTTTTCAAAGATAAAAGAAGATTTTGAAGATTCAGATATAATTTTCGCCAATCTTGAAGGACCTCTTTCTGATAAGGGTGAAAGAGCAGGAAGCATCTATTCTTTTAGATTTTCTCCGGAGTCAATGGAAGCTCTTAATTATCTCGGCTTTAATATTTTATCTTTAGCTAATAATCATGTTTTTGATTACGGCCGGGAAGCTTTTTTGGACACCTTAAACAGATTAGAAGAGGCTGGCATAAGTTATTTGGGAGCCGGCCGAAACAGGGAAGAAGCTTTTTCTCTTAGAATCAAGGAAGTTAATGGAATTAAAATAGGATTCCTTGGCTACACCAATTTAGGAACAAGCCATTGGCAAGCCAAAAGCAACTCGGCCGGCATTGCCTGGATAAATTATTATTCCTTGGAGAATGTAAAGAATTATATTGAAGATATAAGAAAGGAAGTCGACCTTCTTATTATTTCTCTCCATACTGGGATTGAATACAGTAAAGTTATAACCGATTTTCAGGAAAAATTTTCCAAAGGTTGTATCGATTCCGGGGCTGACATAGTGATAGGGCATCATCCCCACATAATTCAGAAAATGGAAAGGTATAAGGGGGGATGGATAGCTTATTCTTTGGGCAATTTTGTTTTTGACCAGGGTTTTTCTGAAGAAACAATGGAAGGATTGGTCTTGGAAATAACTTTAACGAAGAAAGGAGAGAATAAATCTTTGGAGGTAATCCCTAAAAAAGTTAAGATTAATCAGTTCTTCCAGCCGGAATTTAATGAATAAGTTTAGGAATAAGGTTTTTTTAATAATTATTCTTTTTCTAACTCTCTCCAATTTTTTTGTCTGGAGGGAAGTTTTAAATTTAGATGGCAATTTAAAAGTTGTTTTTTTTGATATTGGACAAGGAGATAGTATTTTTATTAGAACTCCGGAAAATCATCAGATTATTATTGACGGCGGCCCTTCAGGAAAAAGAATTCTGGAAAAGTTAAGCGGACAAATTCCTTTTTGGGATAAAACTATTGATTTGGCGATTCTTACTCATCCCGACTATGATCACTTGGGAGGTCTTAATTATGTATTAAAAAGCTACCGGGTGGAAAATATTTTATGGAATGGAGTAAAGAAAGGTACCAGGACTTTTGATTATTGGGAGAAAAATTTGGAAGAAGAAAAAGCCCAGATTTTTATTGGGGAGAAAAGCCAAAGAATTAAAGCTGGAAATCTTGAGTTTTTTGTTCTTTATCCTTTTGAATCTCAAGAGGGGAAAGTTGCTGATAAAGCCGCTAATAATACTTCAATTGTAATGAAAATGACTTTTGGTGAAAATGATTTTCTTTTAACCGGAGATATAGGCGAAGAAATTAAGAAACTTTTATTAAGTTCCGGTCTTGAAGCAGAAGTTTTAAAGGTTGCTCATCATGGTAGCAAGAGTTCCAGTAATTCCGAATTTTTAAGATCGGTTAATCCTGAATTGGCAGTGATTTCTGTTGGCCGTAATAATCCTTACAATCATCCTCATCCTGAAATATTGAAGAGGTTGGAAGATTTTGCTATAACTGTCTTAAGGACAGATAAATCAGGTGATATTGAAATTAAATCAGACGGACAGAATCTGAACTTTAATTATGGAATTTCCAATTTTCAAAACAAAATTAAATAATATCTCAAAGAAATTCGATCTTACTGATCCAAATCAGAGAAGGGAGTATTTTGATTTGAAAGCCGGAAAGGAAATAAAGAAATTAAGGGAATACCTAAAAAAGAATAGTTTTATCGCTTATATGATAGGCAAAAAGAATTCCGGCAAGGGAACCTATGCTAAAATGTTCAAAGAAATAGTTGACTCCGAAAAAATAGAGCATCTTTCTGTCGGTGACATTATCAGAGATATTGAAAAGAGAATGAAGAAAAGGAGCGAAAAGAAAAAAATCATTTCCTTTCTCAAAGAAAATTATAGGGGATTTATCCCCCTGAAAGAAATAATAAAATCCTTTAAAAAGAGGAATACCAAGAGTCTTCTTCCCAGTGAATTGATTCTAGCTCTGGTTAAAATGGAAATAGCCGATCGGGGAGAAGATAAGTCCTTTTTTATAGATGGATTTCCCCGAGACATGGATCAAATTTCCTACTCGCTCTTTTTCAGAGATTTAATCGGTTATCGGAAAGACCCTGATGTTTTTGTCCTTATAAACATACCAGAGTCGGTTATTAATGAAAGAATAAAGCACAGAGTCATTTGCCCTTTATGCCAAACTTCCCGGAGCATCAAGCTTCTGCCGACCAAAGAAGTGGGCTATGATAAAAGAAAAAAAGAGTTTTATCTGGTTTGCGATAATTCCCAGTGTCGGGGAGCGAGAATGGTTAAGAAAGAAGGAGATGAATTGGGAATAGCCAATATTAAGTCAAGATTGGAAAAAGATGAAAGGATTATAAAGAAGGTTTTATCCCTGTCAGGCGTTCCTAAAGTGATGCTTAATAATGTTGTTCCTGTCCAAAAAGCTTCGAAATATGTTAATGATTACGAAATTACTCCGGAATATAATTATAAAATTAATGATTTTGGAAGGATAGAAGCTGAAAAAAAACCTTGGAAAATCGAAAATGACCAAGGAAAGCAATACTACAGCTTAATGCCTCCGCCAGTAGTAATTTCCCTAATTAAACAGTTGGTGGAAGTTTTAGTGATTGACAGGTGATTTTAAAGGAGTATATAATGAAAGTGGCCCCGTTTAAAGTTAGAATATTCTGTACAAAATCTTCAAAATGGGAGTCTAATATTTGTTAAATCAACTTGATTTAACGTGAGGACACCCACTTAGAATCAGTACTGAGACAATTTCTAACTTATAATAACGGGGTCTTCAGATTCGGCCAAAGCTTCTTTAACAAGTTTTTCCCGATTTATTTTCTCCTCCTCTCTCCTTATTTCTTCAGGGGAGCTTTTTGTTTTAGGATGTTTTGGAACAATGGGGCAAGGAAGCTCTTTGATAATTGATTTTTCGTAGCTTCCTATTTCTTTAGTTTTTTTTATAGTTGTTTTTTTATCAAAACAGGAGAGCGGCCTCAATATTAAAAAGTCATTATCTGATTCAATAGCTCTTAAGTTGTCCAAGGTTTGGGAAGCGACCTGGCCGATATTCTCCCCGGTTATTATTGTTCTAATGCCTTCTTTTTTTCCGATAGCCCGGGCAATTTTCAGCATCATTCTTTTACAGTGGAGGCATCTTGTCTCTAGAGGAAGCTTTTGGGCTATTTCTTTTTGAATTTTCTTAAAGGGAATTAGATAAAGCTTTATACCTTTTTGAAATTTACTAAGAACTTTCGCTATCTCTTTAACTTTCTTTATTGAAGATTTGTCGAAATAAAGGTGGATTAATTCTAATTTAATACCTCTTTTCATAGCCATATAGGCGGCTAAGGGAGAGTCAATTCCTCCAGAAAGGAGACAAAGGGCTTTTCCCGAACTGCCGATTGGCAAGCCTCCCAATCCTTTTATTTTCTCCAAATAAAGGAAGGCATAATTATCAACAATTTCTATAAAAAGAGTTAAATCTGGATTTTTCAAATCCACTTTCTTTTTAAGATTATTTAATATGCTTTCTCCAATTTGCTCGTTTATCTCCGGGGAAGTTAAAGGAAAATTTTTATTAGAACGCTGAGTTTTAATTTTAAAGGTTTTAAATTCTTTTTCTTTTAAAATTTCCAATCCCTTTTTCTTAATTTCTTCTATTCTCGGTTGACAGCTTTGAGCAAGAGAAAAATGGCTTATTCCAAAGGCATTTTTTAATAGGACACTAATTTTGTCCCATTGAGAAAGAGGAATGTCCGATTCAAATTCAATAATAATCCGGCCAGAGATTCTTTTAACTTGCTTAAAAAAAACTGGTTTTAAAGCCGATTTTATATTTTCGACAAGTTTTTCTTCAAAAAACCTTCTTTTGCCTTTTTTAAGGCCGATTTCGGCGTAATGGCAGATGATATGCATAACCCAGTTATTTTAACATAATTTTTCAATTTGAAAAAGAAGTTCCAAAGTTATCTTTATATTCAAGGATTTATTCCGAGTTATTTTCTTAATTAAAAAGAGTCTCTTTTTAGAAACCCTTTTTAATGAAACTTCCAAACTTATTTTGAATAAAATTAACCAACTGCCACACCTGTGGTACGGTAGGAACTCCGCTAGAAATCTCAATGAACGGTCTTTGTCCGTCTGCGAAATGATTTCCAAAACGACAGGTAAAAAAATACTGGAGCGGGTGAGCGGATTCGAACCGCCATCTTCTCCTTGGAAGGGAGAAATAATGAGCCATTATACGACACCCGCAATTGTTCGGGGTACCCGGACTTGAACCGAGAATCGCACGCACCCCATGCGTGTATGTTAGCCAATTACACTATACCCCGTTTTTTAAAGAAAGTCTTTTAATACACTTAGAGCAGGCTTTAACTCTCTGACCGGCGTAAGGCTTATACTTCTTGAGCTTTATATCTTCAGGCACCCGAAGCCATTGAAGATTGGGATACTTCCTCTTTTTGGCAGTAGGATTGTACTTGCCTCGGAGTTTTTTTCTTACTCCGAAGACCCGAGATCCCTTTCCGCAGATTTTACAAATTTTAGACATACGTTTATAATACTATTATTAAATTGAATTTTTTTCAAGGGTTATGATTGAATATCTTTTAATTATTATTATCTTTCTCTTTTCGGTTATCATTCATGAAATATCCCATGGCTGGACAGCTGATTTATTGGGAGATCCTACAGCCAGGGAAGCGGGCCGGCTGACTTTGAATCCCTTAAAGCATCTTGATCCCTTTGGTTCGGTTCTTCTTCCTTTAATGCTGATTCTTTTTCAGTCTCGGATTATTTTCGGCTGGGCCAAGCCGGTTCCGGTCAACAATTTCAATTTAAGAGGTAAGTTCGCCGAAGCCAAAGTAGCGGCCGCCGGCCCTTTGGCCAATATATCTTTAGCTGTTTTTTTTGGCCTTCTTTTGAGATTTATTCCTTGGATGAGAATTCCCTCGGGGGAGAATATTATTATTGCTTTCGGCTTCATTGTCTGGGTCAATCTTCTTTTAGCTGTTTTTAATTTAATCCCCATTCCTCCCTTGGACGGATCCCATATTCTCTTTGCTCTTCTGCCTGACAAGTACAATCAGTTAAAAGTAAATTTGAGCCGCTATGGTCTGTTTATTCTAATATTTTTTATTTTCTTTCTTTTTCAATTCATAGTTCCGGTTGTAAATTTTCTTTTTGGATTAATTGTCGGAGTTCCCTTTATTTAACCCTTATTGACATTCAAATTATTTTTTGTTAACTTATTTTCAGTGCTTGAGCATTTTTTTATTTATGCCAACTATAAACCAATTAGTTAAAAAACCGAGAAAGAAAATTAAGAAAAAGAGTAAAATGAAAGCTCTGAGATTTGGCAAAAATACGATTAAAAACAGACCCTCCTATTATCCTTCTCCCTTCAAGAGGGGAATCTGTACCAGAGTTTTTACTGTTACTCCCAAAAAACCCAACTCGGCTTTAAGAAAAGTAGCCAGAGTCAAATTAAGCAACGGCAAGGAAGTAAGCGCCTATATCCCCGGCGAAGGACATAATCTCCAGGAACATTCAGTTGTTCTTATCCGAGGAGGTCGAGTTAAAGACCTGCCCGGAGTAAGATATCATGTTGTCCGAGGAGTTTTGGATACTTCCGGAGTGGAGGACCGAAAGAAATCAAGATCAAAATACGGGACTAATAAGAAAAAAAGCAGCAGTTAATTATGAAAAAGTTCAAGAAACAAGAAATAAAACCCGATGACCTCCATGATAGCATTTTAGTTTCCAGATTTATTAATCAGCTGATGAAAGGAGGCAAAAAACACTTAGCTAAAAAGATAGTTTATAGGGCTTTTGAAATAATAAAAAAAGAAACCAAGAAGAACCCCTTGGAGATTTTTGAGGAAGCGATCGAAAATGCTTCACCAGATATGGAAGTTAGGCCTCAGCGGGTTGGAGGAGCAACTTACCAGGTTCCCCGGGGAGTCAGAGGTGAGAGAAGAAACACTTTGGCCATGAGATGGATAATTGGTATCAGCAGGAATCACAAAGGTTCTCCAATGGAGGAAAGATTGGCTAAGGAGCTGATTTTAGCCTCTAAAAACGAAGGAGAAGCGGTTAAAAAGAAAATTAACATTCATAAAATGGCTCAGGCTAACAAGGCCTTTGCTTATTTAGCTAAATAAATATGGCTAGAAATTATCCTTTGGAAAAAACAAGAGATATCAGCATTATTGCCCATATTGACGCCGGGAAGACCACAGCCACCGAGCGCATTTTATTTTACACGGGAATTTCCCATAAAATAGGGGAGGTTCATGAAGGAGAAGCTATTATGGATTGGATGGAACAGGAAAGAGAGAGAGGCATTACCATCACTTCGGCGGCCACCACTTGTTATTGGACTCCGGAAATTTTCTCTAAAGATGATAAGAGCAAGGAAAATGAACACAAAATAAATATTATTGACACTCCCGGCCATATTGACTTTACGGCTGAAGTTCAGCGCTCTCTGAGGGTTTTAGACGGAGCGGTGGTGATTTTTGACGGAGTAGCCGGAGTAGAAGCTCAATCGGAAACTGTTTGGCATCAGGCCGATATGTACGATATTCCCAGAATCTGTTTTATTAATAAAATGGATAAAATCGGAGCTAATTTTAAAAAAAGCGTGGAAAGCATCCACGAAAAATTAACTAAAAAAGCTCTGCCAGTCCAAATACCTATCGGGGCCGGAGCCGATCTCCAAGGAGTTATTGATTTGATAACCCAAGAAGCCATTTATTTCGAAGGAGATCATGGAGAGAAAATAAAAAAGAGGGAAATACCCGATGAATTAAAGGAAAAAGCCCAGAAGGTCCGAAAAGAAATGCTGGAGAAAATTGCCGCCGAAGACGAAGAAATGCTGGAAGATTACCTTGAAGGTAAGGAATTAAGTATTGATAAAATAAGGGAAGTTTTGAGAAAAGCGGTTCTTAATTATGATATTATTCCCGTTTTTTGCGGTTCAGCTCTTAAGGATATCGGAGTTCAGCCTCTTCTGAATGCCGTTTGCTGGTATCTTCCGGCTCCTTCTGATATTTCTTCAGTCAAGGGTCTTGATTTGGAGAAAGAGAACGAATTAAGCCGAGAACCGAAAGACTCCTCTCCTTTTTCCGCTTTGGTTTTTAAAGTAGCTACTGATCCTTATGTGGGAAAATTAAGCTATTTTCGAGTTTATTCCGGAGTTTTAAGAAAGGGAGACACCGTTCTCAATACGACTACCGGAGAAACCCAGAAAGTTGGAAGATTGCTAAGAATGCATTCCAATTCTCGAAATGAAATAGAAGAGATTTATGCTGGAGACATTGCTGCCAGCGTAAGTTTGAAAAATACTAAAACAGGCCATACTATTTGCGATCCTTCAAATCCTATCCTATTAGAGGAGTTGAAATTTCCTGAGCCTGTTATTTCCATTAGAATCAACCCTAAAAGCAAAGCCGATCAGGAAAAAATGGGCAGTGCTTTAAATAAATTAGCTGAAGAAGATCCCACCTTTAAAATAAGGGAGGATCTGGAAACGGGGGAAACTATAATTTCCGGGATGGGCGAGCTTCATCTGGATATCCTTATTGATCGAATGAAAAGGGAATTTAAAGTGGAAGCAGCTACTGGCCGTCCCCAGGTTTCCTATAAGGAGACAATTAGCCGGGAGACAGAAGCGGAAGGCAAATATATTAAACAATCCGGAGGCAGGGGCCAGTACGGTCATGTCTGCCTGAAGATGAAACCTAAAGAAAGAGGAGAAGGGTTTAAATTCAACGATGAGATAAAAGGAGGAGCCATACCCAGGGAATTTATTCCTTCTGTTAGAAAAGGCGTAGAAGAAGCGCTGGAAAAGGGCGTTTTAGCCGGTTATCCTATTGTTGACACTGAAGTTACCCTTTATGACGGATCTTTCCATGAAGTTGACTCTTCAGAAGCGGCTTTTAAAATTGCTGCCATTCAGGCGGTTCAATCAGGAGCCAAGAAAGCCGGTCCCCAGTTGTTGGAGCCGATAATGAAAATAGAAGTAGTTATTCCTGGAGAGTTTTTCGGAGATATTACCGGTGATTTCAACCGAAGAAGAGGGATAATTGAAGAAACCAAAGAGAGAGGAAGACTAAAAGTTGTTGAAGGCAAGGCTCCTTTGGCGGAAATGTTCGGTTATGCTACTGCTATCCGCTCCTTGACTCAGGGCCGAGGCACCTTTACAATGGAGTTCAGTCATTACGAAAAGGTCCCTGAGAATATTGCCCAAGAGGTAGTTGAAGGAAAAAGGCGTTAAGCTATTGAAAAAAACCAGTAAAAGGTTTAAAATTAAAAAGCATGAATTTTCTTAAATTTAAACCAAAAAAAGGGGAGAAATACATTATTGTTGAGAACGATAAGCCAGTAGCTGTTCTAATTTCTTTTGAAGATTATAATCAGTCCCAGGAAGAACAAAAAGAACTTCCCGGTATTGATGAGAAAAAAAGCGGCTTCCAATCTTTTAAGGAAATTAATGAAGAATTAGAGAGAGAGAATGATCAAAAGGAACTGAAAATAGAAGATCTTCCCTTTTAAGAAAGGTTGACTAATAAAATTGTTTTTGTTATATTTAGTTAAAATAAAATTAAAGCTTGGGGCTTGGATTTGAAACTTTTAAAGCTTCATATTCCTAAGTTTCATGTTTTATAAAATTATGGCTGAAAAATTTGAAAGAACAAAGCCACACTTAAATATTGGTACAATTGGCCACGTAGATCATGGTAAGACCACCTTGACTGCTGCCATTTTAAAGTACACCCACATGAAAGGTTTAAAAGGATCGGAAAAGACCGTTGAGCAAATTGACTCCGCTCCCGAGGAAAATGCCCGAGGAGTAACTATTAATATTTGCCATACTGAGTTTGAAACAGAAAAGAGGCATTATGCCTTGATTGATTGTCCTGGCCATGCCGACTATATTAAAAATATGATAACCGGTGCTGCCCAGATGGATGGAGCTATTTTGGTTGTTTCAGCTTCCGATGGACCTATGCCCCAAACCAAGGAGCATATTCTTTTAGCCCGCCAGGTAGGTTTGCCTTCTTTGGTGGTTTTCTTAAACAAAACTGATCAGGTTGATGATCCGGAAATGATTGAATTGGTTGAGTCGGAATTAAGAGAACTTCTTAAGAAATATGAATTTGAAGGAGATAAAATTCCTATTATTAAAGGATCTGCCCTTAAGGCCTTAGACGCCGGTTCACCCGATGACGAAACAATGAAACCGATTGGAGAACTTCTTGAGAAAGTTGATGAATTCATTCCCGAACCTAAGAGATCCTTGGAAGAACCATTCTTAATGGGAATTGAAGATGTTTTCTCAATTGAAGGCAGGGGAATTGTTGCTACCGGAAGAATTGAAAGAGGAGTGATTAAGCCCGGAGAAGAAGTGGAAATAGTAGGTTTGAAGGAAACCCAGAAAACAATTGCCACCAGCGTGGAAATGTTCAATAAGAGTTTAGATGAAGGAAGAGCCGGAGATAATGTCGGTATTCTTTTAAGGGGAGTTAAGAAGGAGAATATTGACAGAGGGCAAGTTCTTTGCAAGCCCGGTTCAATTACTCCTCACCAGGAATTTGAAGCCGAAGTTTATGTTTTATCCAAGGACGAAGGAGGGCGCCATACTCCTTTCTTTACCGGATATAAGCCCCAATTCTATATCAGAACAACCGATGTGACCGGTGATGTCGCTTTGCCCGAAGGAACAGAAATGGTTATGCCTGGTGATACTATTACTTTTAAAGTTAAATTGATTGCTCCAGTTGCCCTTGAAGAAAAGCAAAGGTTTGCCATCAGAGAAGGAGGTAGAACAGTTGGAGCCGGAGTGGTTACCAAGATAATAAAATAAGAAGAAAAAATAATGGAAAATCCAGAGCCCTCGGGCTCTGATTTTTCACCTAAATTAAATAATGCCAGCCCCAAAAGGTAAAATAAAAAAGAAAAAGGAAGTAAAACCTCAATTACGGATAAAACTCCGCTCTTATGACAGTAAAGTTATGGACAAAAGCTGTCAGCAGATTGTTGAAATTGCCGAGCGAGGAGGAGTTGACATTATCGGACCGGTTCCTCTGCCGACGGAAATTCACCGATACAGCGTTAACCGTTCCACCTTTGTTCATAAAAAATCCAGCGATCAGTTTGAAATGAGAATTCACAAACGCTTGATTGAAGTTTTTAATCCCAGCCAGAGATTCATAGAATCTCTAAGGGAGCTGACATTGCCAACCGGTGTTGATATTGAAATAAAAGCCATTTAATTAAAATTATGGAAAAAGGTTTTTAAGATTATTTTTTTTAACAATGGGTCTTGGTTTTAATTGCCGGGCTTGGACCCGGCCTTTGTTTTATAAAATGAAATTCATATTAGGTAGAAAATTGAATATGTCCCAGATTTTCGATCAAGAAGGAAATGTTGTTCCGATAACTTTAATTAAATCAGGACCTTGTTTTGTAACCCAGAAAAAAACAAAAGAAAAAGATGGTTATCAAGCTCTTCAAATTGGTTGGGAAAAACTGAAGAAAGAAAAGAAAAGCAAAAAAAACAAAAATTATCGCTATTTAAGAGAGTATAGAGGAGAGGAATCAGAATTAAAAGAAGGAGATAAAATTGAAGTTTCTTCTTTTAAAAAGGGCGACAAAGTTAAAGTCAGAGGAATTTCCAAGGGAAAGGGATTTCAGGGAGCCGTTAAAAGATGGGGATTCCATGGTTTAAGCGCTACTCATGGAGTAAAGCGGGAACACAGATCCCTTGGCTCGGTCGGAGCCACCGGACCCCAACGCGTTTTAAAGGGAAAAAAGATGCCCGGTCATATGGGGGCGGAAAAGAAAGTTGTTGAAAACTTGGAAATAATGGAAGTTGATTCCGAAAAAGGGATAATCGCTGTTAAAGGTGCCGTCCCCGGACATCGAGGAACTCTTTTGGAAATATTATGTTAACAGATACTTATAATCAAAAAGGAGAAAAAATGGAAAAAGGGACCCAATTGCCCAAAGACATTTTTGGTTTGGAAATTAACGATAATTTAATTTATCAAGTGGTTGTTTCCCAAATGGCCAACCGCCGGCAGAATACCGCTCATAGCAAAGATAGGGGTGAGAAGAGGGGAGGAGGCCGGAAGCCTTGGGCCCAAAAAGGAACAGGACGGGCCAGGCACGGCAGCAATCGTTCTCCCATCTGGATTGGCGGGGGAGTAACTTTTGGTCCTAGAAAAGAGAGGAATTATAAGAAGAGGATTCCTAAAAAAATGAGAAGAAAATCCCTTTTTATGGCTCTTTCCGCTAAAGCAAGAAATAATCAATTAATTATTCTCAAGGACTTAAAAATAAAAGAGGCAAAAACCAGGGAAATGAAAGAGATTTTAAATAAATTGCCTGCTTCCGGCAAAAGGTTGATTGTTCTGCCCGAATATGATAAAAATATAATTCTGGCTTCAAGAAATATTCCCAAATTATCCGTTATTTCAGCCAGAAATCTCAGTACTCTTGATGTATTGAGTTTTAAATATCTTTTAATGCCAAAAAAATCGCTTAGAATTATTAAAGAAACCTTTTCTCTATGAAATTGAAAAATTTATTTAAAAAAGAAAAAAAAGCCCCAGTTGCCAAAAAGCCAGAAAAGAAAGAAAAAAAAGCCCCAGTTGCCAAGAAGCCGGTTAGTTCCGCTTCTGCTTGGCGTGTTTTGGATTTTCCCCATATTACCGAAAAAGCCTCTTGGCTGGCTGAAAAGAATCAATATATTTTTCGGGTTAAAGAAGGAGTTAATAAATCGGAGATCAAAAAGGCCTTAAGCAATCTCTATAATATTGATGTTTTAAAAGTGAGAATTATCAATATTCCTCGGAAAAAAAGAAGGTTAAGAAGAACTGAGGGCTGGAAGAAGGGCTACAAAAAAGCCGTTGTTACTATTAAAAAGGGACAAGAGATAGAGATATTGCCTAAATAATTATGACTAATCAAAAGTTAACAAAAAATAAACCGGAAAAAGGATTGACTAAGATACTTAAGAAAAAATCCGGCCGGTCCAATAGGGGAAGGATTAGTGTTCGTCATCAAGGAGGAAGAGTCAAAAGAAGATATCGCCTGATAAATTTCTCCCAAAAAGATATTCCCTTAAAAGGAAAAGTTGAAGCGATAGAATATGATCCTAATAGGACCTGCTATATTGCTTTGGTTTTGTTTGAAAGCGGCAAGAAATCCTATATTCTCTGCCCTCAGAAGGTAAAAGTGGGAGATGAAATTGTTTTTGATGAAAAAGCTCCCTTAAAGCCGGGCAACAGGATGAAATTAAAAAATATTCCCAGCGAGACTCCGGTTCATAATGTAGAACTGTCTCCCGGCGAGGGGGGAAGAATTGCCCGTTCAGCCGGAAACAGCTGTTTTACTTCCGGTCAAGAGGGTAAATATGTTATTCTAAAGATGCCTTCAAAAGAGTTGAGAAAGGTTTTCGGGGAATGCTTCGCTTCTATCGGCGCTCTTTCCAATCCTCAGCACAGATTTAAAATTATTAGAAAAGCAGGATTGAATCGCTTAAAAGGAAAGAGGCCGGCTGTCCGCGGTTCAGCCATGAATGCGGTTGATCATCCCCATGGTGGCGGAGAAGACAGATCGCCAATCGGTTTGAAACATCCCAAAACTCCCTGGGGTAAACCGGCCAGAGGCGTTAAAACCAGAAAAAGAAAAAAGGGGAGCAATAAACTTATTATTAAAAGAAGAAAATGAGCAGAAGTCTAAAAAAAGGACCCTATATCGACGAAAAATTGTTGAAGAAAGTCTCCAAGTTAAAAAAAGACGACGATAAAGTAATAAAAACTTGGAGCAGAGCGGCAACCATTACTCCGGAAATGGTCGGTTTTACCTTTGGAGTTCACAACGGCAAAGAGCATATTCCAATTAAAATCAGAGAGGAGATGGTCGGACATAAACTGGGGGAATTTGCTCCGACTACCAAATTTACTAGGCACGGAGGGAAAATACAAAAAGGCCTTGAAGAAGAGAAATAATATATGAAAGTGACATCCAAACTTAATTATTTAAGAATAGCTCCGAGAAAAGTAAGATTAGTGACTGATTTAATCAGAGGTAAAGATGCCCGGGAAGCGGAAACCCTTTTGGATTTTACTTTTAAGAAAGCCGGTCAGCCCTTGAAAAAACTATTGAATTCAGCTTTAGCTAATGCCAAAAACAATTTTAAATTGGAAGCCAAAAACCTTTTTATTTCTGAAATATTTGTTAATGAGGGTCCTAAATTAAAAAGATGGAGAGCCAGGGCTCGGGGCCGAGCAGCTGAAATTCAAAGGAAAACGTCTCACATCACCTTAATTTTGGAAGAAAAAAAACATGACTAAAAAAACAAATCCTAAAATATTGAGAATATTTAATATTAAGGACTGGCAGTCCCGAGGGTTTTACAGTAAAAATTTTCCCAAGTATCTGGAAGAAGACCATAAGATAAGAAAATATCTTAAAAAAAGAATTCCCCGGGAGAGCATTGAGAACATTGAAATTGAAAGAGGCGCGACTGATTTAAAAATTATTATTAAGACACCAAGAGCCGCTCTCATTATCGGTCGCGGGGGCAAGGAAGTGGAAAGTCTCAAAAAAGAATTGGAAAAAATGCTGGATGACGAGAAAAGAAATATTAAGATAGAAGTAGTAGCCATCAAGAATCCCTGGTCCTCAGCTCAGCTCAGCAGTAAGTGGATGGTTGGTCAAATTGAAAGAAGAGTTCCTTACCGAAGAGTTCTAAAAATGGCTTTAAGTAAGATTATGGGAAATAAGGAATCTCAAGGAGCTCGAGTGGAAGTTTCCGGCCGATTAAACGGGATTAGCATATCTAGAAGAGAATGGCTCCAAGAAGGCAAGATGCCCAAACATACCTTAAAAAGTGACATTGATTATGCTTTTAATCAAGCCTATACCACTTACGGAGTAATAGGAATAAAGGTCTGGATATATAAGGGGGAGAGAAAAAATATATGAGTCTTTTAGAGCCCAAGAAAACGAAATATAGAAAGATGCAAAAAGGACGAAGCCGAAAAGTGGCTTCCCGGGGCAATAAAATTGCCTTTGGAAGCTTTGGTTTAAAATCTCTTGACAGCAAATGGGTGAGCTCAGCTCAATTGGAAGCAGGCCGACGGGCTATCAGTAGAATAATCAAAGGAAAAGGGGAAATCTGGACGAGGATTTTTCCTGACAAACCGATTACTACTAAAGGAGTGGAATTCCCGATGGGCGGAGGAAAAGGAGATGTTGATCATTATGTTTTTCCGGTTGAACAAGGGAGGATTATTTTTGAAGTTGATGGAATCCCCGAAGAAACCGCTCGGGAAGCTCTCAAAAGGGCTTCAGCCAAATTAGCCGTGAAAACGAAATTTGTAAAACGTTAACCTATGAAAAGAAAAGAAAAAATAAAAGATTTTAAAAGAAAGAGTAAAAAAGAGCTTTTCAAACTTTTAAATGAGAAGAGAAGCAAGCTTCGCCAGTTTAAATTTGATTTAAGCGCCGGCAATATCAAAAATGTTAAGGAAATAAGGGAGAATAGGAAAGATATTGCTCGAATAAAAACTTTTCTCAATCAAAAATAATTTATGGCTAAAAAAATATTACAAGGAGAAATTGTCTCCGATAAAATGGAAAAAACATTAGTTGTTAAGGTAACCAGGATTAAACAGCATCCCAAGTACAAAAAAAGGTACAAGGTTTTTAATAGCTATAAAGTTCATTTTGAGAAAGGAGATTATAAAGTTGGCGACAGAGTTATTATCGAAGAATGCCGCCCTTTAAGTAAAGATAAGAGGTGGATTGTTAAGAAAAAAATATGATTCAACCGGGAACAAAAGTAAAAGTAGCTGATAATACCGGAGCTAAAATGGTCCAGTGTTTTAATATTCCCGGAGGAACCAGAAAAAGATATGCTCAAATAGGCGATATAATTATTGCTTCTGTTAAGCAAGCTGAAGCAGGCAGAGAGGTCAAAACTCATGCTATTGTCAAAGCGGTTATTGTCAGGCAAAAGAAGAATTTTAAAAGAAATGACGGAACCTATATCAGATTTGATGAAAATGCCTGTTGTCTGTTAAATGAGAATAAGGAAATAAGAGGCAATAGAATTTTTGGTCCCATTCCCCGAGAATTAAAAGAAAAAGGTTTTGAGAAAATTGTAACTTTAGCAAAGGAAGTTGTATGAAAATAAGAAAAGACGACCAAGTTTTAATAATTAAAGGAAAAGACAAGGGAAAGAAATCCAAGGTTTTGAGGGGATTTCCTGAAAAGTCAAAGATTCTGGTTGAGAATGTAAATATGAAAAAGAAGCATCATCGTCCCAAGAAGGAGGGTGAAAAAGGTCAAGTTATTGAAATAGCCGCTCCTATTCCTATTTCCAATGTAAAGTTAATTTGTTCCAAGTGTGGCAAGCCGACCAAGGTAAGCTGCGGGAAATTAGGGGACAAGAAGCATAGGATATGTAAAAAATGCAATCAGGAAATATGAGATTAGGAGAAAAATATAAAAAAGAGGTTCTTCCCAAATTAATGGAGAAGTTTGATTACAAAAGTATTATGGCTGTTCCAAAGATAAAGAAAGTTGTTGTCAATTCCAGTTTCGGCAAAAGAGCTTCAGGTAAGGACTCCTCGGAAAGGGATAAGATTATCAATAATACAATAGAAGTTTTAAAGAATATTACCGGTCAACAGCCGAAATTGACCAAAGCCAGGATTTCAATATCTTCTTTTAAATTAAGAGAAGGAGTTTCGGTTGGAGCTAAGGTTACTCTTCGGGGAAAGAAAATGTTCGGTTTTTTGGAGAAATTAATCTCAGTAGTTCTGCCCCGGACCCGTGATTTCCAAGGAATTTCTTTGAAATCTCTGGATAAAAATGGTAATCTGACTATTGGTTTTGAGGAATATGGTCCCTTTCCCGAAGTTATAGCTGAAAGGGAAAAAAATATCTTCGGCTTAGAAGTAACAATAGTCACCAAAGCCGAAAACAGGGAAGAATCCTTGGAATTGTTAAAGTTAATGGGAGTTCCTTTTAAGAAAGAAAGTTAATTATGGCTAAGAAAAGTCAAATAGAAAAATCAAAGAAGAAACCTAAATTCAAAAGTCGTGTTGTCCGGCGCTGTTTTAAGTGTGGTCGGAGAAGAGGCTACATAAGAGATTTCGGACTTTGCCGGATATGCTTTCGGGAAATGGCATCCGAAGGCAAAATTCCCGGAATTAAAAAAAGCAGTTGGTAAATTATGGATGCAATAGCTGACATGTTAACAAGGATAAGGAACGCTCAAGCGGTTGGGAAACCGGTAGTTGATGTTCCTTTTTCCAAGCTAAAGCTAAGAATAGCTGAAATTTTGGCTGAAAATAAGTTTATCAAGAATTTTAAAGAAACTAAGAAAGGAATTAAGAAGAATATTGTAATCTTCCTTAAATACGATAAGGAAGGCAAACCGGCTATAATTTCTCTTAAAAAAATATCTAAACCAGGTCGAAAGATTTATTTGAAATCAAAAGAAATCAAAAGAGTTCGAGAAGGCTATGGAATTAGCATTGTCTCTACTCCGAAGGGTTTAATGACCGGCCAAAAAGCTAGAAAAGAAAACCTGGGAGGGGAAATAATAGCTGAAATTTGGTAAATCTATGTCTCATATAGGGAAAAAGCCAATTGAAATACCTCAAGGAGTGGAAGTTAAAATAGATAAGGGAAGAGTGACAATTAAAGGCCCTAAAGGGGAGCTTTACCACGATATTCCCAAAGAAATTTCGGTTGAAGAAAAAGAAGGAAAATTGATTGTTGCTCCCGGTGTTGAAAATAAAAGGGGAAAATCCTTTTGGGGATTAACAAGAACTCTTTTAGCCAACAACATCAAGGGAGTGACCGAAGGTTTTGAAAAGAAGCTGGAAATCCGCGGTATTGGCTATAAGGCAGCCCTTCAAGGGAAAGAACTACAGTTGGATGTTGGATTTTCTCATCAAGTAAAAATGAAAATTCCGGAAAATATAGAAGTTTTAGTGGAGAAAAATGTTATTACCGTTTCCGGTATCAACAAGCAAGAAGTAGGAGAATTAGCAGCTAAAATAAGAAAAATTAAACCGCCCGAGCCCTATAAAGGAAAGGGAATTAGATATCTTGGAGAGAAAGTAAGAAGAAAAGAAGGCAAGAAAGCGGTTTCCGAAGAATAATATGTTGAACAAAAGAAAAAAAAGACACAAAAGATTAAGAGGAAAAATAAAGGGTACCTCTCAGAGACCTCGTCTTTTCGTGTTTAGATCCAATCAACACATATATACCCAATTGATTGATGATGAGAAAAACAAGATACTCCTTTCCGTTTCTGATTTAGATTTAAAGTCCTCCCAAAAGAGCAAGAAAGAAAAAGCTTTAGAGATAGGCAAATCAATAGCTGAAGAAGCTTTAAAAAAGAAAATTAAAAAGGTTGTTTTTGACCGGGGAGGATATAAATATCACGGCCGGGTTAAAGCTGTAGCCGAAGGAGCCCGGAAAAAAGGATTAGAATTTTAAATATGACTAAAACAAAAATAAAAAAAGATTCTCGGGAAAAAGACGATTTTAATTCTCAATTACTGGATTTGGCCCGGGTGACCAAAGTTACAGCCGGAGGCAAGCAACTGCGTTTCCGAGCAGTTGTTATAGTTGGAGACGGAAAAGGAAGAGTTGGTGTCGGGGTAGCTAAAGGAAGAGATGTGGCTCAGGGCATTCAAAAAGCCACCCGTTCGGCTAAAAAAGAAGTCATTAAAATTACTTTTGTTAAAGAAACCATCCCCCATGAAGTAATAGCAAAGTACGGTTCAGCCAAAGTTCTTCTTCGCCCTCAAACAAAAGGAAGAGGAGTTGTAGCTGGAGGAGTCGTCAGGGTTGTTTGTAATCTTGCCGGAATTAAAAACATTTCTTCTAAATTAATTTCTCGAACGAGAAATAAATTAAATATTGCCAGAGCAACAATTAAAGCTCTTAAACAATTAAAAGTTAAAAATGCAAATTCACCAGCTGAAAAATAAAAATAGAAAAAAGAAAAAAAGAATCGGACGGGGAGGCAAGAAAGGCACCTATTCCGGAAGGGGAATTAAGGGGCAGAAGGCCAGAGCCGGTAACAAACTTAAGCCGATGATAAGAGAGCTTATAAAGAAGTATCACAAATTGAGGGGATATCGGACTTCTGCTAAAGATAAGAAGGAGAGAATAATTAATCTTTCCGATTTGGAAAATAATTTTAAAAAAGGAGAAAGAATAACTCCTCGAATTTTGCTAAATAAAAAAATAATTCGTAAAATAAACAATAAGGTACCCAAAGTCAAAATCCTCGGCCAAGGAGACTTAAAAAAGGATTTGATTATTGAAGGATGCCGGATTTCTAAAAGTGCCCGGGAGAAAATCAAGAAAGCCGGGGGAGAAGTGAAAATATGAAGTGGCTTAATAAAATTATTTTAATATTTAAAGACAAACAGCTTCGGAATAAAATTCTCTTTGTTCTGGCGGTTTTTGCTGTTTTCAGACTGGCTGCTAATATTCCTATTCCCACCATTGCCAGCGAGAGTTTAAAGGAAATTTTCAGTGGCAATCAATTTTTAGGCCTTTTAAATTTATTTGTTGGGGGAGCTTTAAGCAATCTTTCAATAGTAATGCTGGGTTTAGGACCCTATATTACCAGCGTTATTATCCTTCAACTTTTAACTATGATTTTCCCTAAATTGGAGAAGATTTATAAAGAAGAAGGTGAAGAAGGAAAGAGAAAATTCAATCAGATTGGCAGAATCTTAACCATTCCTTTTGCCATTCTCCAATCTTACGCTATGCTAGCTTTACTTCAAAGTAAAGGAGCTGTTCCTCAACTTTCTTTTATTCAGCTGGCCGGAGGAATAGTCACTATAACTGCCGGTTCTGTCTTTTTAATGTGGCTGGGTGAATTAATATCGGAGAAGGGGATAGGCAACGGAGTTTCTCTTCTCATTTTTGCCGGTATTATTGCCAGAACTCCCTCAGAAGTTGGGGCAATGATTGCCAAATGGGATCCCTCTCAAGTTCCCAACTATATTTTCTTTTTTGGAGTCGCTCTCCTTATAATCGCCGGGGTTGTTTTAATAACCCAAGCCCGGAGAAATATTCCTGTTTCTTACGCTAAGAGAGTCAGGGGGAATAAAATGTACGGGGGAGTTTCCACTTATTTGCCGATGAATATCAATCCGGCCGGAGTTATTCCCATTATTTTTGCCTTGGCTCTTCTTATGTTTCCCAATATGATAGCCAATTTTTTTACTGAAAGCACTTCTTTTATTGCCGAAGCTGTTAAATCGGTGGCTAATTTCTTTCAGAATAGCTGGGTTTATGGGATATCTTTTTTCAGCTTAGTTTTCCTTTTCACTTATTTCTATACTGCTGTTACTTTTGATCCAGAATCAATTTCTCAAAATCTCAAGAAAATGGGAGGATTTGTTCCCGGCATAAGACCCGGAAAATCCACTGCTCAATTCCTTCACAAGATTCTTTACAGAACTCTTTTTATCGGAGCTTTATCTTTAGGTTTAATAGCTGTTATGCCTTCTATTATTCAAGGAACAACCGGAGTAACCTCTTTCGGCTTTCTGATTGGAGGAACAGCCGTCCTTATTGTTGTTAGTGTTGTTCTGGATACCTGGAGGCAGATTAAGTCTCAAATGGAGATGAGGGAGTATGAGGATTTCTAGGAGGAACTTTTCTTGTAAATTACAGGTTTTTCTTCTATAATCCAATTAGGATGCCAGAAACAATAAGTCTCAATCTAATAGGTCGTTCCGGCTCCGGCAAGGGAACTCAAGCCAAGCTTTTAATGAAGCATTTTGATAATTTGTTTTATCTTGCTACCGGTTCTCTTTTTCGGGATTTGGCCGAGAAAAACACCTTAGTGGGAAAAAAGATTAACAAGATTATTGATGAAGGAGGTTTGCCTTTTGATGATTTGGCAATAGCCCTGCTTCTTCATGAAATATCTTACAATATCAAGGAAGACCAGGGTATTCTTTTTGACGGAGCAACCCGGAGAATCGGAGAAGCTAAAGTCTTAGATAGTTTTTTAGCTTGGATGGGAAAAGAAAAAAACTTCCATCCAATTTTAATAGATATCTCCAGGGAAGAAGCTTTTAAAAGATTGACCAAGAGAAGAATTTGCAAAAAATGCAGTCGTTTAATTCCCTGGGTGGAAGGATTTAAAGAGCTTAAGGTCTGTGATAACTGCGGGGGAGAGCTTGTAGTCAGGGAGGATGATAATCCGGATTCCATAAACAACCGCCTTGATTTTTTTGATCAAAGAGTTATGGAGGTAGTTGACTACTACCGAGAAAAAGGGAAATTGATAGAAATTGATGGTGAACAGCCGATTAAAGATGTCTTTGATGATATCTTAAAAGCTTTAAAATGATTCCTTTGAAATCCAAAAAGGAAATAGATATTATGCGGAAAGCAGCCCTTATTCTCTCAGCTGTTATTAAAGAGCTTAAAGGAATGGCTGGACCCGGAATTTCCACTAAAGAATTAGATAAGGTCGCTGAAGACCTTATTTTAAAATCCAAGGCTGAACCGGCTTTCAAAAATTACCAGGGATTTCCAGCTGTTCTCTGTACTTCAATAAACAGCCAAATTGTCCACGGTGTTCCCTCTGATTATAGTTTAAAAGAAGGAGATATCTTATCTTTGGATTTAGGAGTTAAGTATAAGGGGTATTACAGTGATATGGCTTTGACTATTCCTATTTCCCGGGAGAAATTCACCGATTTTGAGGCCTTAAGACTGATTAAAGCTGTTAAGAAATCTTTAAAATTGGGAATTAAAAAGGCAAAACCCGGCAATACCTTCGGTGATATCGGCAATACCATTCAAAGATTTATTGAATCTCAAGGTTTTAGCGTTATTCGTGATTTATGTGGCCACGGAATAGGCCGGGAGCTTCATCAAGAGCCCCAGATTTTAAACTATGGAAAGAGGCATACCGGGGAAAAGATAAAAGAAGGTATGGTTATTTGTCTGGAACCTATGGTTTCAATGGGGAGCTGGGAAATAAAGGATTCAACTGACGGCTTTGGCATTGAAACCAAGGATGGATCCCTTTCGGCTCATTTTGAAGACACAATAGCTATAACCAAAAAAGGGCCTCAAGTCTTGACAAAGATAAATTAATTTAATAAATTTAAAGGAGAAGTGGTTTCTCGCAGGAAGCTCCGAAACGATGCGGGAATCGCTAAAAAAAAGCACAATAATTTACGCCTTGAGTGCCAGCTTCCGCTCAAGGTTTTTTATTTCTCCTAAAATTTAGTATAATGAAAATAATGTCTTTAAAAATGAAAAAATACTCTCAGCTCCGATTTGATCCCATTAGCAAAGATTGGGTTATTATTGCCTCCAATCGATCAGGAAGACCAAAGAGCTTTAAAAAGAACGGCCGGGAATCTCTTTTTAAAAAAATCTTTCCTCAGAAATATTGTCCTTTCTGTAACTTGAAGGAACAGGAGAAACCAGTTTTAATTTATCCTAAGGGCAATCCCGGGAAATGGAGCTTGGCCGTTATACCGAACAAATATCCGGCTCTTTTTCCTTACGGCGATTTAACTGAGAAAAAAAGAGGTCCTTACCGTTACTTGAAAGGAGTGGGTTTTCACGAAGTAGTGGTGACTAGAAGCCACCGCAAAGATTTCTCCCAGCTTCCGATTGATAAGATTATTGAGGTTTTTTCTGCTTACCAGGAAAGATATTTGGAATTGAAAGAAGAAAAAGTTGTAAACTATATCTTTATTTTCCATAATCACGGCAATAAAGCTGGAGCAACTATTTCCCATCCTCATTCTCAAATTGTCGGTATTCCCGTTATTGATTCCGATGTTAGGAATTACCTTTTAGGTTCGGAAAAATACTGGCGGGAAAAGAAAAAATGTATCCATTGCTCCATAATAAATTGGGAGAAAAAAGAAAAAGAAAGAATTGTCTGGGAAAACGATAAATTTATCGCTTTTTGTCCTTTTGCCTACAGGATGCCCTTTACAGTTAGAATTTATCCCAAGAGTCATTTAAGCTATTTTGAGGAGATAAAAGATAAAAAATCTCTGGCGGAAATTTTTTCTCAGGTTTTGACTAAAATGAGAAGAGGATTAAAAAAACCCGATTACAACTTTTTTCTAAGAACTTCTCCTTCTGACGGAGGAGATTACTCCTATTATCACTGGCATTTTGAAATAATTCCTCGAATTTCCCATCAAATTGGAGGGCTTGACCTGGGAGCGGGCATTGAGATTCCAACTATCAAGCCCAAGGAAGCAGCTCTCCATTTGAGAAAATTATGATGGTAGAATTTAAAATACTTTTGATAGCTATGAGTCCGATTTTAGAATTAAGAGGAGCTATTCCTTTGGCTTTAAAAAGCTACAACCTTCCTCTTTGGTCGGGTATTTTTTTCTCTCTCTTGGGCAATCTAATTCCCGTTCTCCTGCTCCTTCTTTTTTTGGAGCCCGTTTCCCGGTTCTTAAGGAAAAGGTTTGTTTTTTTCGACAAATTCTTTGGATGGCTTTTTGCCAAGACGGAGCGAAATCATCGAAAGAAGTTTAAAAAACTGGATAAATTTGCTTTAATATTATTAGTGGCTGTTCCTTTGCCTCTGACCGGGGGCTGGACAGCTTCCATTTGTGCCTTCCTCTTCGGTATTAAATTCCGCCAGTCCTTTCCTTTGATTTTATCAGGGCTTTTAATAGCCACTTTAATAGTAACTTTTTTAACTCTAACCATATGAAAAAAACTATAGTTGCCAACTGGAAATGCAATCCTCCAACCAAAAAAGAGGCTCAGAAGCTTTTAGAAAAGATAAAGAAAAAAACCAAGAACAAATTCATTGTTTGCCCGCCTTTCCCTTTTTTGGATTCTTTGAGTTCCGGGGGAAATGTTAAATTAGGAGCCCAAAACTGCTTTTGGCGGGAAGGTTCTTTTACTGGAGAAGTTTCTCCGGCCATGATTAAGAGTTTGGGAGTTAAATTTGTAATTTTAGGCCATTCGGAGAGAAGAAATATCTTTAAGGAAGATAGCCAATTGGTAAATAAAAAAATCAAAGAAGTTTTAAAAAAAAGAATGAATCCCATTGTTTGTTTAGGCGAAAATTCAAGGGAAGAAAAAGCCTATAAGGCATTGGAAAAACAATTGAGAGAGACCTTAAAAGGAATTTCTAGAGAGATGATTAAGAAACTTTTCATTGCCTATGAACCGGTCTGGGCTATTGGTTCGGGAAATCCCTGTTCGCCCCGGCTGGCAATTACTAGGATTCTTTTTTTGAGGAAAATAATTTCCGAGATGTTCAGCCGAAAAACGGCCCGGGAAATTAAGATTCTCTACGGTGGAAGCATCAAAGGGGATAATGCCGAAAACTATCTTAAAGAAAAGGAAATTGACGGGTTATTAATAGGGGGAGCTTCCTTGGATAGTAAAGAATTCATCAAAATTCTTAGCTATTGATAAAATCTCTCTTTTTTTATAATATCAAAATATGAGTTTTGATAAATTGACATTCTTTAATCCTACAGTCGGGAAGATTGGTCTCAAAGATACAGTTGAGGAAGTTTTTAATTATTTTCGGGAGTATCCCGAAGAATCTTATGAAATAGTTGTCGGCTGTGATTCTTCTTCCAACATTAATCCGGCTTTTCCGGTAGCCATTGTTGTTTTAAGAAAAGGCTGTGGAGGAAGATTTTTTTTAACTAAGATTAAATATCCCGATAACCAAAGAAAAAAGTTTACCAATGTTCACAGCCGAATTATTGAAGAAGTTTATCTTTCCTGTGAAGTAGCTTTAATTTTTAAGGATTTACTTAAGGAGAAAGCGGGAAAATCAGAGTTTTCTCCTGATTATCAATTTGAATATATTCATGCTGATGTTGGCCGAAATGGATTAACCAAAGATATGATTAAAGAAGTAACCGGTTTTATAAAAAGCAATGGATTTGTTCCTAAGATAAAACCGGAATCTTTCGCTGCTTCAATTATAGCTGACCGTTTCAGTTAATATGAAATATCAGGAGCTTATTCAAAAATTCTTTCAGTTTTTTAGGGAAAAGGAACATAAGATTGTTCCTTCAAGCTCTTTAATTCCGGAAAACGACCCGACTGTTCTTTTTACCACAGCTGGGATGCATCCTTTAATTCCTTACCTCTTAGGCCAGGAACATCCTTTAGGAAAAAGACTTTGTAGTGTTCAAAGATGTATTCGGACAGTTGATATTGACGAAGTAGGGGACAAGAGCCATTTGACTTTCTTTGAGATGCTGGGAAATTGGTCTCTAGGGGATTATTTTAAAAAAGAAGCCATTGAATGGAGCTATCAATTCCTGATGGAAGAATTAAAGTTGGATAAAAAGAAAATAGCAGTAAGCATTTTTAAAGGTGAGGGAGATATCCCTCCTGACGAAGAATCCAAGAAAATTTGGAAGGAACTGGGAATTTCTTCTCAAAGGATAAAATCTTTAGGGCGGGAAGAAAATTGGTGGGATTCTCCTGGCCAAAGCGGTCCTTGCGGACCGGATACTGAAATATTTTACTGGATAGCTGAAGGAGAAGCTCCTGAGGAATTTGATCCCGAAAACAAGAATTGGCTGGAGATTTGGAATAATGTTTTTATGGAGTATAACAAGGAAGAAGGGAAGTATCTTAAATTAGACCAGAAAAACGTTGATACCGGTATGGGTTTGGAGAGAGTCTTGGTTATTCTCAATAAAAAAGACAATGTTTTTGAAACGGAAGTTTTTCAGCCGATTATGGAAGAAATAAATAAGCTGAAGGAGAAGGAAGATATAAAAAAGGAGAGGATTATTGCCGACCATTTAAAGGCGGCTGTCTTCATTCTCTCGGAAAAACTAAAACCTTCTAATACGGAAAGAGGCTATGTTCTTCGAAGATTGATTAGAAAAGCAGTACGCTACGGAAAACTTCTGGGAATCAAAGATAATTTTAGCGGGAAAATAGCCGAAGCCGTTATTGATATTTACCCTGAACTCAAGGAGAATAAAAATTTTATTATAGCTAACCTAAAAGAAGAGGAAGGGGATTTCAAAGATGTTTTAGATAGGGGCATTAAAGAGTTTAATAAATTAAAAGGCAGGGAAATAAGCGGGGAAAGGGCCTTTGACCTTTATCAAAGTTATGGTTTTCCTTTGGAGATGACCAAAGAAATGGCTGAAAGAAAAGATATGAAAGTTGATGAAGAGGGTTTTAGAAAAGAGCTTAAAAAACACCAGGAAATTTCCCGCGAAGCTTCAGCTAAAAGATTCAAATCAGGTTTAGCTGATCATTCAGATAAAGTAGTGAAATATCATACTGCCACCCATCTCCTCCACCAATCCTTGAGAAGAGTTTTGGGGGAGCAAGTTGAACAAAAAGGATCTAATATTACTTCTGAAAGATTGAGATTTGATTTCTCGTTTGAGAGAAAGATGAGCGATCAGGAGAAAAAAGAAGTAGAAGATTTAGTCAACCGAAAAATAAAAGAAAACTTAGAAGTTAAAAAAGAAGAGATGTCATTAAAAGAAGCTCTTAAATCGGGTGCTTTGGCTCTCTTTAAAAACAAATATCCAGAGAGAGTTTTTGTCTATACCATTCGGAACCCTAAGACAAAAGAAATTTTTTCCAAAGAAATCTGTTCGGGACCTCATGTTGAAAAAACGGGCGAATTAGGTAATTTTAAAATAGTAAAAGAAGAATCTTCAGCTAAGGGAATTCGTCGAATCAAGGCGGTATTGGATTAGAAAAATCTTATGGTAAAATAAAAATGTATGGAAAGAATAAACGATATTAAATTTTCAGAAGAAGAGGAAATTGATTATTCTGAAAAAAAACCTCCCAAGAAAAAATCTTCCCCAAAGAAAAAATTCTTGAGATTTTCCATTTTTACAGTTGTTTTAGTTTTTATAGCCGTTTTAGTTTGGCTTTTATCCGGTTTTTATTCTAAAGCTGAAGTTAAAATTATTTCTCAAGGGGAAGAAAGACAATTTAACCGGGAAGTTGAAATTAACAGCCAGGCTTCAATGAATTTAAATGATAAAATTGTTCCGGGAGAATTCTTTAAGGATTCCCAGGAGCTTTCTCGGGAATTTAAAACTCAAAGCCGGGAGGAAGAAGGAAATAAAGCTAGAGGAACAATAAAAGTCTATAACAAAAATGACCCTCCTCGTTCCGTTACTCTTCGGGCGGAAACTCGTTTTCTTTCCTCCAAAGGCGAAAAAATCTTTAAAATTTCCGAGAGTCTCTATCTACCTCCGGCTCAAAAAAAAGAGGGGAAATTAATACCCAGTTTTAAGGAAACAAAAGTAGTAGCGGAGGAAAAAGGAGAAAGCTATAATATTGGTCCCTCGGAATTTTCCGTTCCCGGATTAAGCGGCAGTGCCCTTTATTATACAATTTGGGCTGAATCAGAAGAACCAATGGAAGGAGGATTTCTCAGGGAAACTAAGATAGTAACAGAGGAAGACATTAAAAGAGCGGAAAAAGCTTTAGAAGAAGAATTGTTGGAGAAAAGCGCTCAATCCTTGAAAAAGAAAGTACCAGAAGGATTCACTATCACTAAGGAGGGATTAGCTGTTGAAGAATTCAAGTTTAGTTGTTCGGTTGAGATAGGCCAGAAAGTTGATAATTTCAGCTGCAATGGAGAAATAAAAACAAAAACAATGGCCTTTAAATCCGCTGATTTAGAAGAAATAGCCGTGAAGGAGGTAGAAGACAAGATTAGTCAGGATAAGCTTTTCAACACTCGGAATCTTAATTTAGATTATAGGGTGAAAAGTTTTATCGCTGATTCCGGGAAGATGATTATTGACTTGGGGATCAAAGTTTTAGTTTACGATAAAATAGCAGAGGACAAATTATTAAATGAGATTAAAGGTCAAAAGGAAGATAAAGCCGAGTTCATCATATTGGAAAAATACCCCGGAGTTAAAGAAGTAAAAATTAAATTCAGTCCTTTTTGGATTGATAGACTCCCTGATTCTTTAGAGAGAATCAAACTTATTATCGAACCGGAAGCTTGACTTTAATGGGTTTTTTTGTTAATTTTTAACTATAATGAAAGAAAAGCCAAATAAAGAGAAAGGGGAAATTATTGAAGTCCTGCCCAATCTTTTATTTAAAGTAAAAATGGAGGACGGAGAGGAAATATTAGCTCACTTGGGAGGGAAAATGAAAATTAATAGGATAAAAGTTCTCTCAGGCGATAGAGTTTTAGTTGAGAGAAGCAAATATGACAAAAAAAGAGGAAGAATAGTTTTCAGGTTAAAATAAGATAGTTATTATTAGATAAAATTAGGCTTCCGCCTGTTTTTTTAACTGAAAATATGAAAGTTAAACCATCAATCAAAAAAATTTGTAAAAATTGTAAAATTATCAGAAGAAAAAGAAAAGTTCTGGTAATTTGTGATAATCCAAAACACAAACAAAGACAAGGAAAATAATTATGCCGAGAATTGCCGGGGTAAATATTCCCGAGAATAAACAAATATTAATATCTCTAACCTATGTTTTTGGAATAGGAAGATCTTCGGCTAAAAAAATATTGAAAGAGCTGAAAATTGACCCAGCTAAGAAAAGTAAGGATTTAAAAGAAGAAGAATTATCCAAAATCAGAAAAAAAATAGAGAATGATTTAAAAACGGAAGGAAGTTTAAAAAGGGAGATTATGAATAACATTAAAAGGTTAAAAGAAATTAAGTGTTGGAGAGGTTCAAGACATACTAAAAATCTGCCGGTCAGAGGCCAGAAAACCAGAAAGAATTCCCGAACGGTTAGAGGAAACGTAAGAAGAACAGTCAGTTCCGGCCGTAAAGTAGCTCCGGCTCCAAAATAATATGGGTAAGAAAAGAATAATTAAAAAAACCAAAGAAGAGATTCTCAGAGAGAAGGAAAAGATAGAAAAGAAACTAAAAAGAGATATTGCCGTTAAATCCTCTAGTAAGATAAGGGAAGGCAATGTTTACATCAATTCAAGCTACAACAACACTATTATTACTTTAGCCGACAAAAAAGGAAATGCCCTTATCTGGAAATCAGCCGGGAATATTGGTTTTAAGGGAACTAAAAAGGGAACTTCTTATGCTGGTTCCCAAGTGGCCAAAGTAATAGCCGGGATTTGTAATAACTTAAATCTTAGAAAGATAAACGTATTTGTGAAAGGAGTAGGCGGAGGACGTTCAGGCGCCTTAAAAACCCTGGTTAGCCAGGGATTGGAAATAGAAAGCATTGAAGATACAACGCCGATTGCTCACGGAGGATGCCGACCTCCAAAACGCCGAAGAGTTTAAATTATGAGGAATAAAGTTTGTAAAATTTGTCGAAGAGCGGGCCAAAAACTTTTTTTAAAGGGAGAAAAATGCTATTCTCCAAAGTGTCCTTTTCTTAAGAAATCCTATCCTCCCGGCCAGAAAAGTAAAAAAAGGAGAACCAGGCGTCTCTCCGAATATGGAAAAGAGCTCTTGGAAAAGCAAAGAGTGAGATATTGGTACGGCTTGTCGGAAAAACAATTTGCCAATTACGTCAAGGATATTCTAAATAAAAGAGGGGAAATTCAAGATACTTCTTTAAGATTGATTAGAAACCTTGAGAAAAGGTTGGATAATGTTGTTTTCAAACTGGGGTTTGCTCCTTCCCGAAAACAAGCCCGACAGTTGGTAAATCACGGTCATTTTCTTGTCAACGGCAAAAGCGTCAATATTCCTTCTTATCAAGTGAAAAAGGATGATCTTATTTCTCTCAAGGAAAGCAAGAAAAAGAAAAAGATTTTTGGGAAAACTTCTTTAAATTTATCCAAAGTTGAAATCCCAAAGTGGTTAAAAATGGATAAAAAGAAATTAGAAGGAAAGGTAGTGGCCGAACCTTCCTTTGAAGATGCAGGAGTTCCCGCTGAAATTCCTGCAATATTTGAATATTATTCACGTTAATTTTAGGAGTTTCTAAGACCTTTTTATTAAATAATTATTATTTAATAAAAAGAACTTGACTCTTTTATTATGATTTCATTACCAGATAAAATAAATGTTAATAAAAAAGGGGAGAATACAGCAGTTTTTGAGATAGAGCCCTTCTATCCGGGCTATGGTGTAACTATCGGCAACAGTTTCCGAAGAGTTTTATTATCTTCTTTGGAAGGAGCTGCTGTTACCGAAGTAAAGATCAAGGGAGTAAACCATGAATTTGCCGATTTACCCGGTGTTTTGGAAGATGTTGTTATTATTTTAATGAATCTGAAGAAAACGCGCTTTAAAAATTACAGTAATCAGGTGGAAACCATTCATTTAAAAATTAAGGGTGAAAAAAAAGTAAAAGCCAAAGATTTTAAACTTAGTCCTGAGTTAAAATTAGCCAATCCGAATTTGGATATTGCTACCTTAACTGACAAAAAAGCCAATCTTAAGATTGAAGCCAAGGTCGAAAAAGGAGTTGGTTATGTTTCCAGCGAAGAAAGAGAAAGGGAGAAATTTGATGTTGAGGCCATTGAATTAGATGCTGCTTTTACTCCGATTGTGAGAGTTAGTTTTAAAGTGGACAATGTAATAGTGGGTAAGAGGACAGACTTTGAGAAATTGAATTTGGAAATTGAAACTGACGGCACTATTACCCCCAAAGAAGCTTTTAACCAGGCGATAGATATTTTAATGAAGCATTTTTCCTCGTTTTCAGATCTTATTAACCAGAAAAAAGAAAAACCGATTTCTAAGGATTCGAAAAAGATAAAAATAGAGGAAATTGATATTTCTGAAAGAACCAAGAATGCCTTATTAGAAGGGGGAGTTAAAACTCTCGGTGGATTAATCAGAAAAAGCGAAGAAAATGTTTCTAAAATTGAAGGTCTAGGAGATAAAGGCTTAAAAGAGATTAAAAAAATGCTTAAAAAACATAATTTGGAGTTAAAATGAGAAAACTTAAAAGAAATAAAAAGTTTTCAAGAAAAAAAGATCAAAGAAAAGCTCTTTTCAAAAGTTTGAGCCGAGATCTTTTTTTAAAAGGCAAGATAAAAACCACTGAAGTTAAAGCCAAAGAATTAAAGAAAATAAGCGAGAAGTTTATCACCAAGGCCAAGAAAGGGGATTTAAATTCAAGAAGATATCTTTTAAAATTCTTTTCCAAGGACTTGGTTGATAAATTAATAAAAGAAATAGCCCCGAAGTATAAGAGCAGGCAAGGAGGTTATACCAGAATTATAAAATTGGGTCCCAGAAAAAGTGACGGAGCAGAAATAGTAATAATTGAACTTCTATGATTAAAAGAGAAATTCATAAAATTGACGCTTCCAATGAATCTTTAGGCCGTTTAGCCACGAGGATAGCTTTTTTATTAAGAGGAAAGCATAAACCGAATTTTCTTCCCAATAAGGATGGAGGAGATTTTGTAGAAGTGGAGAATATTAAAAGAGTAAGGTTAACCGGAGGAAAGCTTCAAAAAGAAATTCGTTATTCTTACAGCGGTTATCCAGGCGGTTTAAAAAAAACTCCCTTAAAAAAGATTTTTAAAAAAGATCCAACTAAGATTTTAAGAATGGCTGTTTGGGGAATGTTGCCCAAGAATAAATTGAGAGTCAAAATGATAAAAAGATTAAAGATAAAATAAACTATGGTTGAAGATAAAAAAACAAAAAAATATTTTGAAGCTGTCGGTAGGAGAAAAGAATCAGTAGCCAGAGTAAGAGTTTTCACCAACAAGAAAGGGATAACAGTTAACGGAAAAAAAATTGATAAATATTTTCCTACTTCCTTTCTTAAAGAAAAAGCCAAAGCTCCGATGACCAATTTAAAATGTGAAGAGAAATTCGGCGTTGAAATTTTAGTTAAAGGAGGAGGAATTTCTTCGCAGGCCCAGGCCTGTTCTCACGGAATTGCTCGGGTTTTGGTGCTAATCAACCCTTATTTCCGAAAAAGATTAAAAAAGGAAGGATTCTTAACTCGGGATTCCCGGGCCAGAGAAAGGAAAAAATTCGGCCTTAAGAGAGCTAGGAAAGCTCCTCAATGGAGTAAAAGATAATATGCTCAAAGAATTGGTTGATCAATATTATTCGGATAGAAAAAAAGATAAGGATAAGTTTCATTTCTATATAACTGATGCGGGGAAGTGTCCCCGTTCGGTTTTTTTTAAATTCAAAAAAGCTCCTGAAAAAGAAAAGGACCCCCGCATTCTAAGAATATTTGAACATGGAAACTCTATTCACCAGCTTGTAATGAGGGCTTTCTTCGGTTCTAATGATATTTGTGTTATAGCCTCGGAAATTGGAACTCCTCCCCAGGAATTAATCTCGGGCAGAGCTGATGCTATTATCAGTGTTAATGACGAGCTTTACGTGGTTGACATTAAAAGTATGAATAGTATGATTTTTCGAAAAATGACCAGCCCCAAAGTAGAAAACCTTTATCAAATTCAGCTTTATCTTCATTATTTTGGAATTAAAAAAGGTGTTCTTTTCTATATGGACAAGGACAGGCAGGAGATAAAAGAATTTATTGTGGATTATAATGAGAAGCTCTGTCATGATCTCCTCAATGGCTTCAAGGTATTAAAGGAGAAAATAGATCAAAACATTATTCCTCCGGTTTTAGCAGATTATCCCAAGAATTGGCAGTGCCGATACTGCGACTTTAAAAAGATTTGCTCTTTAGCCGGCCGAAATGAATTAAGATGGTCGGATCTCAAAAAAAAGATTGAAGGATATGAATAGATTGAAGAGAGAGTTTTTTAAACAGTCGGCTTTTAAAACAGCCGAAAATATCTTAGGCAAGTATTTAATTAGAAAAATAGGATCAAAAAAACTTGAAGGAAGAATAGTTGAAGTTGAAGCTTATTTAGGCGAGAGAGACAAGGCAGCTCATGTCTATAAAGGAAAAAGGACTAAAAGAAATGAAGTTGTCTATTCCGGAAACGGGTTATGCTATATCTATCTTGTTTATGGGATTCACTGGCAGTTGAATATAACAGTTGGAGGAAAACAGTCCCAATGCCTCCTTATAAGAGGATTGGAGATTGAAGAGAATAAGAATTTAACCAATGGGCCGGGCAAACTTTGCCGCTGGCTGAAGCTGGATAAATCTTTTTACGGAGAGGATTTTGTCAAGAGTCGGAGAATATGGCTGGAAAACAGGGGAGGAGAAAAAGAGGAAATTATTAAAACTAAAAGAGTAGGTATTGATTATGCCGAAGAATGGAAGAACAAAAAATTGCGTTTCTATCTCAAAGGGAATAAGTTTGTTTCTAAAAGATAAGCCATTCCAAGGGAAAATAAATTTTAGTAATTAAAAAATACTATTTAAAACTATTCAATCAAATAGCAATCTTGTTTCTGTGGGTCATCCCAACAACTAAGGAAAACATCCAAATCATAAACACCTAGAAGAGTTGAATTATTAGAAAGTTTTAAAGCTCGCTTACTTTCCAATTCTTTACATTGTGGATGCTGGTAACCACTCAAGTCTTTCTTGTTTTTTCCCCAATGAGAAAGCAAGATAGCAAAGTCCTGAATATTAATTTCGTCATCACAGTTAAAGTCTACTTTATAAGGAAGAGTTCCCTCAAAAACAAATTTTATAGCATCAGCTATTACTGGTCCATCTGTATTTTGATTACTGATTATAACTTTACCATCTGTACCTTTATTAAAATAATAAGTACCTAAACTATTCCACTGTGCTTCATTTTTTGATTGATCAATATACTTAGTAACTTCACCGTTGGCATGTTTGATGGTGACGGGAACGTTGGTAGCTTCTTGTTTTGATTCTTTTCGGCTGCCTAGCCAGCCGTGCCATTCAAAAACTTCATATTTGCCTTGTATGCCCATGGTTGGCGTGAAAGTTGCTTTTGCGCCACTATTAGATTGTGCCGTGGCGTAGTTGTACAGATTTGCGTATGGTCTTGCTCCTACTCCCCATGCGTTTTTTTTTGCTTCACTTCTTGATTTTGGCATGTTAGTCCAGTCTCCTTCTAGCTTGGCTGGTTTACTGGCAGGCGAGGTTCCTCCATCTATGTTGTCTATTATGATATCTGCTACCACGGTGGTTGGTTCTTTTACCAAGATTATCGCATCTCCTACAAAGCCTATCGGGTCCTTATCCCTCAATATACCTCTTAATTTGACTTCTCTGAATTTTTTTCCGTTGTTGAAGTCTGGATCCTGTCCTCCTTTGAATCGGTAGTATGGCCCTTCATATCCTTTAAGTTGCTGCAGCTCTGCGTCAGTTAGGGTATTCTCTTTATGGTCCAGATTGATGATCATTGCTCCTTTGTCGTAAAACTTAGCCCATATGCCCTGCTCATCATTGGTTTCTGCTGCTCCCTGACCCACTTTTACTTGTTTTACATCTCCTTTTGGATATCCCAAGTCAAGGTCGAACTCATCATAATAATGATTATAGTGATGTTCTCCGGATGCGAAGTCGCTGTAGCTATAATAGGCATCGTACATTAGAGCTCTACCAAGGAAATATCTCATCCAAGCAAAATTGTCTTTTGAATCTCCATTGGCTTGAACGAAAAATAATTGTGGACGAGGGGCGCTTTTTCTCCAATTATAGAACTTGTTCAGCTCCCATTTCACATTGTAAGTCTTTACAGAGTGTTCTTTCATTATTCCGTTTGCGTAAGACCAGGCAAATCTGTGGAAGATTCCTGAGTTTATCATTATTATTTTATTTTTAATTAAATTGCGCAACCTCGCGATTGCTTTTGTGGCTCCTCTTGACCATATTGTTCTCAGCCACCCCTTTCCATGTTGTTTCCAGTCGTTTTCTCCATCTTTGTCAAGATCGACATCTTTTGTTCCATACGGATATGGCCAGAGACCTTGAGACATAACGCCATCAAAAGCAGATAAATCAGCTATTTTGCTTACATATTCAGGTAAGTATTCATTATACCTCTGTCCTTTAACTTGAGGACAATTATCGGTTATGTCTAATAAGGGGTCTTCGTCACTATATACCCGCACAGTATTGCCTTTTGAATCTTTTACAAACCAGTCTCCATTATCTGGTACCTTGTCCATCGTCCTTCTGTTAGTATATTCATAGACATTCCAATCTCTTGTAACAAGCACTATAGCATCTGAGTTCATATTGTGAATTGCATCAGCAAAATATGGACTGTTGTTGGGTGTCATAACTAAACCAAATTTGGCATACCATTCAGGTTGATAACCGCCGAAATGAAAAACACCAATCCGAGGAAATGGCGGTCCTTGATCTTGAGCCAGCGAACTTATAGGAAAAATTAGTAAACACCCAGTTAGAATTAAAATTGTAATAATTAACTTTTTCATAGGGAAAATAAATTTTAGTAATTAAAAAAATTATTTTTAACTTTATACCCTGGTCGGAGTCTTTGGCGAAATTGATCGTGAATAAACTTCTTCATATGTTTTTATTATACATTAAGGGCCTTCCCTTGCCAATAAGATAAATTTGAGATAATATTTAACTATGAGTGAGTTTATTGTTCAAGGAAAAAAGAAACTTAAGGGGGAAATAAGAGTCAACGGAGCTAAGAATGCCGCCGGTCCTCTTTTAGCGGCTACGCTCTTAACCGATAGGGAATGTATTTTAAAAAATATTCCTAAAATCTCTGATGTTCTCGGTTTAATCAGCATTCTGAAAAGTTTAGGAAAAAAAACAAAATGGCTGGATAATAAAACCTTAAGTTTGAAAGGGGGGGATATAGATCCTGAAAAGCTTAATTTTGAACAAATTTCCAAATCAAGAATATCAGTTCTTTTAATAGGAGCTTTAATTGCCAGATTCAAAAGTTTTAAGTTTGCCCGGCCCGGAGGTGATAAAATAGGACTTAGACCGATTGATACTCACCTTAACGCTTTAAAGGAATTAGGGGTGAAAGTGGAAACCCAGGGAGATTTTTATTATTTTAAAAGGGATAAACTAAAAGGGAATTTAATTATTTTCCCGGAATTTAGCGTAACAGCTACTGAAAATCTTTTATTGGCTTCAGTTATGGTTGAAGGAGAGACTATTCTTAAAGGAACAGCTCAGGAACCCTATATCCAAAATTTAATCACCATGCTCCGAGGAATGGGGGCGCTTATTGAAAGAATTGGCAGCCACAGCTTCAAAATAAAAGGAAAGTCAGATTTAAAAGGGACAGAGCAAAGGATTATTCCTGATCCCAATGAAGCAGGAACTTTTCTCCTTATGGGAGCAGCTGCTGCCGATAAAATTAAAGTTTCAGATCTTATTCCCGAACACTTGACTATCTTCCTTTTGAAATTGAAGAAAATGGGGGTAGATTTTTCCCAAGGAAATGACTTTATAGAAGTTTCCCGGCTCGATAAGTTTTATCCGGTTAATATCCAAGCTCTGCCTTATCCCGGCTTTGCTACAGACCTTCTTCCTTTAACTGTTCCTATCCTTACTCAAGCTGAAGGAAAAAGCCTTATCCATGACCCTCTTTATGAAAACCGCCTTAATTTCATTCACGAACTGAGAAAAATGGGGGCTGATATTGAAGTAGTAGATCCTCATAGAGCCATTGTTTTTGGAAAAACCCCTCTTCAGGGAGTAACTATTGAATCCAAGGATATAAGGGCGGGAGCTTCGCTTCTAATTGCCGCCTTGATGGCTGAAGGAGAAAGTGTTATTAAAAAAATAGATCAAATTGACCGAGGCCACGAAAAAATAGAAGAAAGGTTAAAAAAAATAGGAGTGGATATTAAAAGAATATAAATATGTTTGTTACAAAAATTGCTGTAGATTTAGGTACCTGTAACTCTTTAGTTTTTGTGCCTAAGAAAGGAATTATTCTTAAAGAACCTTCCGTTGTTGCAATTACCCAACCGGAAAGGAAAATTTTAGCTGTAGGCAAAGAAGCCAAGTCAATGATTGGAAGGACACCGGACAACATCAGGGTTTACCGGCCCTTAAAAGATGGAGTTATTGCTGATTATAAGGTTACTCAGGCTATGCTCAGCTATTTTATTAAAAAAGCTCAAAAAGGTTTTAATCCCTTTAAGCCCGATTTGGTGATTTCCATTCCGGCTGGAGCTACTTCTACCGAAAGAAGAGCTGTAATTAAAGCAGCTTTAAATGCCGGAGCTAAAAGGGCCTTTGTTGTTAAAGAACCCCTTTTAGCGGCTATTGGAGCCGGTATTCCCATTAATTCCACTCAAGGCAATATGATTATTGATATCGGCGGAGGAACTTCTGAAATTGCCGTTATCTCTTTAGGGGGAATTGTCAGCGTTGATTCCATAAGGATAGGCGGTGATAAAATGGATGAGGCGATTTCCGACTATATTAAGAAAAAATACAACTTGGCTATCGGCACCCAAACAGCTGAAGAAATAAAAATTAAAATTGCTACAGCTGTTAAAGTAAGAAAAGAAAATACAATAGAAGTGAAAGGAAGAGATTTGATTTCCGGGCTTCCCAGAAATATTAAAATCTCTTCTAATGAATTAGTAAAACCTTTAAATGATGTTTTGGAAGGCATTATTGGGGCTGTTAAGAAAGTTTTAAGAAACACTCCTCCTGAATTGGCGGCTGATATTATGGATAAGGGAATGATTCTGGCCGGCGGAGGGTCACTCCTTAGAAATATTGACCAACTAATTGCTAAAAGCACCGGTGTGCCCTGTTTTGTCGGAGACAGAGCTCTTTACTGTGTAATAAAAGGAGTAGGGGTTGTTTTGGAAAATTTGGATATTTACAAGAAGAGCTTAATGACTAGAAAAAAGAAATAACTCTATGAAAGAGCAATGGAATTTTCTCAAAAAAATAGCTGAAAATGAAAAGATTCCTCAAGCCATTATTTTTTCCGGTCCTGATTATCTTCCTAAGGAAGAAACCGCTTTAAAATTTATTAAATTCTTAAGCTGTGAAAAAGAGAACAAACCTTGTGAAAAGTGTTTTAATTGCCGTTTAATAAACCAAGGAAACCATCCTGATTTCTCTTTTATTGAACCTGAAGAAAAGGAAATTTATTTGGATCGAATCAGGGAATTGAATAGGAAAATAAGCCAGAGGGCCCAGATTTCCCCCTATAAGTTCGCTTTGATAAATAAAGCGGAAACTCTTAATTCCCAAGCCCAGAATTGTTTTTTAAAAACCTTGGAGGAACCCAAAGGAAAAACTCTTTTGATTCTTCTTACCTCTCAAGTTAACAGCTTATTGGACACCATTCGCTCCCGCTGTCAAATTCTCAGATTCTATCCAGATAATTTTTATTTTAAAGGAAGTAATGATTTTGAAAAAATAGCTGAATTTTTTGATTCCAATCTTGGTTCAAAGCTTTTTTTCTCCAAAAGATTTTTTGAAAAGAAACCTTCTTATGAGGAAGTATATTCCTTTCTAGAAAGTATGGAAAATTATCTTCGTTTAATTCTTTTAAAAAAGTTAAGAATTAAAAATAAAAAAATAGATTCTTTTTCTTTTGAAAGTAAAGAAAATCTTGAGAAAATAAAGAAAATAATTGAGAAAACAAGCGAAATGAAAAGGTTGATCGCCAAAACAAATTTAAATTCAAGATTAGCTTTTGAAGAGTTGATTTTGGAGATTTAACAGTTTGCAAGTCCCTATTATTTTTCCTTTTGGAAATTTAAAGAGGGAACTACAAATAACATTTTATGGATTATCAAAAAATTTTAGATCAAATTAAAAACGATTTAGATAAGTTTAAGAAAAATTTCAGAGAACAGCTCTTGGAAATAAGGGCGGGAAAACTTTCTCCTTCCTTAATTGAAGATGTAAAAGTCAATTGTTTCGGTTCAATGACTCCTTTGAAAAGCTTAGGAGCTATTTCCACTCCCTCCCAAAAGGAAATTATGATTCAACTTTGGGACAAAAGCTATGTCGAAGGGGTAGTTAAAGCTATTGAAAAAAAAGGCATGGGTTTGTCTATAAAAGCGGAAGAAGATAAAATTTATCTTACTTCTCCTCCCTTAACCGAGGAAAGCAAAAAGAATCTTTCTCGGGTTCTCAATAAAAAGAAAGAGGAAATATTTCAGAAGATAAGGCATTTAAGAGATAATGTCTGGAAGGAGATACAAGAAAGGGAGCAGAGCGGGGAGATAACTGAAGATGATAAGTATAAAGCCAAGGATAAATTAGAAGAAATTGTTAGAGAGGGAAGAAAAGAAATAGAAGAAATGGCTGAAAATAAAAGAAGAGAAATAGAAAAATAAATAGTTAAATTAACAATTGAATAGGAGGTGGTAATCTATGAAAGAGAGGAGAGAAAAAATTGCTTTCCTGCTTTTAATTCTAATTGTTGTTTTAATTATAGTAATTACTAGAACCATTATTCCTTTTATACCCATTGGAACAGAGACAAGCGGTTTTTTTCTAAAAGTGGGAAAATAAAAGAAGGCGGATTGCAAAATCTGCCTTTTTATAATTGCCAGTTCTTAATTTTTCTGTTATATTACAAGATATGATTTTAAATATAATAATTGTTATACTCTCTCTCTTATTTCTTTTAATTGTTCATGAGATGGGCCACTTTATTGCCGCTAAAAAATTGGGAATTAAAGTGGAAGAATTCGGAATTGGTTATCCTCCCCGTCTTTTTGGGAAGAAATTTGGAGAGACTATTTATTCAATAAATCTGATTCCTTTCGGGGCTTTTGTTAGGATTGAAGGAGAAGAGGAAAAAGTAAAAAGTAAAAGAAGTTTCTCTGAAAAACCGATTTGGCAGAGAGCCATTATAATTATGGGAGGAGTCATTACTTTTTGGATTGTTTCCTTTTTAATTTTCAGCTTAATATCAGGAATTTGGGGATTGCCCACAGCTGTCCCTGACAGCTATCAAGGGGAAGCTTTTATTCAAATAATAGCGATTGCTCCTGATTCTCCGGCTGACGAAGCCGGCATCAAAGTGGGGGATAAGATACTTGGCCTTAATAAGATAGAAGATGTTCAGAAATTCACCGAACTTTACAAGGGAGAAAAAGTCAGACTTAATCTTCTTAGAAACGGTGAAGAAAAATCTGTTGTTTTAACCCCAAGAATAAATCCCCCTGAAGAAGAAGGAGCCATGGGAATTGCTTTGGCTCGGATAGCTAAAATAAAGACTCCTTGGTATAAAGCTCCTTTAAAGGGGGCTGAAGTTACTGTTGTTAAGACTATTCAAATTCCAGTTTTCTTGGGAAACTATATCTGGAGAGCGATTCAAGGAGAAAAAGTAACCGGTTTGAAAGTTGCCGGTCCGGTGGGAGTAGCCGGAATTATGAGCAATGCCTTAAAGGCAGGAGTTGATAATTTCTTAATGTTTTTATCAATGATTTCCATTTGGCTGGCTATAGTCAACATTTTACCTATTCCGGCTCTGGATGGAGGAAGACTGTTTTTTCTAATTATTGAAGGGATAAGGAAAAAACCCGTTTCTCAAAAAATAGAGCAGAAGATAACTGTTTTATTCTTTACCCTTCTTATAGTCTTAATGATTTTTGTTACTATTAAAGATATTGTAAATCTCTTCTAAGGAAAAACCCGAAGATTTAAGCTTCTTCGGGTCGGTAGTAAATAGTTATTCTTTTTGGTTTTATTCTTTTTAAATTAATTCTAATCAATTCTAATCTCTTTTTTGCTTTTTGATATAATTCTTCAAAAGAAAAGGGGTTTTCCAAGTATATTTCCCTCATTTCCCTCTCTATTTCTTTTCTAAAGAAGGAGTTTAAATTTTTTGGATTTCCTCCCAGTTCTTTGGCTATCTTCCACATTTCCAATATATTTTCTTCTATAAATTCTGCCTCTACCTCTAAAATGGCTTTTATTTCCCTATTTTTTTCTTTTTTTGTTAAATAAATTACAGATTTTATTTCTCTTTCTCCTCTAACCGAGTGTTGGGTTAAGGGATTATATGGAGTCATTTGTTTTTCGATTACTTTTATAAATTCTCCTTTTTTGGTTACCAATAGATTCCCTTGTTCAAAATAGAGGAAACAAGAGAATATAATTATCATTAAACTCATTATCAAAGAAAAAATTGGTCCGGGGATTGAGACTTCTGGTTCTTTAATTATTTTCATTGAAAATAATATTCTTACCACTATAAAACATCCTATGAATATTAATAAGAAGCTTATAATGACCCCGATAAAAGTAGTCCAAAGATAATCCGAGATAATCATAATAGTAATAGCTACAAATATCCATAAAATCTTTAGAGCATCCTTCAAAATCTCTAGAAAAACTTTCATAACTTATCCTCCTAATTTTTAATGTTCAATTTTATTCCCATTCTATAATTAAAGTTTGTTTTTGTCAAGTGTTGCTTAATTTTCTCATTTAAGATAAACTGAAATAATATGAAGCAGTCAAAATTATTCACAAAAACTTTAAAAAAGGCGCCTAAAGGAGAAAAAAGTGTGAATGCGATTCTTTTACAAAGAGCCGGTTTTATCTATAAAGAAATGGCCGGCGTCTATACTTTTCTTCCTTTAGGATTGAGGGTTTTAAGAAAAATAGAGAAGATTATCAGAGAAGAAATGAATAAAATTGGAGGTAAGGAAATTTTAGCTTCCGTTCTCCAACCGAAAGATATTTGGCAGAAGACGGACAGATGGGATAAAGAAATAGGGGAAGTGATGTATAAGACGGAGGAGGAAATAGGATTAGGTCCCACCCACGAAGAGATGATTACCGATATTATTAAGAAATATGTTTCTTCCTATGAAGATCTTCCTCTTTATATTTTTCAGATTCAAAATAAATTCAGAAAGGAATTAAGGCCTAAATCGGGACTTTTAAGAGGGAGAGAATTTCAAATGAAGGATTTATATAGTTTCCACAAGACCGAAGAAGACTTTTGGAACTATTATAATAAAACAAAAGAAGCTTATTTCAATGTTTTTCGAAGATGTGGCTTAGACCCCATTTACACCGAAGCTTCGGGAGAAGGATTTACCGGAAGCTATACCCATGAGTTTCAGGTTTTAGCTGAAGATGGAGAGGATGAAATCAGCTATTGTTCGGAGAAACACTTTGCCCGCAATAAAGAAATTGCCCAAGAAGAGAAATGCCCGGTTTGTGGAAAAAAACTCTTAAAAGGCAAAGCGATTGAAGTGGGAAATATTTTTCCTTTGGGAACAAAATATTCAGTTCCTCTCAAAGCTTTTTACCAGGACGAAAAAGGAGAAAAAAAACCTATTGTTATGGGTTCTTATGGAATAGGCATCTCTAGATTGATTGGAGCTTTAGTTGAAGTTTTTCACGATGAAAAAGGAATGATTTGGCCGGAAAGCGTTGCCCCTTTTAAATTTCATTTAGTTACCCTTTTTAGCGGTGATGAAGATGTTGATAAAGAGATAAGAGAAAAAGGGGAAGAAATTCATAAAAAAATGGAAGATCAAGTTCTTTATGACGATAGAGATAAATCAGCTGGAGAGAAATTGGTTGATTCTGATTTAATAGGAATTCCCAATAGAATTGTTTTAAGTCCCAAAACAATAAAGAAAGAAAGCGTTGAAATTAAAAAGAGAAATAATGAGGAAAGTAAACTAATCAGCATTTCCGAGTTAATAAAAAAATATGTTTAACAAGCTTTTATCCTATTTTTCTCAAGATATTGCCATTGATTTAGGAACGGCTTACTCTCTAGTCTATGTTAAAGGCCGGGGGATTGTTATCAATGAACCTTCGGTAGTGGCTATCAACCAAAAGACCGGCCAAGTTTTGGCTATCGGCGAGCAGGCCAATAAAATGGTTGGGAAGACTCCCGCCCATATCAGGGCAATTAGACCTCTTAAGAGGGGAGTGGTTTCTGATTTTGAAGTTACCGAACAGATGATTAAATATTTTATTGATAAAGCTCATAACAACAAAACTATTTCTCTTTCTTGGCCGAGAGTTATTATAGGAATTCCCTGTGGAGTAACAGAAGTGGAGAGAAAAGCAGTTGAAGACGCAGCTAAGTCAGCCGGAGCCCGAGAAGTTTACTTGATAGAAGAACCCATTGCAGCTGCTATTGGAGCCAGACTTCCCATTCAGGAAGCAAAGGGAAATTTTATTATTGATATCGGAGGAGGAAGCTCGGAAATCGCTGTAATTTCTTTAGGAGGAATTGTTTGTGATAAAAGTTTGAAAATAGCAGGAGATCAATTGAATATGGACATAATCAACTATATCCAGGATAAATTTAAATTGTTAATAGGTGAACGTTCAGCTGAAAAATTAAAAATCAATATTGGAGAAGCTGTTTCCAATAAAGACAAAAAAGAAATGGCTGTCCAAGGGCGTAATTTAGTTTCCGGTCTGCCTGAAGAAATCCAGATAACTTCTAAAGAGGTTTGCAAGGCTATGGAAAACTCCATTAATCAGCTGGTTAACGCGGTAAAGGCGGCTATTGAAGAAACTCCTCCGGAACTGCTGGCTGATATAATGAAGGATGGTATTTTTCTCGTTGGCGGAGGTTCCTTGCTTAACGGCTTAGATAAACTCATAAGTCGGGAAACAGGAATAATAGTTAATATTATTCAAGATCCTTTAACGGCTGTAGTCCGAGGAGGAGGTATTGTTCTTGAGAACTTAGATGAGCTAAAAGATGTTTTAGCTGAAACTGACTCTGAGGAAATAATTGAATAAAATGTTGAATAAAAAAGAAGTTAAAAAAATAGCCGAATTGGCCCATCTGGAATTAAACGAGAAAGAAATTGAAAAGATGCAAAAAGACATTTCTAATATTTTAGATTATTTTGATTTATTAAGGAAATTGGAATTTTCAGACCTAGAACCGGCTTTTCGTTCTCTCCCCGTGAAAAGCACAATGAGGGAAGATAAAGAAAGAAATTTTAAAGGAAAACCAATTGAAGAATCTTCAAATAAGGAAGGAGATTATATCAAAGTAAAAAAAGTTTTGGAATGATAAAATTGGAAAATCTAACAATTAAAGAAATTAATAAAGGATTTAAAGAGAAAAAGTTTTCTTCTCGGGAAATTACCCAAAGCTATTTAGAAAAAATAAAAGAGAAAGAAAAGGAAATCGAAGCTTTTCTGGAAGTTTTTGAAAAAGAGGCTCTTTCTCAAGCTGATGAAGTGGATAAAATTATAACTGGGGGAGGGGATTTAAATCTCTTGGCCGGTATTCCCTTGGCTGTTAAAGACAATATTTTAATTAAAGGATTTAAATGTACGGCCGGTTCTAAAATGCTTGAGAATTACAAAGCTTCCTATGATGCTACTGTTATTGAAAAATTAAAAAAGGAAAAAGCTGTTTTTTTAGGAAAAACCAATCTTGATGAGTTTGCTATGGGTTCCTCCACCGAGAATTCTGCTTTTAAAAAAACCCGTAATCCTTATGATAAAGAAAAAGTGCCCGGAGGATCTTCCGGCGGTTCGGCTGCCGCTGTTGCTTCTAATGAAGCTTGTGTTAGTTTGGGTTCTGATACCGGAGGTTCTATCAGGCAACCGGCGGCTTTCTGTGGGGTAGTTGGATTCAAGCCGACTTACGGTTCCGTTTCCCGCTATGGATTAATAGCCTTTGCTTCTTCTTTGGACCAAATTGGTCCTTTAGCTAATTCTGTTGAAGACGCCGAAATTCTTTTTGAAGCTATAAAAGGGAAAGATGAAAGAGATTCCACTAGTTTCTTTAAAGATGAAGGAGGAAAAGTTGAGCTTTCTAATTTAAAAATAGCTCTGCCTAAAGAATATTTTGATAAAGGCATAGACAAAAGAATCAAGATTAAAATTGAAAAGGTTGTTCAAATGTTGGAAAAGAAAGGAGCTGAAATTGAAGAAATATCTTTCCCTCAAATAGAATATGTCATTCCTATCTACTATCTCGTTTCTACTTCAGAGGCAAGTTCCAATTTGTCCCGCTATGACGGAATAAGGTATGGGGTTTTCTCTGAGGGAGAAAGCTTGAAGGATAGTTATTTTAAAAGCAGGGGGAATTTTGGCCCTGAAGTTAAGAGAAGAATTATGCTCGGGACTTATGCTCTTTCTCATGGTTATTACGATGCCTATTATCTTAAAGCCCAAAAAGCGAGAGCTTTTATAAAAAGAGAGTTTCAAAAGATATTTAATAAATTTGACTTTATTGTGGGTTCAACTACTCCCGATTTACCCTTTGGGATAGGAGAAAAAGTAAATCCTTTAAAAATGTATAAATCCGATATTCTGACAGTTTCAGCCAACTTAGCCGGAATTCCGGCTATATCTGTTCCCTTAGGAAAAGTGGAGGGCCTGCCGGCCGGTTTTCAAATTATGGGCCGAGCTTTTAGAGATAAAGAAGTTTTTCAATTAGGAAAAATTGTTGAAGAAATGGTAAAATAAAACTATGGAATCAACATTGGAACAATTTAAAGAATTGGGGAATATAGTCAATAGTGTTTTAAAGTATCTAATTTCCGGAGAACTTCAGAATGAACTTATTTTAATCAAAACAGCTTTTATTATTATTTCCGCAATTTTTGTTATTCTTATTATTTATTTTCTTAGCCACAGCGATTATTTAGAGTGGGTAGCTCTGGAAGATATCCAAAATTTTTCCAAGCCCCGCTCAATAAGAAGAAAAAGATTGTTTAAAAAGTGGAATAGAATCAAGAAAAAAATGAATAAAGCCGGTTCGGAAATTCGCTGGAAGCTCTTTCTGGTGGAAATAATAGAATTATTTAATAAAACTTTAGAAGAAATGAATTATAAAGGGGAAACCCTGGATAGGAAATTAAGATATCTTACTAAAAATGATGTTTCCAACATGGAATCTCTTTTAGAAAGCGCCCGATTATCGCAAAAATTGATCGACAATCCCGATTATAAGATTAAGAAAGAAGAAGCGAAAAAAATAGTGGATAGTTTTGAAAAAACTCTCGAAGATCTTGAAGTTTTCTAATAACTATATATAATGTTAAATGACTAACGCGGGGTGGAGAAGAGGTATCTCGCCAGGCTCATAACCTGGAGGTCGCTGGTTCAATTCCAGCCCCCGCAACAATAATAAAGCCGGTGTAGCTCAGTGGTTTAGAGCAGAGTCTTCATAAGGCTAAGGTCGGGGGTTCAATTCCCTCCACCGGCAAATGCGGGCGTAGATCAATTGGTTAGATCACCACTCTGTCACAGTGGAGGTTGTCGGTTCAAGTCCGGTCGCCCGCGCAGACAACCGGAGTGTTTTACGCCGGTTTTTTTATTTGAATTTTTTAGTTTAAAGAATTAAAATAATTATATGAATAAACCATTATTGTTCTCAGGTCTGGTAATTTTCTGCCTTCTTTTTGCACTCTTATCTATTTTCTATAGCGGTAAGGAAGAATCCAGCCCTTTGGACTTTTTGGAAGAAGAAATGACAATAAGAGAACCAGCAGCAGCTGGAAAATTTTATCCCCTCAATAAGGAAGAACTTAAAGAGAAAGTTGAAAAACTACTGAAAAAAGCAGAGGTTTCCAATAATCAAGCTGATCTTTTCGGCTTGATTGTTCCTCATGCCGGTTATGATTTTTCCGGTTTGACCGCCGCTTATGGATTTAAGAGTATCAATTCTGAGATTGATACGGTTGTTATTATGGCCAATAGCCATCAGGAGTTTTTTGAAGGAATTTCAGTTTTCAAGGAAGGTTATTATAGGACTCCGCTGGGAAAAGTAGAGATTGATTCGGAATTGGCCGGGAAATTAATTGAAAGCAATGAGAAAATATCCTTTAGAAAATCAGCCCATCAAAATGACCATGTTATTGAAGTAGAGATTCCTTTTCTCCAGTTTTTATTGGATGATTTTAAAATTGTTCCTGTTCTTTTCGGAAATAGCGGAGGGAATGATTACAGGATTTTAGCTGAAGTTCTCAAGAATCTTATAGCGGAAAAAAAGGTTTTAATAATAGCCAGCTCTGATTTATCTCATTATCCCAGCCGAAAAGACGCTGAAAAAGTTGATTCCCAAACAATAGAAGCTATTTTAACCGGAAAGGTTAATAAATTGGAGGAGAGAATGGAAAACTTGGAGGAAGTTTTCAATTTGGAAACTCCGGCTTGCGGAATTGATGCTGTTAAAACATTAATGCTTTTAGCTGAGGGAATGGACATTAAATTGTTGAATTACAGCAACTCGGGAGAGGTTACCGGAGACGAAACAAACGTTGTTGGTTATGCTTCTATCGGGTTTTTTAATAATAAAAAATTTCAATTATCTCAAGAAGACAAGGAGAAACTCTTGAAAATAGCCAGGCATTCAGTTGAATCTTATGTTAAAAAAGGGAAAATAGAATATAACCAGCCGGATAACTTAAATGAGAAATTAGGAGCTTTTGTTACTATAAAAAAAGAAGGGGAATTGAGAGGATGCATAGGGACTTTTTCTCCTTCGGAATATCCGCTTCATGAAACAGTTTCCCGAATGGCAGTTTCGGCTGCTTCTGAAGACGAAAGATTTAAACCGGTAACCGAAGAGGAATTAAAAGATTTGGAATATGAAATATCGGTTTTAAGCGAGTTAAAGAGAATAGAAAATTGGAAGGACATTAAGTTGGGGGAGCAAGGAGTAAAAATTGTTTATGGCTCGTATTCCGGAGTTTTTCTTCCTCAAGTGGCTAAAGAAAATAATTGGAATTTGGAAGAATTTCTTTCTCAATTATGCTTCCAAAAAGTCGGTCTTTCTTCAGAATGCTATAAAAATAATAATGTTGATTTATATGTTTTTGAAGCCGAAATATTTGGAGAATAACGCCTAATTTTTGGTTGTTTTTCTTTCTATTTTTGCTAAAATAAAGGTAGAATGATTTTTTCCTATAACTGGCTGAAAAACTATGTTTCGGGAAAATTAGCTAAACCAGAGAAACTGGCCGGTTTTTTAAATATTCACAGTTTTGAAGTGGAAAATATTGAAAAAAAAGAAAAAGATTGGCTTTTGGATATTGATGTTCTGCCTAATAGAGCTCCTGATTGCCTTTCTCATATGGGAATAGCCAGAGAATCAGCTGTAATTTCCGGTCTTAAATTTAAGCTTCCAGAAGTTAGCTTTAAAGAGGATAAAAAAGAGAAAACCAAAGATTTTATTGATTTAGAGGTAAAATGTGATTGCTCAAGGTATACCGCTAAAGTGATTTTTGATTTAAAAGTGGAGGAATCGCCACTCTGGCTTAAGAATTATTTAGAGAATTGCGGACTTCAAGCTATTAATAATATTGTTGATATAGGAAATTTCGTTATGCTGGAAACTGGCCAGCCGATTCACGCTTTTGATCTTGATAAAATATCAGGAGAAAAAATTATTGTAAGAAGAGCTGAGAATGGAGAAAAGATAAAAACCTTAGATGATAAAACCTATAAGTTGGATAAAGATATTCTTTTAATAGCCGATCAGGAGAAACCTTTGGCCATAGCTGGCATTAAAGGAGGGGAGAGTACGGGTATTGATAAAAATACCAAAAGAATAGTGGTGGAAACAGCTAATTTTAACCAAAAGACAATAAGAAGAGGTTCTAAGAAGCTTAAGCTGAAAACAGATGCTTCTTGGCGCTTTGAAAATGGAATTGATCCCAATCTAACTGTTTTTGCTCAAAAAAGATTCGCTCATTTAGCGGAAAAAATTGCCGGGGGAAAGGCTGCTCAATGTTTTGTGGACTTTTATCCCAAGAAAATCAAAGAAAAAGAAATTAATCTTGATTTAAATTACTTGGAAGAGATATTGAAAATTAAAGTTTCTCCCCAAAAAGCAAAATCAATTTTGGAAAGCTTAGGTTTTAAATTTAAAAACTCTAAGGTCAAAGTTCCCACCAGAAGAATGGATATTAACATTCAGGAGGACTTAATTGAGGAAATAGGAAGAATTTTAGGTTATCAAAATGTTCCTTCCATTTTTCCCAAAGGTATTTTAATTCCCCCTGAGAAGAATAAAGACATATTCTGGACTGAAAATTGCCAAAATATTCTTAAAGAACTTGGCTTTAAGGAGGTTTACAATTATTCTTTTATTTCCCAGAATCAGAAAGATATTTTTGGCTGGAACAATCAAGAAGTATTGGAACTGGAAAATCCCGTTAATCATTTTCATAAGTTTTTGAGGCCGAGCTTGACCCCCAATTTAATAGAAAATGTAAAAGAAAATTTAAAGCGTTTTGAAAAAATTAAGCTTTTTGAAATAGGAAAAATCTTCGGAACAGAATATTCCGAAAAGAAATCTTTAACAGGGGTATTGTCAGAAAGAAATTTAGGCAATAAAGGATTTTATCTTTTAAAGGGAATAGTTGATGCTCTTTTGAATAAATTAGGAATCAGTGAGGTTTGGTATGATGATTTTAAAGCAACTCCGGAAGAATCCAAGATAAAAATCTGGCATCCCGGCAAACTGGCTGAAATAAAAATTGACGGGGAAGAAATAGGTTTTTTAGGAGAGATTAACCCCAGAATTTTAAGCCAGCTAGAATTAAAAGAAAAAGTTTTTGTTTTTGATTTTGATTTTGATAAGCTCATAAAAATGGCTTGGGAAGAACAGGAATATAAACCTATTTCTCCCTATCCTAGTTCAGTCAGAGATTTAGCTGTTTTAGTTCCAAAGGGAACGAAGGTGATTGAAGTTATGAATAAAATAAATGTTGGAGGAGGGGAAATTGTAAGAGACGTTGACCTTTTTGATATTTATTCCGGGGAAGGAATTTCTTCAGGGAAAGAAAATCTGGCTTTCCACATAATTTATCAAAGTGAGGAAAAAACCTTAAAGTCGGAGGAGGTGGATAAAATCCATCAAAAAATCATTAAAATATTGGAAGAAAATCCTCAATGGGAGGTAAGAAAATAATATATGGTTAAAAAAAACAATTATTCAGCTAAAGATATATATGTTTTAAAGGGTCTGGAACCGGTTAGAAAGCGTCCCGGGATGTATATCGGCTCCACCGGCTCTCTGGGGCTTCACCATTTGATTTGGGAGGTTTTAGACAACGGCATTGACGAGTGCATGGCTGGTTTTGCCGATGAAATTAAAATAACTCTTCTTAAAAACAACAGAGTTAAGTGTGAGGATAACGGCCGGGGAATTCCCGTAGAAAAACATAAACAAACTAAAAAATCAGCTCTGGAGACAGTAATGACCACTCTTCATGCCGGGGCAAAATTCGGGGGCAAGGCCTATCAAGTAGCCGGAGGACTTCATGGAGTGGGAGTTTCCGTTGTCTGTGCTTTAAGTAAACATTTGAGAGCCGAAATTTGCAAAGGAGGAAACAAATATGTTCAGGAATATTCTCGGGGAAAAGCCAAAACTAAACTTAAAAAAGAAGGAAAATGCAAGAATAACGGAACTACTGTAATTTTCGAACCGGATCCGGAAATATTTCAAACTATGGAATTTAGTTTGAAAAAGATTATGAATCATCTTCGCCAACAGGCTTATTTAACTCCAAATACGAAAATAATCATCAGAGACGAAAGAAAAGAACTGCCCTTTGAATATAATTTCTATTTTGAGGGAGGACTCGTTTCCTATATTAAATATTTAGTTGATGAAGCCGAAACCCGCCATGACAATATTTTTTATGTGAAAGGCAAGGAAAATGAAATAATTGTAGAAGCTGCTTTTCAATATGCCAAAGAAATTGAATGCCAAGAAGAAAGTTTTGCCAACAATATCTACACTGGAGAAGGAGGCACTCATTTAACCGGTTTTAGAACAGCTTTTACTAGAACTTTAAATGATTATGCCAGAAAGAATGATTTTATTAAAGAAAAAGATGATAATTTTTCCGGAAATGATATTAGAGAGGGATTAATATCAGCTGTATCTGTTAGAATCAAAGAACCTCAATTCGAAGGCCAAACTAAAGCCAAACTTGGAAACCCCGAAGTTAAAACAGCAGTAATCTCCGTGGTCTCCGAATCTTTAGCTGATTTTTTAGAAAAAAATCCTCAAGATGCTAGAGCTATTATAGAAAACTGCTTATTAGCTGCTAGAGCTAGAAAAGCAGCAAAAGCAGCTAGAAAAACAGTCCTTAGAAAAGGAGTTATTGAAGGATTGACCCTGCCCGGTAAATTAGCCGATTGTTCGACCAGAAAACCCGAAGAGTCGGAATTATACATAGTTGAGGGAGATTCTGCCGGAGGAAGCTCAAAAATGGCTCGAGACAGAAGAACTCAGGCAATTCTTCCTTTAAGAGGCAAGATTTTAAATGTGGAAAGAGCTCGCTTAGATAGAATCTTAGGCAATAAGGAAATTAAATCCCTCATTATTGCTTTAGGAACGGCTATTGCCCAGGATTTTAATATAGAAAAAGCCCGTTATCATAGAATAATAATTATGACTGACGCTGATGTTGACGGAGCCCATATTAGAACTCTTCTTTTAACTTTGTTTTTCCGCTACTTCCGAGAAATTATAGAAAAAGGCTATCTCTATATTGCTCAACCCCCTCTTTATAAGATAAAAAAGGGCAAGAGAGTTGAGCATTGTTTTACCGAAGCTGAAAAAAAAGAAATTATTGAAGATATGGGAGGAGAAGGAATTGACATCCAACGTTATAAAGGATTGGGTGAGATGAACCCCAAGGAATTGTGGGATACAACTATGAATCCCGAAAACAGGATACTTCTTAAAGTTACTATAGATCAGGCTGAAAGGGCCGATCATACCTTTGATGTTTTAATGGGAAAGGATGTAATGCCCAGAAAGAAATTTATCCAAGCTCACGCCAAAAAAGTGGAAAATCTTGACATTTAAATGTAAATGGAATATTATAAGGGTGTAAGCCCGACAAGGGCTTTTTAAAATCCTATGTTGGATAAAATAAAAAAATTTTTTAAAGAAGTAATTAAAGAGGGAAAGAAAGTTGATTGGCCGAGAAAAAAGGAAGTTATCAACTATACTTTAATTGTAATTGGTATTTCCTTGAGTGTAGCTCTTCTTCTAGGCCTCTTTGATTTTATATTCATAAGAATTCTTAAACAATTTATCCTTTAATATATGCCCAAACAGAAAATAAAACAAGGAAGGAACTGGTATGTAATCCACACCTATCCCGGAGAAGAGGAGGCAGTAGCTAAAAACCTCCACCATCGCATTTCCAGCTTGGGTATGGAAGATAAGATTTTTGATATTATTGTTCCTAAAGAAAAAAAGATTAAAATAAAAGAAGGCAAAAGAAAAGTCATTGAAGAAAGGATATACCCTGGCTACATTTTCGTGGAAATGATAGTTACTGATGATTCCTGGTATATAGTTAGGAATACTCCCCGAGTAACTGGTTTTATCGGAGCAGGGACTACACCTATTCCCGTTTCCAAAAAAGAAATAGATACTTTAAAGAAAAGAATGGGAATGAAAGCTCCTGAACATAAAATGGACTTTTCTGTTGGAACCTTAATTAAGGTAGTTGATGGTCCCTTTAAGGACTTTGAAGGGAAAATTTCCGAGATAGATAAAGAAAAAGGGAAACTTAAAGTTTTAATTAATGTATTTGGCAGAGACACTCCTGTTGAAGTGGATTCTCTCCAAGTTAAAAAAATGTAACTATGCCTAAAGTTGCCGTTAGAGTAAAACTTCATATTCCTGCTGGTAAAGCTACTCCGGCTCCTCCAATTGGTCCGGCCTTGGCCCAGCACGGAATAAATATTGGAGATTTTTGTCAGAAATTCAATGATGCTACAAAAGAAAGCCAAGGTTTTACTATTCCCGTTGAAGTTAAAATTTACGAGGATAGAAGTTTTGATTTTAAATTAAAAACTCCCTTGACTTCAGACCTTTTAAAAGAGGAGCTTGGAATAGAAAAAGGATCGGGAGAACCTAATAGAAAAAAAGTAGCTGAAATCAATCGGAAGCAGCTTGAAAAGATAGCTAAAAAGAAAATGGATGATTTAAATACCGATAATTTAGAAGAAGCAATAAAAATTATAGAAGGGACAGCTAAAAATATGGGAATAACAGTAAAGTAGATATGAGAATTAACTGGGATGAATATTTTATGAACATTGTTGAAGCAGTAGCCGAAAGAAGCACCTGTGACAGAGGTAAAGTTGGTGCTGTTGCCGTACTTGATAAAAGAATTATTGCCACTGGCTATGCTGGTTCTCCTTCCGGTTTGCCTCATTGCAGTGAAGCGGGGCACTTAATACATGAAGTAGTTGAAGAGGACGGGAAAATATCAAAACATTGTATTAGAACTATTCATGCCGAGCAAAATGTAATTGTCCAAGCCGCTAAATACGGCATAGCTTTAAAGGGAGCTTCACTTTATTGCACAATGGTTCCTTGTTACGTTTGCGCTAAAATGATAGTTAATGCGGGAATTGTTAGAGTGATGGCTAAAAAGAGATACCATGCTGACAAATTAACTCTCAAGCTCTTCAAAGAATCCGGAGTTAAATTGGATATTTTAACAGATGAGTTAGAGAAATATGATAATCAATAGAGTTTACTAAATTTAGTTCTTTTTAAACAAAATAAGGAAAAGGAGGATATTATGAAAGTAAAACTTTTGAAAAGTACACCGGATATAAACACCCTGGCTGCTATTCTTAGCTGTCGGAGTAGTAAATCAAGTTATGAAATTCTTAGGGAATTGAAAAAACTTAATGAAAAGGATTTAGAAAAACGGAAAAAATTGGTTTTTCAAAAAAGCCTCGGCAAAGCTCATGGAGCAGTAGGAGACAAAAGTTTTTTTGATTTTTCCATTTCGGAAATTCCCCGCTTGGCAACATTATTTTTGTGTCTGCCGGAATATTTGGGCCATCTTCAGCAATCGTTACGAGTGGTCGAAGTATCAGAGGGAAATTTCTATATTCCTGAAATTGTCAAAGGATCTTCTGAATTTAATGAGCTTTTAAGGGATTCTTCAAATTTTTATCATAAAATGGTGAATTCAGGAGTTCCTCGGGAAGATGCCCGCTATATTCTACCTCTCTTCACTTTAACCAATATTGATACTCATAGCAATGCAAGAGAATTATCTCATTTACTTTTAATGAGCAAAGATGAATTTGTACCTGAGGTAATTAAGGGTTTAATTAAAGAAATTTTCCGACAGCTGGAACCTTACTATATTTTTGAAGATATGGGCTATAATTTCCAGCAGGTAAGTTTCTTTCCTTCAGCTCGTCTCTTTTATTCTGACAAGGGTTTTATTAATAATTTTATTTGGAAAACAAATGAACCTGTTTTAATGGGCTCCTGTAATGCTTCTCTTTTAGATAGAGATTTATTAAAAGAAGTAATCTTAGAAGAAAATGAAAGTGCTATTTCAATCTTAAAACATGTTCATTTTGAGTTTGTCATTCCAATGTCTTTGGCTTCTTTCCATCAAGCCATCCGTCAGCGAACCTGGAATCATAGTGTTCAATCTATTTTTTCCGCTGCTAATTTAGGAAAGATAATGATTCCACCTAAGGTTAAAAAAATGGGTTTTCAATCTGAATTTAAGGAGATTTTTTTCAAGCTGATGAATTTTTATTGGGAATACAATGAAACCCTTAAAAAGGATATTATTGGCATAGTACCTCATGCTTTAATGATTTCTGATTTTGTCCATATCAATGCTTGGAATGCGATTCATGGAATTGGCATTAGAACTTGTCCCAAGGCTCAATGGGAAATTAGGAAAAAAGCTTGGGAAATGGCCGAGATTATAAAATCTGTTTGTCCACTCTTTGGAGAGTGGCTTGGACCCCGATGCTTAAGCTATGGTAATTGCCCAGAGGGAGAAAGATGCAAACTTTTCAAGATAATGTTGGAGAAAAGAAAGAATATTGAAAAAAGCCCGTTTTAAACGAAACGGGCTTTTTTATTACTTTAATTATGTTATAATAATTTTGATAATATATAAAAATATGGCTAAAAAATTTAATCCAGCAAAAATAATAGATCATACGAATATTGATTCAAAAGCTAATAAAAGGGATATTAAAAAAACCTGCCGAGAAGCAAAAAAATACAGTTTTAGAGGAGTTTGCGTTAATCCTGAATGGGTAAGTCTTGTTAATGAGGAATTGGAAGGAACATCAATAAAAAATGTGGTCTTAATCGACCCTCCAATGGGCTTAAGCCCTCATTCTAAAAGAATGGAAGTTTGTAAAAAAGCAAAAAAAGACGGAGCTGACGAATTGGACATAGTAATGAATATTATTGATATGAAATATGAAAGATATGACGAAATTCTTAAAGATTTAAAAGAAATATGTAAGATTTTGCCAACTAAAGTTATTATTGGATCAGGTTATTTAACCAATAAGGAGATCGCTAGAGCTTCCAGGTTAGTTAAAGAGGCTAAAGGAATGTGTGTTAAGACAGCAACTGAGAAGGATCCTCTGGAACATATTGAGTTAAAGGAAAAAACCCGACACCTTCAAATAATGAAAGAGAATGCCCCCGGTTTGAAGATAAAAGCATCTGGGAAAATAAGGACATATAGAGATTTAATGAAAATGATTGAAGCCGGAGCTGATATAGTTGGCTCCAGCTCAAGCCTCAAAATAATGCAGGGCTGGCGAAGAGCTAAAAAATAGCAATTCTATGCCTTATACCCCAACAATCGGTTTGGAAATTCATGCTGAGTTAGATACTAAATCTAAAATGTTTTGCTCTTGTAAAAATGATTCTCGGGAAATAAAGCCCAATGTCAATGTTTGCCCAGTTTGCTTGGCCCATCCTGGCACTTTGCCGGTTATTAATAAAGAAGCAGTTAAAAAAGTTATAAAAGCCGGAATAGCCCTCAATTGTCAAATTAACAAAGAAACTTTTTTTGAAAGAAAAAATTATTTTTATCCCGATCTCCCCAAAGGATATCAAATATCTCAATATGCTCTTCCTTTAACAAAAAAGGGATTTCTGGAAATAAAAGGGAAAAAGATAAGAATAACCAGAATTCATCTTGAAGAAGATACAGGCAGGCTTATCCATCCTAAAGATAAGAATTATTCTCTAGTCGATTTTAATAGAGCCGGCCTTCCTCTGATGGAATTGGTTACCGAGGCAGATATCAGTTCTGGCAGAGAAACCAAAGAATTTGCCAAAAATCTTCAGCTTATTTTGAGATATCTCGAAGTTTCCAAAGCAGATATGGAAAAAGGGGAGATGAGAGTGGAGGTTAATATAAGTTTGAGCAAAGATAAAAATAAAGGAACCAAAGTGGAGATTAAAAACCTCAATTCTATTAAAGCAGCTGGGGAAGCAATTGATTATGAAATAACGAGGCAGAAAGAACTGTTGGAAAAAGGAAAAAAAATTATCCAAGAAACAAGAGGTTGGTCTGATAAAGATAAAAAAACCTTTTCTCAAAGAAAAAAGGAAGAATCTCATGATTACAGATATTTTACTGAACCTGATCTCCCTCCTTTGAAAATTGAAGATGATTTCTTAGCTGAAATTAAAAAAGAAATACCAGAATTGCCCAACAGCAAGAGAAAAAGATTTAAGGAGCAATACGGATTGGATGAAAAACAAATTGAACTTTATGTTTATCAGAAGGATTTGGGGGAATTTTTTGAAAAAGTTGTTTCGGAATTGGGAAATTGGCTAAAAGTTAAAAAAAGGAAAATAGCTAAAAAGAAATTTATTAAATTAGCCTCTAATTATTTAACTACCGATCTCCAAGAGCTTTTAAAAGAAAAATCTGATTTCAAGGAAGAAGATCTGAAAATTACTCCCGAAAACTTTGCTGAGCTTATTGCTATGGTTTATAACAAAGAAATATCCAGCCGAATAGCCAAGAATCTTCTTAAGATAATGTTTAAAAAAGGAGGTGATCCTTCTCAAATCATCAAAGAAGAGAATATGACCCTTATAGAAGATCAAAAAGAAATCAGAAAATCAGTCAAGGAAGTAATTGAGGAAAATCCTAAAGCTATGGAGGACTATAATGAAGGGAAAAAGACAGTTGTTAAGTTTTTAGTCGGTCAAGTTATGAGAAAAACCCGGGGTAAAGCCGATCCAAAGAAAATCATAGAAATTATTGAAGAGATTCTTTCATGAGAAAATTATTTTCAACCAGAGAACTTTATAAGAAAGTAGCTCAAGGTGAAATCGCCGGTTTTACAGTACCGGCTTTTAATGTTAGGCTTTTGAGTTTTGATATTATGAGAACCATCTTTCGGTCAGCTCAGAAAGAAAAAACAGCTGCTTTTATATTGGAAATAGCCGAATCGGAAATTGATTACACTAAACAAAGTTTAAAAGAATATAGAAAAACAGCTTTGGAGGCGGCTGAAAAAGAGAACTTTAACAATCCTATTTTTCTTCAAGGAGATCATTTTAAAGGGAATAATTTGGAAGAATTAGTCAGTAGTAGGGCTTTAGAGAATGGCTTTTATAATATTGATTTGGATTTTTCCTCTTTAAGTATTAAAGAAAATGCCCAGAAGATGATTTATTTCACTAATTTTATCAGGAAAATAAGGCCAGATGCTTCTATCGGAGCTGAGGTAGGGGAGATAGGGGGGAAGAACACTAAATTGGAGGAATTTGAAAGGTTTATGGAGATTTACGGCAGAGGCAGCCAATTATCCAAAATAGCCATTCAAACAGGAACCTCCCATGGAGGAGAGATGCTTCCTTCGGGAGAATTAAAAACACCTGATGAAGATTTTAGGACTTTAACTGAAATTTCCCAAAGAGCTAAAGATTATGGCTTAGCCGGGGCTGTTCAACATGGCGGATCCACTTTGCCCAAAGAAATGTTTTCTAAATTTCCAGCTACAGGCTGTTGCGAAATTCACTTGGCTACTCAATTTCAAAATATGGTTTTTGATTCAGAATATTTTCCTGAAAATCTAAGAAAAGAAATTTATAATTGGCTTAGAAAAAACTGCCAAAAAGAAAAAAATGAAAATGATATTCAATTTATCTATAAGAACAGAAAAAAAGCTTTAGGAAAATTTAAGGAGAAAATAAATAATATTTCCCAAAAAGAAAAAATCTGCCAAGAAATGGAAAAAGAATTCAGATTTCTTTTCAAATCCTTAAAGGTTTCCAATACTGAGAATTTAATTAGAAAAATTTATTGTTGACAAAACTTATATCTACTGCTATAATCTAAATTAACCTAAATTAGGAGGAATTAAATTGAAGAACCTTTTAAAAAAAATATTTTATCCCCATAAAATAATCTTTTGTCCCGATTGTTTGCCAAAATTACTCAAAGAAAGTCTTCAAGAAGGGAAAGAAAATTCTTCTAAGAAGATAATACTTAATTGGATAGGGGATTCCAAAGGGGCAAGTTATTTCGAATGCCCCAATTGTAAAAAAATTAAAAAATTTACTTAGAAGAGAGTTTATCTTAAAGAACTCTCTTTTTTGTTTAAAAATTCCTTGATAAAATTTTCAGCTTCCCGGCGGTTTTCTATCCAATTAATATTCTTATATCTCTTAAACCAAGTCATTTGTCTTTTGGCAAATTGAAAAGTATTGATGGCAATCTTTTCCTTTAACTCTTCCTTAGTTATTTTCCCTTTAAAATAAGGAATAAATTCTTGGTAGCCTATAGTTTTTACTTCAATGTTTTTTTTAATTAATTTTCTAACTTCTTTTTCCAAACCCTCTTTAAACATCTTTTCAATCCTTTTCTCAATCCTTTTCCTTAATTCTTTTTTTGATATTTTTAAACCGATAAGAAGGGAATTGAATTGAGGCTTTTTCTTCAATTTCGGCACTTTTCCCAATTGTTCAGCTATCTCCAGCGCTCTAATTAATCTTCTTTTATTATTTTTATCTATATTTTCCGCTCTTTGCCGGTCAATTTCCCCCAACATCTGATATAATTCTTCTTTTGATCTTTTTTCCAGCCTCTTTCTTATTTCGGGGTCTTTTTTTATCTTCGGGAAAATCCAGCCTTCAACCACGGAAAAGATATAAAAAGGAGAACCGCCTACTAAAAAAGGAACTTTTGCTTTTTTTTGGATTTCTTTTATCCTTTTAATAGCTTTTTTTTGATAATCGGCTGCACTAAACTTTTTATCGGGCTCAATAATGTTTAAAAGATAATGGGGGATATCTTTCATTTCTTCTTTTTTGATTTTAGAGGTTCCAATATCCATTTTTTTGTATATTTGACGGGAATCAGCTGAGACTATTTCTCCACCAAATTTTTTTGCCATTTTTATTGACAAATCAGTTTTTCCTGAAGCAGTTGGTCCTAAAATTATTATTAATTTATTCCTTTTAATCCCCATGTAAAAGCTTTAGTAATTTTTACTTTTGAAAACTCTCCGATTTTGCCTTTTTTGAATTTCACAGTTTTATTATGAAATGATTTCCCAATGAAAAAATCTTTCCTTTTTTTTATAGTTAAAACTTTAATTGTTTTATTTAAGAACTTTTCATTCTTCTTAGCTGCTGTTTTTATTAAAATTCTTGTGAGAATTTTTTCTCTTTTCTCTTTTTCTTCTTTGGAAATATTATCTTTTATTTTTTCTGCTTTAGTTTCAGGTCGGGGTGAATATTGGGAAATATAGGCCATATCATATTTTACTTTTTTAAAAATTCTAACAGTATTTCTAAATTGTTTTTTAGTTTCTCCCGGAAATCCAACAATGATGTCAGTTGAGAGGGCAATATCAGAAATTATTTTTCTAATTTTTTTAACCAAATTAAGATAATATTTTGAATCATATTTCCTGTTCATTCTCCGGAGAATTTCATTATCTCCCGATTGAAGAGGGAGATTCAGATAGGGTGTTATTTTTTTCTTTTCTTTCATTACTTTTATTAAATCATCAGAGAAATCTTTGGGATGGGGAGAGGTGAATCTCAGCCAAAAATCTCCCTTAATATCAGCTACCTTTCTCAAAAGAGAAGGGAAATTTATTTTTCTATATTTATAGGAGTTGACATTTTGACCCAAAAGCCAAATTTCTTTATAGTCTTTTTTAATCAAATTTTCAGCTTCTTTAATTATTTCTTCAGCCGGTCTATTAAATTCCGGACCTCTTGTGCGGGGAACCACACAATAACTGCAAAAATTATTACAGCCAGTGGAAATAGGAACATAGCCAATGGGGAAGGATTGGTATTCAGGTTTAATTTTAAAATAGCTTCTGTTTGTTTTTTTGAACCAATCAGCTAAATCTTTTATTCCTAAAATATGGTCAAAATTTGAAGAAAGATTTTTTGCGTCTTTTTTCAAAAAACAACCGGTTAATATTGTTTTAGCTTTTATCTTCTTAAGCTTTGGAGCAAGACCATAAACTCTATCCACGGCCGATTGACGAACCGAACACATATTCAACACAACTAAATCGGCTTTCTCTATCTTAGAAGCTTTCTGATAATTATTCTCTTTTAAAAAACCGGCGATTCTCTCCGAATCATTTTTATTCATTTGACAGCCAAAGGTAATTATATAATATTTCATATTTTTATCTTAATTAAAAAAGCAGCTTGAGTAAAGCTGCCTTTTTAAATCTTTCTTATTCCGAGTTTTTTATATTTTCCCTAATTTTATTTTCTGCTTCTTCTAAGTTTTTTCTGGCTTCGGAATTTCTTACTCTGTTTTTAACTTCTTCAATCATTTCTATGCTTCTTTCTGCTCCATTTTTAATTTTTTCAGTATAATTCTGAATTTTTTCCTTTATTCCCGGCTTCATATTATCCATTTCATTTGCTATGTCCTGGGAAAACCTGTTTCTAATTCTTCTAATTTCATTTCTAATTCCTGAAGAAATCTTTTCTTCAATATCCTTCAAAAACCTCATTCTTTTCAAACCCTTAATCGGGTCTCTCTCTTTCAAGTTTTTTTCCAGTCTTTCCCTTATTCTTTCTTTTTTCTCCAGTTTTTCCATAACTTCCCCGAATTTCTCAAGATGCTTTTCTCTGGCTTCTCTTATTCTTTCCATAACTCTTTCAGGAACTTTCTCCGTTAATTCTTCAAGGATACCATGATGAAGGGCTTGATGTTTGGTGAATTTATTTAAAAAACTGTCTATTTTTGGATTTCCCCGGACTTTCTCCTTTATTTTTTCGGTTCTTTCCGCTATTTCTTCAATAGCCTTTTGGTAATTTTCAATGGCTTTATCATACAATTCTTCCTCTTTTCTTTCCACTAATTCTCTCATTTCCAAAAGTCTTTCCGAAGCATATTTGGCTTTTAGTTCTAATTTTCCCACTTGATCAAAAGTGAAGAAAGATTGAATGCCCCTCCTTATATTCTTTAGGAAATAAAAAGGATTACCGGGAAGAATATCAGGTTCTCTAATTCCCAAATCTTCTTGGGCAAAAATAAAAGAAAGAGGGATGGTGAGAACTATTAAAGCTATTAATATTTTTTTAATCATATTTTTATTATTTTTAAGAAATCATCGACCTTTTTCTGACCAATATCTCCTTTTGACCTTTCTCTTACGCTAACTGTTTTATTCTTTAATTCTTTATCTCCAATTATTAGAAGATAGGGGATTTTTTGAATTTCACCCTCCCTTATTTTCTTGCTGATTGTCTCATCTTTTTTAATTAATTCAGTTCTTAAGCCCTTTAGTTTTTTTAAAATTTCTTCCCCATATTCATAATGTTTTTCTCCAATAGGGAGAATTTGAATTTGAACGGGCGAAAGCCAGAAAGGCAAAGCTCCGCCGTAATGTTCCAACAAGACTCCGATAAACCGCTCCATGGATCCAAGTAAAGCCCGATGAATCATAAAAGGCCTTTTTTTGTCTCCTTTTTTATTTATAAAGTTGATATTAAATCTTTCGGGAAGATTAAAATCAATTTGAATGGTGGTACATTGCCATTCTCTGTCTAAATTATCCTTTATTTTAATATCAATTTTAGGACCGTAAAAAACACCTCCTCCTTCGTCAATTTGATATTTAAATTTTAATTCCTTTAAAACTTTTTCTAAAATATAAGTTGCTTTTTCCCAGTCTTTTTTTTGACCGGCGTATTTTTCAGGCCGAGTAGAGAGGTAAATATTAAAATCATTGAACCCGAAATCAGCCAGCATTTTAACTCCGTGCTTTAAAAGTTTAACAGTTTCCTCTTCCAATTGTTCCGGAGTACACCAGATATGAGCATCATCTTGAGTAAAACCTCTAACTCTGGTTAAACCATGGAGAGTGCCTGATTTTTCGTATCTATAAACGGTTCCCAATTCAGCATATTTAAGAGGCAGATCTCTGTAGCTTCTTATTTCAGAATTATATATCTTTACGTGAAAAGGACAATTCATTGGTTTTATTAAATATTTTTCATCTTCTATTTCAATAGGGGAGTAGATGTTTTCCCTATACATTTCCCAATGACCGGAAGTCTTCCATAAATCCAACTTGCCGATGTGGGGAGTAGTTATCCATTGGTAATTATTTTGGGAAAGCTCTTTATAAAGGTAGTCTTCTATTGATTTTCTGAGAACAGTTCCTTTGGGCAGCCAGAGAGGTAAACCCGAACCTACTTCTTCGTCGAATACAAATATTCCCAGTTTTTTCCCTAAGAGGCGGTGATCTCTTTCTTTGGCTTTTTTGAGTTTTTTTAAATGTTCTTCTAATTCCTTTTTATTCTTAAAAGCAATTCCATAAATCCTGGTCAACATATCGTTTCTTTCATTTCCTCTCCAGTAAGCTCCGGCTAACTTAGTTAATTTAAAACCTTCAATAGGAATTTCTTTTGTTGATTTAACATGGGGGCCTTTGCAGAGATCAATAAAATTACCGCTTTGATAAATAGAAACCTCATCCAGTTCTTCAATAAGCTCTAATTTATAGGGTTGGTTTTTAAACAATTCTTTTCCTTCTTTCTTAGATATTTCTTTCTTTTTAAATTCAATATCCTTTTTTATTAATTTTTTCATTTCCTTTTCAATTTTTGGCAATTCTTTTTCAGAAATTTCTATATTCCCAAAGTCATAATAAAAACCATTTTCTATTATCGGACCGATGCCGAATTTCACCTCGGGATAGAGGTTTTGAATTACATGAGCCAATATGTGTGATAAAGAATGACGAATTTTTTCCATAGATTTATTTTTTTATTATTTCCTCTATTTGTTCAGCAATAATTTTAGATCTATCTTGCCAATTGTCAACTCGTCCACTGATAAAAATTCTCTTATTTTCCTGAATCAACTCGCTGTACTGCTCTAGTACAGAAGGGAAGATAACTACTTCTTTTCTGTCGGTTAAATCTTCTATCTCCATAAAAACCATGAGCTGTCCTTTCTTGGTGATTATTTTCTTAATGGAGGAGACTATTCCAGCTACTCTTATTCTGTAATTTATGTTATTCTCCTTTAATTTACTTAAAGGAAGAGCCTTTTTTTCAATAATTTCCTTAACGCTTTCCAGAGGATGAGAGGAGATATAGAGGCCGAGAAGTTCTTTTTCCCAAATAAGCTTTTCCTCGGTAGACATAGAACCACCTTCGGTTAACTTGATTGAAGGGGATTCTTTTCCGTTGTCAAACAAACTTTTTTGGCCGTTTATTTTATTTTGTCTCACGCTTCTATTAAAAGCGAGAATTTTTTCCATATTCTCCAGTATTTTATTTCTCTCCTCAAAATCATCAAAAGCGCCAGCTCTGACCAAACTTTCCAGGGATTTTTTATTGAAATTCCGGGAATCTATCCTTGAAGCAAAATCAGTCAGAGAATTAAATTTTCCATTTTCTTTTCTTTCTTTAATTATGGTTTCTGTGATATCCTCCCCAACATTTTTAATATTTAAAAGGCCAAATCTTATTCTATTTTCCTTGGGAACAACAGAAAAATTCCTGAAGCTTTCGTTAATATCAGGAGGAAGAACTTCTATACCCATATTTTTACATTCGTCCATTAAAAAAGCAATTCTGTCAATATTGCTCTTTTCCGAAGTCAAAAGGGCAGACATAAACTCAACCGGATAATGACTTTTTAAATAAGCTGTTTGATAGGCAATAGTAGCATAAGCAACACTATGGCTTTTATTGAATCCGTATTGGGCAAAAGGAAGAATCCATTCCCATATTTTTTGAGCAGTCTCTCTGGCTATTTTATTTTTAATCATCCCATTGATAAACTTTTCTTTTTGAATAACTAAAAGAGATTTTATTTTTTTACCTACAGCTTTTCTCAAGACATCAGCTTCAGAAAGGGAAAAGCCCGCTAATTCTCGGGCTATTTCCATTAATTGTTCCTGAAAGATGCAAATTCCTTGAGTATCTTCTAAAATCGGCTTTAGTTTAGGATGGAGATATTTTATTTTCCTTTTGTTATTTTTTCTGTCTATGTAATCAGGAATGAATTGCATAGGACCGGGTCGGTAGAGAGCCACCATAACCACTATATCTTCAAAACTGGTTGGCTTTAGTTTTTTAAGATATCTTTTCATTCCTGAAGATTCCAACTGAAAAACGCCAGTAGTTCTAGCTTGCTGAAAAAGTTTAAAAGTTTTTTTGTCATCAGAAGGAATATTCTCAATTTCAACGTTCTTGCCCTGAACTTTATAAATTCTCTTTAGGGTGTCTTCTATAATAGTAAGATTTTTTAAACCCAGAAAATCCATTTTTAAAAGGCCTAAATCCTCTATGGCATGCATTTCATATTGGGTAACTATAGCATTGTCATTTTGAGTGGGGTGTTGAAGAGGCACTTCTTCGTCCAGAGAATTCTTGGAAATTACAACTCCGCAGGCGTGAGTGGAAGCATGGCGGGCACAACCTTCAAGTTTTTTGGAAAATTCAATTAATTCTTTGGCTTTTTGGTCAGTATCATAAAGCTGGCGGAATTCCTTCACTTTATCTAGGGTTTGATTAAGATTAAAACCGAGAGGTATCATTTTGGCTATTTTATCGCAGTAGCTATAGCTGAGTTTCAATGCTCGTCCCACGTCTCTTATAACGGCTCTAGCTGTCATTCTGCCGAAAGTTATTATTTGAGCTACTTTGTCCCGACCGTATTTTTGAGCGACATATTCTATAACCTCATCTCTCCTTTTATCGGCAAAATCAAGATCAATATCAGGCATGGATATCCTTTCAATATTTAGGAATCTTTCAAAGAGAAGATCATGTTTTAAGGGGTTTATTTCGGTAATTCCCAAAAGATAGGAAACCAGCGAACCGCCGACCGAACCTCGGCCTGGACCAACAACTATTCTCTCTGATTTAGCCCATTTGACAAAATCTTGGACAATTAAAAAATAAGTGGAAAAGCCTGTTTTCTTTATAACCGACAATTCATAATTTAATCTTTTTTCAGCTTCCTTTTTACTTTTAATATTTCCCTTTTTTTCTTTTAATCCCTGACGGCATAATTTTTCCAAATACTCGTCAGGGTTTTTATTTTGAGAATCTTTAAAGGGAGGGAGTTTGATTTCTCCGAGCTTAAAGTTAAAATTACACTTTTCGGCTATTTTCTTGGTATTTTCAATGGCTTGGGGATATTCTTTAAAGCTTTCAGCCATTTCCTTTGGACTTCTCATTGAGAAATCATCAGCTTTAATAGTAAGCCTCTCTGGATCATCTTTATCAGCTCCGGTGTTTATCAGCATAAGAATATCTTGAGCTTCTTTATCTTCCCGGTTAATGTAATGGCAGTCATTAGTAGCAACCAAAGGAATATTCAATTCCTTGGATATTTCAACCAGGCCTTTGTTAGCTTTTCCTTGATCGGGATTATTAGGATGGCTTTGAAGTTCTAAATAAAAATTTCCCGGTCCGAATATTTCTTGATATTTTTTAGCTGTTTTTTTAGCTTCTTCCATTCTTCCCTTAATTACCAACTCGGGAATTTTCCCTTTTAAACAAGCAGAAAGAGCAATTAAACCCCGGCTATGTTTTTTTAGAAGTTCTTCGTCAACTCGGGGCTTGTAATAAAAACCCTCCAGATGGGCTTTAGTTATCAGTTTGACCAAATTTCTGTAGCCCTCCTTGTTTTTAACTAAAAGAACCAAATGATAATTCTTATTGTCAACATTTGGTCTTTTTTGGTCCATATTTTGATAAGCCAGATAAATTTCCGAACCGATAATCGGATTAATGCCCTCCTTTTTAGCTTTCTTATAGAATTCCACCGCTCCATAGAGAACTCCATGATCAGTAAGAGCGCAGGAGGACATGTTTAGTTTTTTAGCTCTTTCTATTATTTCATCAATTTTGGGCAATCCATCCAATAAGGAATAATGGCTATGAACATGTAAATGAATAAATTCAGACATATTATTTTATAACTTCGTTTATTTGGGAATTAGCAAGCTGGGGCCTGCTTTTGGTTTCAATATTCTTCAAAATGAGTTTTTCTTTAATATTAATTGATTTCAAATTTATTTCTCCTCCTATTGATGACTCTCTCATATCAAGACTTCCCTCAATGAAAGATTTTTCTAAATCAAAGTTTCCCCAAACTGAGCCGTTCTTTAAATAAAAATCTCCCTTAACCACCAAACCGGTATGATAAGCGTCGTTTATCTTGATATTCTTAGCTATTATATTTCTTTTAATTTCAGCTTTGGCTAAACTTATAAAGCCGGAAATATTCAAACCGTTGCATTTTAAATTTCCGCTTATTCTAGCCCCCACCAAGTTTATAACTCCATTTATTCTGGTATTTTCCAGAGAAAGATCTCCTTTTAATATTCCCGAGCCAAAATAAAAAGGTCCTCTTATAACGGCATCATTTAAATTTAAATCTCCTTTAATTATTGTTCCCTCTAGAGAAATCGGACCCAATATGATGGCTGTCTCTAGATCCAAACTTCTTTCTATTATTTTTTCCTGAAGAGAAAAGGAAGAAAGGACTTTTCCTCTAAAATTTATTTCTCTTTCCTCTAAAGAAGCGCTTCTGATTTCCTTGTCAATATCAACCTGGTCTAAAATATTTTTATTTTTATTTGCCATCAATATTTGCTAATATTAGTTAAAGAAGCCATTAAATTATTATACTCCATTTTAACATTAAATGGCAAATTATGAAAAAAGGGGAAATAACAATAGGAATTGATGAAGCTGGCCGAGGTCCTTTAGCTGGTCCGGTGGTAGCGGCAGCCGTTGCTAGTTTTAATGATTATAAGTTGAGAAGAAAGCTAGGAATAAAAGATTCCAAGCAATTATCTTTCCAAAAAAGAGAAGAAATTTATAATTCTCTGAAAAAAGATAAAAATATTCAATGGGGAGTAGGCCGAGTAGGGGAGAAATTAATTGATAAAATAAATATTTTAGAGGCTACTAAATTAGCAATGAAAAGAGCTGTTCTCAATCTTAAAAAAAATAATGATTTTAAAGTAAAAATGCTTCTTTTAGACGGCAACTTTAAAATAAATATGAATTATCCTCAGAGAAAATATGTTAAGGGAGACGAAAGAGTATTTTTAATATCTCTAGCTTCAATCATAGCTAAGGTTAAAAGAGATAGATTGATGGAAAAATATCATCAGAAATTTCCTGGTTATGGATTCAATAAAAATATGGGCTACCCGACAAAAGATCATAGGGAGAGAATAAAGGATAATGGTTCTTGTGGAATTCATAGGAAGAGTTTTAAACTGAATTCTAGTTAAATTCTTGCAATAAAAATGTTTATATGTTAAATTAAATCAAAATATGGCAGTACCAAAGCAAAGAAAAACTAAATCAAGGAGAGATCAAAGAAGAATGCATATTTTTTTGGATAAACCGAATTTAACTCCCTGTCCCCATTGCGGAAAGATGAAATTCCCTCACAGAGTTTGTAAAAATTGCGGTTACTATAAGGGGAGGGAGGTAATAGATGTTATGAGTAAATTAGAGAAGAAGGAAAGAAAGAGGAAGGAAGAAGAAATCAAAGAAAAACAAAAAGAAGAAAAGAAAGCACCAAGCTTAGAAGAGCTTTCTAAAAAGAAGTTTTAAAATATGGCATCAAGACACTTAGCTCGTTCAATAGCCCTTCAGACTCTCTTTGAATGGGATTTTTACAGACGGAAAAGTAATATAGATAAAATTTTAAAAAGGAATTTGGAAAAATTTGGAGGAGAATTTGGAGAAAAAGAACTTGTTGAAAAAATTGTCAAAGGAGTTTCTAGAGAATGTGAAAAAATGGATGAAATAATTAGAGAAGCAGCCCCGGAAAGACCAATAGACCAATTGAATGCTATTGACCGCAATGTTTTAAGAATAGGCCTCTTTGAACTTATTTATCAAGATAAAAAAGAAGTTCCTCCTAAGGTAGCCATCAATGAAGCTATTGAGCTGGCTAAGAACTTCGGAGGAGAGAGCTCAGGCAAGTTTGTCAATGGAGTTCTAGGTACGATTTACAAAGAGCTTAATTCAGAAACTTGATATTTGAAAGATGAAAGATTGTTATCTTTTGTCTTCCAAGTCTCGAGTTTTTAAAAGTTGTGAAAAATTTCAGTAAGCTGGAGAAAAAACTAGGGATAAAATTTAATAACAAGGATTTGCTTAAGCAAGCTTTTACCCATCGCTCTTATCTAAATGAAAATCCCGATTTCAACTTAGATAATAATGAAAGATTGGAATTTTTAGGAGACGCTGTCCTTGAACTTATTGTTACCGAAGATCTTTTCAAAAACCATAAGAATCCAGAAGGAGAATTGACAAGCTGGCGGGCAGCTCTAGTTAATACTGACAGTTTATCCGAATCAGCAAAAAAACTTAATCTTGAAGATTTTCTCCTCTTAAGCAAAGGAGAATTAAATGATTCCAATAAAAAGGCTCGCTATTGTATATTAGCTAATACCTTTGAAGCTTTTTTAGGAGCTCTCTATTTGGATAAAGGATATGAAGAATGTCAAAAATTTGTTAGGAAGAATATTTTAATTAAACTTCCTGAAATATTAAAAAAAGGAAGTTGGCATAATGCCAAATCTTCTTTTCAAGAAAAAGCTCAAGAAAAAGAAGGTCTTACTCCTTATTATAAGATAGTTGAAGAATGGGGACCGGATCACGATAAGCATTTTTTATCAGGAGTATTTCTGGGCAAAAAATTAATAGCCAAAGGTGAGGGCTCTTCCAAACAAGAAGCGGAGGAAAAAGCCGCTCAATTGGCCTTAGAAGAGAAAAATTGGAAATAAAAATATGTTAAAAATAAGATTTTTTAGAATCGGCAAAAAACATCAGCCTTTTTTTAGAATTGTAGTAACCGACAAGGATAATCCTCCTCAAGGAGGGAGATTTTTGGAAATATTAGGTTTTTACAATCCTTTAACTAAAGAAAAGAATTTAAAAACTGAAAGAATAAAATATTGGCTGGGAGTTGGAGCAAAAACTTCAGATAGTATTCATAATCTTTTAGTTAAAGAAGGAATTATTGAAGGTAAGAAGGTGAATGTTCTCAAAAAGAAGAAAAAAACTGAGGAAGAAATTAATAAAGAAGCAAAAGAAGAGAAGCCTAAGGAAGAAGAGAAGCCTAAGGAAGAAGAGAAGCCTAAGGAAGAAGAGAAGCCTAAGGAAGAAGAGAAGCCTAAGGAACTTAAAGGAGGGGGTTCTAGTGAAAATTCAAAGAAAGAAGTTAAATCTTCTAAGAAGGAAGAAAAAAATAAATAAAGTAAGATCTTTAAAAATTATTGGAGGGAAAAATGAAGAAAAGTCTTATTCGCAGATTGAATAATACCAAATTAGCAAATATCTCTAGGTACTTTGTTAAAAAGCCTGAGATTAAAGTAAGGAGGAATAATGTAAGTAAGAATCTCGGAAAAAAATATTCAGAAAGGAGGTAATGATGAGAATATTCACTTAACTTACATAAAATGAGTGTCTTAAATAGACACTCTTTTTTCTTGACAAACTTAATTTTATAAATATAATATAGGGTAGGTAAGGTAGCTGCTCTTAGCACAACAGGTTTTCTGACTTGTTGGAAGAAAGAACTACTAAGAAAGGTCGGGCTACTGAAAAGAAAAAAGAATAGTTTATGGCTAAAAAAGAAACTAACGATAAGGAATTTCTAGAATATATTATTAAGAGCTTGGTTGATCATCCTGATGATGTAAAAATTGACCGCAAAGTTGATGAAATGGGTGTTTTACTTTCTTTGAAAGTAAACCCCGAAGACATGGGTCAAATCATCGGGAAAAATGGATCAACTGCTAGAGCTATCAGAAGCCTTGTCAGAATTATTGGACTTAGAAATCATGCCAGGGTAAATCTTAAAATTGAAGAACCTGAAGGTGGTAAGAAAACTGAGTCTAAAGAAGAAGACAAGGATTCTAAAGTTAGCAAGAAAGATGATTTAGAAGATTTAGATCTCTAAATTATCATTGAAATTCTTAAAAACAGTGCTACTATTAATTTAGTAGTGCTGTTTTTTTTATGAGAATAGATGTAATAACAATATTTCCCAGCTTATTTCAACCCTTTTTAAACGAGTCTCTTTTAAAAAAAGCTCGGGATAAAAAGATTTTGGAGATAAAAATCCATGATTTAAGAGACTACAGTTCGGATAAGAACAGAAGCGTTGACGACAAGCCCTTTGGCGGGGGGAGGGGAATGGTAATGAAAATAGAACCAATTTTCAAAGCGGTTGAGAGTATAAGAGGAAAGGGGAAAAGCCAAGTTATTGTCTTTACTCCGAGAGGAAGAAAGTTTAATCAAAAAAAAGCAACCGATTGGTCAAAACTGGATCAATTAATATTAATCTCCGGCCGATATGAAGGAATAGATGAAAGAGTAATGAAATATATTGCCGATGAGAAAATATCAATGGGAGACTATGTTTTAATGGGAGGAGAAGTTCCGGCTCTAGCTGTTATTGAAGCTGTTTCTAGACTTATCCCCGGAGTACCCGGTAAATCGGAGTTATTGAAAGAGAGAATTGATTCTCAGGGAGGATTTTCAGAATATCCTCAGTATACCAGACCCGAGGTTTTTGAAATGAAAGGGAAGAAACTAAAAACCCCCGAAGTCCTACTTTCCGGGAATCATAAAGAAATAGAAGAATGGAGAGAGAAGAATAAAAAAATAATTGAATAATTCAGAAACATTTGTTATTATTTAACTAATTCGGGTAGGTGCCAGAGTGGTCAAATGGATGAGACTGTAAATCTCACGGCCTCAGGCCTACGGGGGTTCGAATCCCTCCCTACCCAAAAAAAGCCAATGTAGCTCAGTTGGAAGAGCATACCCATGGTAAGGGTAAGGTCCGCGGTTCGATCCCGCGCATTGGCTTATTAAAATTTATGGCAAAAAAGAAAAGACCACTTTTAAGAATGCAGTGTAAGGAATGTAAAGAGATAAATTACTTTACCAAGAAATCCCGAGGAGTCGAGGGAAAATTGGAATTGAAAAAATTCTGCCCAAGATGTAAAAAACACACTGCTCATAAGGAATTGAAGAAATAAGATGGAAGTGAGAATTATTAAAAAGCCCTTAGCTAAAAGGGAGTTAAAAGAAATTGCCGAAAAGCAATTTGGTAATTTAGTAAAAGCAGTAGTTGATATTGAAAAAGAAATAGTAGCAGTTGCCGGAGAGATGCACGCTGATGAAGAAGTTGCTTTAATGAGAGAAGAGGGGTCAAAAAGAGAAAATACCTGGGGCATTAATATTTATCCTGACAAAAAAGAAGAAGAATTTATTGAATTTGATTCCATTATTAATCTCAAACCTTCTTTCGGCAATCGCTCCAGAGATATTGAAAATACGGAGATCAAAGAGAGAATAAAAGAAATTGTAACAAATTTGATTAAATAATGAGAAATTTTATTCATAAAGAATTAGCTAATGGAAAATGGTTTGAGATTTCTCTTCCCGAGCAATTAGCCAATATTGGCAGTGAAGTTAATAGAGTAGTTAAGAGCCAAGGGAAAGACAAAGAAACTTTTTGGAAAGCTGTAGAAAGAACTTTGGAACTTTTTGATCTTACTCTTGAAGATAAGCGTTGGAAAGAAAGAAAAAGAGAAATTGCCCGGGCCAGAGAATTATTCTGTGATGCTTTCTACGGCGGAAAGGAATATGAAAGTAAATTTGAAGATTTGGACCGTTATTTTCTTCAATTTGCTTTTTTAGCCAGATCGGGGGTATAAGCTTAATTGGCAAACTGTGAGTTTCCAAAACTCAACTTCTAGGTTCGAGTCCTAGTACCCCCGCTGAATAAGATACTTGACTTTTTTAGTCAAATATGTTAATATTGTACGAAAAGCACCTTATTAATTAAAAAGGAAGGAGAGATTAAAATGGCGAAAGAAAAAATAGAAGTAGATGTGTTGCCTTTAAATTATCCAAAACTTCTATCAAAAAAGATTGCTGATTTAACTGGCAGAAGAACATTTAGAATCCAAAATCTTAAAAAGAAAATTAATGGAATTGATATCTGGATGGCTTTGAGAATGGTTTACAGTCATTTTGTTTTTTATCAACCAGGATTTAGTTATCAGGAAAACTTCTCTTGGCCGGAAAATTACTCCACCTATGAAACCTATGAAGTCTTGGAACATCTAAGGTTAATGTTGAAAAAATTTCTTAATCTCTTGTCTGAAGAGAATAATGATTTAACTTGGGAACATCTCGCTGAATGTAATTATCACTTTGATATCTTTCAGGGGTTAATCTTTTCTTTTATTGAAGCTGTAGAAGAGAGAGAATTTGGAAACCGCTTTAATGAGAGATTAGTTAAAATAGTGAAAAAATACACCGATCGACTACTTAAGGAACTGGAGGAACTGGAACTGTTTGGAGAGAGAGATTAAACCATTTGTTGCTTTATTCGAGAACTCCTATTTAAAATAGGAGTTCTTTTTTTCTTGAAAAAATACTATTAAAGATTTAAAATAAAAATAAATGCATTCCATAAACGACTTGATTCTTTTCATATTGTACTCAATTAATAAAGAAGGTAAATCTTCCTTTGAAAATTTGGCCAATGAATGCTTTAAAAAGTTTCCCGAGGTATTTTCTCTTAAGAATTTTCCAAAACTGCTTGATAGCCGTAAATTAGATCGTCCTTTAAGATATTTAAGAAAAAATAATTTTATAAAAGGGGATCCAATAACAGGATTTTCTTTAACTAAAAAAGGAAGAAAAAAAGCCAAAGAATCAGCTGAATCAATAAGACAGAAGAAATTATTTTAATATGCTTTCAATAGGTATTTTAGGTTTGCCCAATGTTGGTAAATCTACATTATTCAAGACCATAACTAAAAAGGAAATAGATATTTCCAATTATCCTTTTTGTACTGTTGAGCCCAATGTTGGAATGGCTGAAGTCAACGATAAAAGACTGAATAAATTAGCTGGGATTCAAGGTGCCTCCTCAAAAACAATTCCTGCTCTGGTAAAATTTGTTGACGTAGCCGGTTTGGTTAAAGAAGCCCACAAAGGAGAAGGTTTAGGCAATCAATTCTTAGCTCATTTAAGAGAAGTAGATGCTATGATTCACATAGTCAGATGTTTTCAAAAAGAAGATGTATCCCATATCTCAGGGAAAATCGAGCCTAAAGAGGATATCGAGATAATAAGGGAGGAATTGATTTTGAAAGATTTAGAAACAATTGATAAAAGGATGGAGAAAATCAGCAAAGAAGCTTCTAAAGAATTGGAGCTCTTAAATTATCTTAAAGAGGAATTGGAAAAGGGAGAAATTCCCGAAGTAGAGAAAGAATCTATTAAAGAACTCTTTCTTTTGAGTTTTAAGCCCCAACTCTATCTTTTAAATGGAGGAGATAAAGATATTAAGGAAGATCTCAAAAATTACCTCAAGGAAAAAAATTTAAGCTGGATGATGATGGATATAGGGGAGGAATTGGAAAAACTTGAGTTATCAGAAAAAGAAAGAAGAGAATTGGGAATGGAAGAATTAAAAATAGATTCTTTAATAGAAGAATGCCGGAGGATACTTAATTTAATTAGTTATTTTACAATTAAAGGAGATGAAGAAACCAGAAGCTGGCTTATTGAAGAAGGTTCCACTATTTTAGAAGGAGCTGGCCAAATTCACTCTGATTTTAAAGATAATTTTATTAAAGGAGAAGTCTTGAATTGGCAAAAAGTAGTGGAAATCGGAAGTTGGAAAAAATGCCGGGAATTGGGGCTATTGAAAAACGTTGGAAAAGATTATATCTTAAAAGAAGGAGATGTAATAGAGATAAAAATATGAGTTTAGTTGATGTAATTGAAATAATTTTAGTAGTTTCCCTGTTTTTAATAGCTCTTTTCTTTTTGATTAAAGGTTTTCCCGATACACTCGGCAATGTTATTAATTCTTTATGATATTTTCTATAATGATATCAGGGTTCTTTGGAGGAGTGGTTAGAGGACTGGTTGGTTTTGTTAAACATTATTATTCCTATAAGGAGGTTAAATTTAAATTTAATTATTTTCTGGGAATGGCTTTTCTTTCAGGAATAATAGGTCTTATGGCTGCTGCTTCTATTTCTTCAATCGGTTTCACTTTTAAAGGATTATTTTCTCCAGCTATTAGCTTTATAGTCGGTTATGCCGGGGGAGATATTTTAGAAAATATTTATAAAATAATAGTCAAGAAATCCTCCTTGTATGAATAATTCTTTAATAGAGGAATTAAAGAAAGACGGTTGGCTGAAAACTCCTGAGATTATCGAAGCTTTTAAAAAAATAAGAAGGACTGACTTTATGCCTGAAGAAAAGAAGAATCTGGCTTATCTAAACGAGGCTCTACCTATTGGCTTCAATCAAACTATTTCTCAGCCATTAGTAGTGGCTTTTATGATTGAACTCTTGAAACCAAAAGAAGGTAATAAGATAATGGATATAGGGTCGGGTTCCGGTTGGACAACCGCTTTGCTTTCCTATTTGGTAGGGAAAAAAGGGAAAGTTATAGCTATAGAAAGAATTTCTCAGCTCAAGGAATTCGGCAGAAAGAATACTGCTAAATATAATTTTATAGAAAAGAATATTGCTGAATTTCATCTGGCCGACGGCTACAATGGCTGGCCGGAGAAAGCTCCTTATGATGGGATACTTTGTTCCGCTCAAGCAAAGTTCATTCCTGAATCCTGGAAAGAACAATTAAAGAAAGGAGGAAGAATTATTGTTCCTATGGAAAATTCAATTTACCTTTTTGAGAAAGAAAATGAAGAGAAGTTTCAATCTGAAAAATTTCCCGGTTTTTCCTTTGTTCCTCTAATAGAAAAATTATGAAAAACAAAAAGATAATAACTATTATTGGTTTAATAGTTTTAATACTCATTATTCTTTTTTTGAGAGAGCTTTTTATTCCCCTTAATCCAACAACCAGCAGGGAAATAACTTTTAATATTCAAAAGGGAGAAGACATTACGAATATTAGTTCCAGACTAAAAAAGGAAAAAGTGATTGGTTCTCCTTTTGTTTTTAATGTCATTGCTTTAATTTCCAACTCCTACAACAACCTTAAAGCTGGAACTTACAATTTTACTTCTTCAATGAGTATTTATGAGATAATGAATAAAATCAAAAAAGGAGAGATATTAAAAGAAAAAATCACTTTAATTGAAGGCTGGAATTTGAAGAACCTGGGAAATTATCTTCAGTCAAATGACATCTTTAGTGAAGAAAAACTTTATGAACTGACAGGCAAACCCGGAGAGATTAATTCTTTTGAACCAAGATTTAACTTTCCAGAATTCAAATTCTTGGAAAATAAGAAGGAGGGATTAAGCTTAGAGGGTTACCTTTTCCCCGATACTTACGAAATTAAAAGAAATGAAGGATTGGAAACAATCATTGAAAAAATGCTCTCTAATTTTGAAAATAAGCTAAGCGGGGAATTGGGCGATAAGATAAGAAATTCCGGTGAGAATATCCATAGGATTATAACAATGGCTTCAATATTAGAAAAGGAGGTTAAGGATTACGAAGATAAACGAATTGTAGCCGGCATCCTTTGGAAGAGAATAAGAAATGGCTGGCCTCTTCAAGCTGATGCCACCTTGAATTATATCACCGGAAAAACAAGTAAAGATTTAACTAAAGAAGACCTAAAAATAGATTCTCCCTATAATACATATAAATATTACAACCTTCCTCCGGGGCCTATTTGCAACCCGGGAATGGAGAGTATTAAAGCTGCTCTTGATTATTTAAACAGCCCTTATTGGTATTATTTAAGCATTCCTGAGGGAGAAACGCTATTCAGTATTACTTTGGCAAAGCATAATTATAATAAGGCCAAATATTTAAAATGACCATTGAAAACAAAAAAATAGCTATGATTATAGCTCATCAGGATTTTAGGGACGAAGAGCTTTTTATTCCCCGAAATATCTTTTTAAACGAAGGGGGAGAAGTAAAAATAGTGAGTTCTAAAAAAGAAGAAGCTTTGGGCAGTTTTGGGGGAGTAACTGATGTTGATCTGACCTTGGAAGAACTGAATGTAGCTGACTATGATGCAATTATTTTTGTCGGAGGAAGCGGAGCCTTTAATTATATTGAAAATAATATTGTTCACAAAATTATCAAAGAAGCGGTTTCCAAAAAGAAATTATTGGGAGCCATTTGTATTGCTCCGGCTATTTTAGCCAAAAGTGGAGTTCTAAAAGGTAAAAGAGCAACTGTTTGGTCAAATAAGATGGATAAATCGGCAGTTAAAATTCTAAAAGAAAATGGGGCTAAATATGAAAATAAAGCTGTAGTTTCCGACAGGAGAATAGTTACAGCTAACGGCCCTTCTTATGCTCGCCAATTCGCCGAAAGAATTATTGAACTATTGACAAATTAATCCAGATGATTAGAATATAGACATAGCCGTAGACTATAGGTTTCTAAATCCTATTGAGGCGAGTTAAATACTTTTTGTATGTCTGCGGTTTAGGACATACTTTTTATTTATGGCTAAAACAAGAAAAGAAAAACAAAAAATAATAGACGATTTAAAAGAAAAATTGGAAAAAGAGAAATCAATAGTAATGATTGATTTTTCAGGAGTTGATTCTGATTTTCTTTTTGATTTAAGGGGGAAATTAAAAAAGAAAGGCTGTTTTCTAAAAGTTATAAAAAAGACGCTATTGGAGAAAACTCTAGAGGGATTGAAAATGAATGATATCGCCCAGAAAATAAGAGAGATGAAAATTCAGGTAGCCTTAGTAATGGGTTCTGAAGAAGGGATAAAATCAAGTAAAATTTGCTACGAAAAATCAAAAGAAAACAATAAATTAAAGATTATAGGGGGAATTATTGAAGATAATTTCCTAACTGACGATAAAATGATCGAATTAGCTCAGTTGCCTTCAAAAGAAGAAATTTTATCGAAATTAGTCGGAACGGTCAATAATCCCATTTTAAAGTTTAATTGTCTTTTTCAAAACAATATTAAAGGTCTAATTAATGTTTTAAGTAATATAAAATAAATTTATGGCAGAAGAAAAAAAAGAAGAAAAAAAAGAGGATAAGAAACCTCAGGAAAAAGAAGAAGTAAAAGTTCCGGAAAAAAAAGAAGAAAAAAAAGAGGATAAGAAACCTCAGGAAAAAGAAGAAGTAAAAGTTCCGGAAAAATTTGCCGATTTAGTTAAAAAAATAGAAGAAATGAAAGTTTCTGATTTAGCTGAATTGGTTAAAATTTTAGAGAAAAAATTCGGAGTTTCTTCAGCTCCCCAAGTGGTAGCTCAAGCTGCCGGCGGAGGAACCGCTGAAGCCGGTGCTGAAGCTGAAGAAAAAAGTTCTTACAATGTAGAACTTTCTTCGGTAGGAGACAAGAAGATAGATGTTATAAAAGTGGTTAGAGATGTAACTCAAAAAGGACTAAAAGAAGCCAAAGGTTTGGTTGATTCAGTGGAGAATGAACCTCAAATTATCAAAGAAAACGCCAAAAAGGAAGAAGCTGAAGAAATTAAAAAGAAATTTGAAGAAGCAGGCGCTAAAATAGAATTAAAGTAAGATTGAATAAAAAACCCGGTTTAAAACCCGGGTTTTTGATTAGAAAAGAAAATAACCCAACAAAATAAGGACAATTAAAATAATCATTAAAATTAATCCTTTTTTAAAAGTCCTTTCCAGGAGAGGGTGAGAAGAAAAAACTTTCTCATAAAATTTGCTCTTAATCTTGGAAATTAGAGGGATTCTATAAATGCCGGGGAAAATCTTTTTTTTATTTCTTTCTATAAAAACTGCTGTTAAAACCCCTGTGAAATTAATTATTTTATCTTTCTTTTTTTTAAACAGCTTTTTGAGATCATTTGTTTTTTTCAAAAGAGTTAAATTTTTAAAAAGTCCTTCTTGCCAAAAGGCCTCAAAAAGCTCTTGATTTAAAACAGCTATTAAATCTCCTTCTTCCAGTCTTCCTTCTATTGCTTTAATCTCATAATTAGAGTCTTCATCATTAATGTCAAACATTTTTCCGTTGCGGAAAAGAAAAGCCTTCAGGCCATTGCCAATTTTAGATATTATTATCTTATTATTGGAGCTAATTGAAAAAACAATCAGGGAAATTCCCAGTTCTTCTGCTTCTTCTCGGACTTTCAGTAAAGCTTTCCTTAATGATTGTTCTGAATCATCTCTTTCTTCAATTTTGTAATATTCTTCGCTTATATCATCGGCTATTTTTTCCAGAAGATATCTGTTTTTCAAATTAAATTTCTCTAAATAAGAGGTGATATAGAGATTGCCCAGTTTCTCTTCATAACAGTTGACGGAAGAGTAACTAAAACCCTTAAAAGCAGGGGTTTCTTTTTTCTTAAATATATTTTTAATAGCAGATTTAAGACCGGGAGGATTAAAATAGAATTGAATAACTTCCATAGTGGGCATGGCTGGATTTGAACCAGCGGCCTTACGCATGTGAAGCGTACGCTCTAACCAACTGAGCTACACGCCCTCCTCTTTTTTATAACCTAAAAATATTTCTATTGCAATCTTCCTCTTTTTGTTTCTTTTAATTTTTGATATTATAGATATATATGATTAAAAAAATATCGGCCTTTATTCTAATATTTCTGGGAATAATAATGATTATTCTAAGTGTTTGGCATTCCTATAAGATTTTTACCGGCCAAAGGGAAGTTCCTCAAATATTTAAATATCAACAAGGGGAAGAAATTGGAGAAATACAAGGTGAGCAAGTTCAAGAATTAATTAGAAAAGAATTAGGCAAGATTATGCCCCAGGAGTTTATATCAAATCTCTTTAATCTGATTGCCTGGTCAATCTTTGTAATGATAATTATTTTTGCCGGAGGAAAAATATCGGGAATAGGAATAAAGCTCCTCAAATAATATGATAGAACCAGCTCCCAAAAAGAACATTGCCTTTTACTGGTTTCGATGGCATTTTTTTGAAATTCCCAAAAAGATTATTAAAATATTCTGGAACTTTTTGGTTTTTAACTTTCACTATTTCTCAATTACCCTCCTTTTAAAAACTCTTTTTTCTCATTGGAAGAAATACAGAGATTTTTACCCCAAAGGGCTGGATATTAAAAAATATTCCTACATTTTTATATCTAATACTATTTCTAGATTAATAGGAGCTATAGTCAGAACAACAGTTATTGCTTTAGGTTTAGTATTAGAAGTTTTGATTTTTATTACGGCCTTTATTGTTCTTTTCTCTTGGATATTTTTACCTTTGATTATAATATTCCTTTTCGTTTCGGGGATCCAATTTTTAATTTAATATGTTTGAATTTAAAACAACCGCAATTTATCAGATAATAAAGCTGGAAAAATTAATTTTTTCTCGTTTCTTAAAAATACTTAAATATTTCTTTTTGATTATTTTTATCGTTCTTTTATTAATTTCTATTCTCTCTTTCTTTATTAATATTCTCTCTATTACTCAACTTAAATTGGCTATTGGTTTAACTTTTATTAGTTTGGCTCTTTTCCTGTTATTAGGAGGAGTTTTTCTCTTTCTTTCCGAATTGGAAAAACCAGAATTGGAAAAATCTTTATCAGAAGCTTTGACTTTCAAAAAAAAATATAATTTAGCTTCTTATCTTGATTTTGAAACTGCTAAAATTGTTGAAAAATCTTTCAAGAAAAAGAACAGCAACTTTCTTCTTTCTAATATTTTGAAGTTAAAGCCGGTAAAATTTATCTTAGGCCGAGCTGGAATTAATGATAAAGAATTCAAAGAAGAATTAAAAAAGATAACAAATAAAGAAAGTGCTGATCTTAAAAAAATCATTGAGAAAGCAGCTGAAGTTTCTCGGAAAAGAGGAGGAGAAAGAATAAAGGGAGGAGATGTATTAACTTCTTTAGCTGAAAATAATAAATATTTCAATAAGATTCTAGTTAATTTCAATATAACAGCCGAGGATATATTCAATTTAAATGACTGGTACGAAAGAATAGAAGAAAAAGTATCCCGGTTGAAAAAATTTTGGCATCGGGAAAATTTAACAAGAAAAGGATCAATAGGCAGGGATTGGGCTTTTGGCTATACTAATATCTTGGACAGTTATTCAATAGATTTAACAAAAATAGCAAAAAAGGGGAAATTAAAGGAAATCATCGGACATGAAAAAGAGATAAAAAGCATTGAAAGAATTTTAAGCAAAGAACAGATAAATAATGTTTTGATAGTTGGAGAACCGGGAAGCGGAAGAAAATCAATTATAGAAAGATTAAGCCAAAGGACATTCTTAGGGAAAAGCCCCTCTGTCCTTAACTACAAGAGAATTTTAGAATTTAATCTTAACCATCTCATTGCCCAAAGCAACTCTTTGGAAGAAGCAGGAAAAATACTGGATAAGTGTTTTAGACAGGCCATTGAAGCAGGGAATATTATCTTAGTTATAAGGAATGTGGAAAGATTTATGTCTTCAGAATCGGGAGCCATGGATATTTCGGGAATCCTAAGTAATTATCTCCATCTTTCCTCATTTCAAATAATAGCCATCACATCTTATCAGGGTCTTCATAAAGTTTTAGAAAGAAAAACCTCTCTTCTTAATTTGTTTGAAAAGGTGGAGGTTAGGGAGATTTCAGAAAAACAAACTTTGAGAATTTTGGAAAATGTTCTTCCTTTTTTCGAGAAAAAACATAATAAATTCATAACTTACGGCGCTCTCAAAGAAATAATAAATTTAAGTTCCCATTATCTTAAAAATCAACCTTTTCCGGAGAAATCTTTTCGCTTGCTAGACGAAGCAATTAGTTGGCTTAATAATAAAAAAATAAAGGTTTTAAAACCAAAACATATTAGAAAAATAGTTTCTGAAAAGATAGAAATACCTTTAGAGGAATTAGGGAAAAAGGAAAAAGAAGTACTTTTGAATTTAGAGGAGCTTATTCATCAGAGAATAATCAATCAAAAGGAAGCGGTAAAATACATAAGTTCAGCCATCAGGAGGGCTAGGGCTCAAATTCAAAGAAAAGAATCGGGAACTATCGGCAATTTCCTCTTTTTGGGTCCAACTGGAGTAGGGAAGACTGAAACTTCTAAAAGTATAGCTTCAATTTATTTCAGTTCCAAGAATAGAATGATTAGAATTGATATGTCGGAATTTCAAAGCGTTAAAGATATTAAAAGGTTAATAGGAGGAGAAAATTACCAGGGCATTTTAACTACCAAGGTCAGAGAGAATCCTTTTTCCCTCGTTCTCTTGGATGAAATAGAAAAGGCTCATCCCAAGATTTTAAACCTTTTCCTTCAAATTTTAGATGAAGGCTGGGTTACCGACGGCTACGGAAGAAAGGTGAGTTTCAAAGATACAATGATCATTGCTACCAGCAATGCTGGAGCTGAACTAATTAGAAGGGAAATAAAAGAAAATAATACTATTGTGGTTAAAGAAAAACTTTTAGAACATCTCTTTCAAAATAAGATATTTAGACCCGAGTTTATTAACCGCTTTGACGCAGTAATAGTTTTTGAACCTCTTAGTAAAGAAAATCTTTTTGATATTTCTCAAATAATGCTGAAAAAACTTCAAAGAGACTTAAAAGACAAGGGTATTGATTTTATAATAACACCCGAAGTAAAGGAAAAGATAGTAGAACTAAGTTATTCTCCCCAATTTGGAGCAAGGAAGATGAAGAGAGTTATTCAGAATGAAATAGAAAATCTCTTTGCAAAAGAATTATTAAATGGTAAACTGAAAAGAGGAGCAAAGGTCGAGATTAAAATCAAAGAAAATAAATTTAATTTAAATATCCAATATGAATAAAACAATAATTCCAATAATAATTATAGTATTAATAGTGGGAGCATTTTTTATTATAAATTCCCTTTCTGAGGTGTCGCCCCAAATAATAGAGAATGCATTGTCTAAGATAAGTGAATATGACTCCTACAACACTAAAGGAGAACTGGGGGTAAAAATAACCAGCCAGGAAGAAGATCAAATAGATATTGATCTTTCTTTCACTCAAAAGGTTGACCAAAGTAACAAAGAGGAAGTTAAATCCCTTTCTGATTTCAACCTTTCAATTGGATCAGAAGGAGCAACTCTTCAAGCAGACTTTCAAACCATCACAATAAGTCAAGACACTTATCTTAAAATCATTGAGGCCCCTTTAATTCCCATGCTAATGGGACTTAATCTGGAAAGTTTGGAAAATCAATGGTATAAAATCAATCAAGAAGAAATTTACGGTACAATTGAAGGTGATGAAGAAACAACTGAAGGAAAAAATATTCTTGAAGAAATAAAGAAAATAATTGAAGGAAAAAGTTTCTTTAAAGTTAAAAAGAATCTGGGAATCGAAGAGCTAGATGGCCAAGAAACAACTTGTTATCTCCTAGAACTAAATAAAAAAACAATTAAGGAAACTATTCCTGAATTTCTCAATGTTATAAAGAAATATATTTCTGAAGAAAGGCGTCGGGAATACGAAGAAGAGATATCTAAAAAATTAGAAGAGGCATACCAAAAATTTGATGATTTTTGGAAAAGAGTAGAACCAATGGAGATAAAAATGTGGATAGACGATTTAACACAAATTAGAAAGATAAGCTTTGAAAAAGAATTGGACTTAACTGAAGATTCCCAGATTAAAAAGATTGATATATTGTTTGAAACAACATTTTCCCAATTTAACGAAAAGCTTGATATAGAAGCACCTGATAACTATAAAAACCTTGAAGAAGCTGTATCCAATCTCGTTCCTATTTCCTTAGAATAAATCTAGAAAGATTTGAAAGCCCGCAATTAAACTTGCGGGTTTTAGTTTGACTTTTTTAGATTTTTTCAGTATAATTAAGGGGATGAATATTCTGATTAAAAAATTAAAACTAATTTTTATCCCTTGCCAAGAAAATAAATTTCAACCCTCTTTTTTAAGGAAAAGGTTTTGGTTTGCTTATCTAGCCTTTCTTTTAATACTTAAAATGCTCCTTTTTCCTTTTCTTATTTATCTTCCTAAAACAGCTCTTTTTGCCGAAATAAACAGAGAAATATTAATAGACCTTCTAAATGAAGAAAGAAAAGTGATGCAATTAAATGTTCTAAATGAAAATCTCAAACTGAATCAGGCAGCTTTGTTTAAAGCTTACGATATGATGGAAAAGGATTATTTTCAGCATACCAGTCCGGAAGGGATAGAACCTTGGTATTGGTTTAAAAAAGCCGGTTATCAATATTCATTAGCCGGAGAGAATTTGGGAATTGGATTTCTTGATTCAGAGGAAATACATCGCGCTTGGAATAATTCGCCCAGCCACAGAGCTAATCTCTTAAATTCGGATTATCAGGAAATAGGAATAGCTGTTGTTAGGGGAGATTTTAAAGGAAACAAAGCTACTATAGTAGTTCAACTTTTTGCCACTCCCAAGAAACAAAATGCAGAAATTGAAGAAGTTGAAGAGGTGATAGTTAATGAACTTGAGACTGAAAATTTTGAAACAGCAGAAATTTCCGGTGAAGAATCGGAAATTGCCGGTATTTATTGGCAAAGACCGGAAATTAAGAAAGAAAACCCCGGTTTTCTCTTCAAATTTGTTAAATTTATGACCATCCATTACCATGGAATAATCCAAGATATAATTACTCTTTCTTTGATTATTTTAATTATTGCTTTTATCATTTATCTTTTTATAGGGGTAAGAATGAAGAAAAAGGAACTAGTTTCCCGAACTCTTATCTTCGGTTTAATCCTAATTATGTTCATCTTGATTAATAAAGACTTGATAATCAAACTTATACCCCATAATGTTGCTGTTTAAATAATGACTAAAAACACTAAAACTCTATTTAAATTTTTTGTAATATTTTTCCTTGTTTTTTTAATTACAGCTAATTGGCGGGAAATAGCTCTTTTTTTTAATTACAGAATCATTGAACATAAAATCTCCGAAATTCTAACTCCAGAGGAAACAATTCAAAACAATAATTTTACCCTCTACATCCCCGCCATTGAATTAGAAGCTCCCCTTAAAACTGAACGACAGGAAGTGGAAAATCTATTAAACAAAGGAACGGCTCTTCACCCGGATTCCGTTCTGCCGGGAGAAGAGGGGAGTATTATAATTCTAGGACATTCTGCTCCCCAGGGATGGCCTGATATAGATTATGATAATGTTTTTAATAAATTAAACGATTTGAAAGAGAATGATGAAATAATTATATTTTCTGAAGAAAAAGATTACAGTTACAAAGTTGTTGATAAGATAATATTTTTTCCTGAGGAGGAAGCTGAAGTTTTGGATAATAGAAAAAATTCTCTTATTCTCATAACCTGCTGGCCACCCGGAAAAGATTATAAGAGAATGGCTGTTTTTGCCAAACAACTTGACAAATAGGTTTAACTTTGGTTAAAATAGAGAAAATTGTTCATTAATAATTAAATAAAGAAAGAAAGGAGTATGCTATGAAGAAAATGATCTTGTTTTTAATCTTGGTATATACCCAATTATACGCCCAAAACACTGTAATCTCTGGTTTTCCAAAAGGAGGAGATCGGATACCGAAAAAAGTTAAAGAAAAATTAGATAGTCTAAGTAACAACATTAATAAAGAAGTGGAGATAACGATATGGGGGTTATCTGATAAAAAAACTTGGTATCCAAAAACCCAATGGCCCGAAGGAAATTGTCTTAAAGATAGTCTTATAGCGCTATCCAGGGCGCATAAGGTTGCGGAATATTTGAGAAGTTTAGGTTGGGAAAAAGTAGGAATTTCTGGTCTAAAAACTCAAACAAATTATAGGGGAGCTAATTTAATCTTTAAAAATGAAAAAAGTCCGAAGGATACGATAACTATTACTAAAAAAGAAAATTATTGGAATTTATCCCTAGGATATCAAACCCTTATAACCGAAAGAATAAGCTTAATAACTCCAATGATAAAATTGTCTTTCTCCCATCAAAATTTTTCCTTTTCTCTCCAGGGAGGATATAGTCCTTGGGGTAGAGGAAACCACGACTTGTTTTTCGGGCCAATGATTCACTTATGGTCAAAGAAAAACCCTAATCCAATAATAGGATTAGGGTTTGGTTGGGAGCTTCAAGAAAAAACTGACTTCTGGGAGAAAAAAAAATTTAGTTTTCTCCTTGGAGGAGAATCAATTATAGGAAAAATTAATCTTGAATCCGGTTTAGCTATAGGAAAAAGCTATAATTATAAGTTGAAAAATAGTTGGGATTTGGGATTATTTTTCTCTCTTGGAATTAGAATAGGAGGTGAATGATGATGAAAAGAATATTTATTTCGCTGCTTTTGCTTTTTCTTTGGAGTTGTTCTAAGGCTCCTACGGAATCGGAAGAAGAATCTAAAGTACTTCCAATAATTCTAATTACTGCTCCTGATTCCGTTTATGTAGATGAAGTATTCCAAATAAAATGGGAATCTTCGTTTGCCAATGATGTTAAAGTTAAAATTGACGGCAATATTGTCAGTCAAGAGTTAAATGGAGTTTATTCAACATCATTTTCTAGTGAAGGAGAATTTAGAGTTAAAGCTACAGCCTCAAATAATTCAGGGAAAGGAGAGGATGAAATAATAATTAGATCAATAATACCTTATCCTGTTGATGTTGAAATGATTAATAGGGTGATCGAGCAAACAGTATTTGATACGTTAACGATTAACCTTAATATCCCCATAATGGGATATTATAGGACTAAGACATTTCTTGATTACTCTCCTAATTCAAATGAGGATTTTTATTTAAGAGTAAGTAGCGATAGCTCCAATTGGTTCGGGCCAACAAATCCGACCGAAGGGAGCTATAAGAAAGTATATGATAACAGCCAGGAAGGTGTAAATGGAAGATACAGTGGTATCTTCCATTTAGAATCAGGAACGAATTATATTCAGATTATTGCTTTCAACAATAAATTGTTTGTTGAAAGCATTCAATTTGAATTTGTTGGAGAACAATAAAATTTCTCCAATAAAAGGACCCTTTCTAAAAGAAAGGGTCCTTTCTATTGACAAATTATAAAATAAATGTTAGTATTTAAACATCTATTGACAAATTAAGTCAAAATTGTAATATTAGTCATTATGTCAAAAACTTTTAAAAGAACAATAATAATATTCATAGGGATTATCATTCTATCAATCCCTGTTTTTGCTTCGGCAAAAACTTATCCCTTAAGCTTTTCTACTTGGATTAATTCAAAAAACAATCCAGCTAACCAGCCCTGGGAAGTAAAAGGAGATATTTACCTCCCTTATTCTGGAGAATACAAGGTTGTAACTCATTATCGAGCCGACAGTGGATCTTATGAAAAATACGAGGAGTATAAGGTATTTTTTAATGGTAATCTTTTAGGAACAACCAATGATCCTAACCAGGTAGATGATTATGAGATTGAGAAACTAGGAACTTTTAATTTCTCAAAAGGAACCCATCGAGTAAGAATAATACACGCTTGGGATTATAATGAAAAAGGAGATCAAACAGTTTATCCCTTAGAGGTAAGCTTTGAGCTTCTTTCTACTAATCAAACCAACCATAAACCTCAAGCTAACGCCGGGCCTGATAAGCAGGTAAATGAGAACAATAGTGTTAAGTTAGAAGGCTCAGGTTCCGATCCTGATGGAGATTCAATTAATTATTCTTGGTCTTGCACGGGAGGAAGTTTGTCTAATTCAAATATTGCTCAACCAACATTTAATGCCCCTTCCGTCTCTTCCGACACCAACTATACTTGTAATTTAACTGTTACCAATGAACATGGAGCTTCTGATTCCGATAATATGGTTGTTAAGGTGAAGGATATAAGTCAAACAATAAATGATCCTCTTGTTATTTCCAATTCTGCAACTAATATCAGTTATAATAGCGCTACATTAAATGGATATTTGGCTGATTTGGGAGGTGATAATTATTCTGAAGTTTGGTTTGAATGGGGTAAAACTACCTCTTATGGAAATAGCACTTCCAAGGTGAATAAAAATAGTATTAGTAGTTTTGAAAGAAATATAACGGGATTAGATGAAGATACTCTTTATCATTTCAGGGCAGTAGGAGAAAACAGCAATGGCAAAAGTTATGGTTCTGATAGAAGCCTTTTAACTCTCGGGAGTTCAAATAATCCTCCTCAAGCTGATGCCGGCTCCGACAAATATGTTGATGAAGGAGATAGTATAAGATTAAACGGTTCCGGTTATGATTCCGATGGAGATAATTTGAATTATCATTGGAGCTGTCAATCGGGAAGTTTGTCAGCAGAAAACTCTGAGAATCCTCTTTATTACGCTCCTTCCATCTCTTCCGATACCAACTATACTTGTACTTTAACTGTTACCGATGAACATGGAGCTGCCGACTCCGATAGTATGGTTGTTTATGTAAATAATAAGGATAGTATTGAAGTTAGAACCAGGCCAGCTGATGAAATAGAGGAAAATAGTGCTGTTTTGAAAGGCGATCTTAGAGATTTGGGAGGAAATGATTATGTTAAAGTTTATTTCCAATGGGGAAGAACTTCTTATTATGGAAATAAAACTTCTGATATTTATAGGTCAAATAGCGGTTATTTTGAAGAAGAAATCTACGGATTGAGAAAAGATACTCTTTATCATTTTAGAGCGGTGGTTGAAGAAAACGACGGGGAGGTTAATTATGGAGAAGATAGGAGTTTTAAAACAGATGGTGGTAAAAACGATGTTTCCGCTAATGCCGGACCTGACAAGGAAGTTTATGAAAATGATACAATAAATATATATGGTTCCGGATATGGAGACAGTTTAGATTATTACTGGGATTGTGAAAACGGAGAAATAGATAATCCTTATGAAGATGATATTAAATATAGAGCACCTTATGTTTCTTCAAACAGATATTATAATTGTACTCTGAGAGTTACCGATAGATACGGCGATTCCGATTACGACACAATGAGAATATTGGTTAAAGATAGAAGTAATTATGATATCTTAAGAGTGGAAAAATCAGTTAAGAATGTAACCAGGGGAGACAGCCAATGGTATGAGAAATATATTCATGCTTCTCCTAATGATATTGTTTCCTTTAGGATTGAAATTAAAGCTGACGGAGGAAACCTTGATAATCTAACCTTAAGAGATAATCTGCCTTTAAATTTAATTTATCAGGAAAATCTTACAATTGACGGCAATTATATTTCAAAAGACATTACTAAGGAAGAAATAAATCTTGGAGATATTAACTCTGGAGAAAGTAAGATAATCACTTTTTTGGCTAAAGTGGCCGGTAGAGATAATTTTAACTACGGTTCCACTGACCTCATAAACACTTCCGTGGTTGAAAGTAATGAAAGCTCTGAAGCTGATTCCGTTAAAGTTATTGTTGTTAAAAAAGGAATAGCTGGTATCAGTACGGGAGTTACTAATAATCTTTTCTTTAATACTCTTTTAATTCCTTTGATTCTATCTCTTGCTTTAATTTGGCTTTTTAGATCGGAAATCATTGGTTTAGATAAGATTATAGCTAAAAGGAAAGAAAATATTGTTTCTTATAGAAGTAAGAAAAAGTTAGAAAAGAAAATAAACAAATTAAGAGGAAGGATATAAGAAAAACGGCTATTTTGTTTTTTTGATAGACACTTGTGAATAAACTGTGGATAAAAACCTCCTTTAAAAAGGGGGTTTTTGCTTTTTCCCTTTAAGAATGGGAGAAAACAAAGATTTTTATCTTAATATCAATGGTGTTTGACAAAGACAGTTAAATGGAATATAAAGGTAATAGATGGAAATATGTGGAACCTTGTGGATAAAGGTGGGGAAAACTAAGGACAATTGGGGATAACTCTAAAATCATGTTTATAGGCGAATACAGTTATAAAATAGACAATAAAAAAAGACTGGCTGTTCCCAATAAGTTCAGAAGTTCTTTAAGTAAAATAGTGGTTATTACGAGAGGGTTAGACAATTGTTTATTCCTTTACTCGGAAAAAGAATGGGAAAAATTAGCCGAAAAGTTATCCCGGCTTCCTTTGTCTCAAAAAGATGCCAGGGGATTCGCCAGAATAATGCTAGCCGGAGCAATGGAGGTGAAAATAGATAAACTGGGAAGAATCCTTATTCCCGATTATTTGAAAAGATACGCTTCTTTGAAGAAAAATGTCGTTATCGCCGGACTTTACAACAGAATTGAATTATGGAGCGAGGAGAAATGGATTGAATACAAGAAAAAAACAGAAAAAGAAGCGGGCGATATGGCTGAAAGATTAAAAGAGCTCGGTGTTTAATTTTATGATTCATAAACCAGTTCTTCAAAAAGAGGTAATCCAGTACTTGGACCCCAAGCCCAATGAAAATTTCATTGATGCAACCTTGGGGCAGGGAGGACATGCTAAATCAATTTTAATGAAAAATGCCCCCCAGGGAAAAGTGCTGGGCATAGAAAGAGACATAGTGCTATATCAGCAAATAGGGGAGCTAACCCGCTTAATTGCCGTGAATGATTCCTACGTTAATATCAAAGAAATTGTTAAAAGACATAATTTTAAACCGATAAAAGGTATCCTGGCTGATTTAGGGCTTTCCAGCTGGCATCTTGAGCAATCAAGCCGAGGATTCAGTTTTCATCGGGATGAACCACTAGATATGAGGTATAAAGCTGAAGGAAATAATTTAACTGCGGCTGAAATTGTCAATAAATGGCCTGAAAAGAAAATAGAGGAAATTCTAAAATCATACGGCCAGGAAAAATTCGGAGAAAAAATAGCTGAAAAAATAATTGAAGAAAGAAAGAGAAAAACAATTAAAAGTACTTTCCAACTGGTAGATTTAATTAAAAAAGCGGTTCCCGAAGGCTATAAGAAAAAGGGGCATCCAGCTAGAAAAACCTTTCAAGCCCTAAGAATAGCTGTTAATGACGAATTAAGAAATTTAGGAATTTTTCTTCCCAGGGCTCTGGAAACTTTAGAAAAAGAAGGAAAATTGCTTATTATTTCTTTCCATTCCCTTGAAGATAAAATAACTAAAAACTTTTTCAAGGAGAGTCAAAAAAAAGGTCTTTTGAAAATAATAAATAAAAAGCCTATAGTTCCTTCTTCTGAAGAAGTGGAAATAAATCCCCGTTCAAGGTCGGCTAAATTAAGAGTAATAGAAAAAATATGAAAATTAATCTTATTATCTCTCTGTTTCTTGTACTATCAATAGTTCTCGGTCTAGTTTATCTTTTTCAGGTAGAATCTTTTATTGAAGCCAGTTATCTTAGTCAGAATTATCAGGATGAAATAAACAAATTGTCAGATGATAATTCATTTTTAGAGGAAAAATCAAACCAAGAAATGTCTTTTGAAAAAACCGAAGAAAAAGCTAAAAAACTAGGGTTTGTTGAAAGCAGGGAAATAAGCTATATTCCAATTTCTCCTGATTATCTGGCTGGTAAAATAGCTAAGTAGTTCTTATGAAAGAAATTAAGCTAAAGATAGTCTTTTTTTTAATTTTAGTTTTTTCTCTTTCGATATTCTACCGTCTTTATCATTTTCAAATTGAAAAAGGGGAATACCATAAAGCTCTGGCTTTAGGCCAGCAGGTCTCTTTTAAGCAGACAGCTGGTCAAAGAGGAGAAATTTTTTTTAATAATGAAAAAACCCTTTTGGCTCAAACCAGAAAAAAAAATCTTCTCTATATTTTCCCTGATAAGGTTTCAAATAAGGAAAAACTGAAGGAATTTTTAAATAAAGATTTCTCCGAGGAAATTGAGGAAAACAAAGTTATTAGAAAAGAGATAACCAGGGAACTTTTTGAAAAAATAGTTAAAGAAAATTTTAAAGGAGTTCATTTAGATAAAATCTGGGGAAGATCTTATCCCCAGAAAGAACTGGCTTCTCATGTGGCCGGTTTTTTAAACAGGGAAGGAAAGGGCCAATACGGGATTGAAGGATCTTTTGATGAAATTCTAAAAGGAAAAGAAGAAACCAAGAAAGAGGGGAAGTCTCCTTTTGGCTATCTTGCTTTTTGGAGTGATGTAGATACGATAAAAACCGATTCCTTAAAAGGAGATGACCTGGTTTTAACTCTAGATTATAATATCCAATATTCGGCTGAAAAAGCCTTAATTGAAGCTAAAGAAAATTGGGATATTGATTCCGGCCAGATAATAATAAGCAAACCCAAAACGGGAGAGATAGCAGCTTTGGCTGTTTATCCTGGATTTGACCCTAATCATTATGAAAAAGAAAAAAGTCTAAAAAGTTTCATAAATCCCGTTTATCAAGAACTTTTTGAACCCGGCTCTATTTTTAAACCAATAACTATGGCATCGACCCTGGAAGAGAAACTGATAACTCCGACAACTACTTACGAAGACAAAGGATCGGTTGAGGCGGGAGGACCTCCAATCTACAACTTTCAGGAAAGAGTTTGGGGCGAGCAGTCAATGACTGATGTTTTAGAAGAATCAATAAATACCGGAGCTGTTTTCGTTCAGCAAAAATTAGGAAAGGAGCTCTTTTTGAAATATTTGGAAAGATTCAGTTTTTTTGAAAAGACGGAAATAGGCCTCCAGGGAGAAACTTTTTCTCTTAATAATACCTTAAGAAAAGGATATGCCCGGGATATAGCCACTGCTAGTTTTGGCCAGGGAATAGAAATTACCCCTCTTCAGCTTATTAAAGCTTTCGGATCTATCGCCAACCAGGGGACATTAATGAAACCCTTAATAGTTAAAAAAATTATCGGGGCAAACGAAGAAATAAAAGAGATAAGCCCTCAAGCTGAAAAAACAATAATTTCTCCAAGGACAGTCAGAGAAATAACTTCCATGATGATAAGCGTGGTAGAAAACGGAGCAGGGAGAAGAGCCAAAATTGAAGGTTATAACATAGCTGGCAAAACAGGAACCGCTCAAATCCCCCTAAAAGGAGGGGGTTATGATGAAGATAAGACTATCCAAAGTTTTATCGGCTTTTTCCCCGCTTACGATCCCCAATTTCTTATTCTTATAAAGCTTGACGGAGCTAATTCTCTAATGGCCGGACATTCAGCTGCTCCTTTGTTTAAGGAGCTGGCTCATTATATAATAAACTACAAAGAGATACCTCCTTGCTATTAACTCTTTTATTTTTTATTTTCTTTGTTAAAATAAAATCGTTGCTCCTATCGTCTAATGGCTTAGGACACCAGTTTCTCAAGCTGGCAATTCGGGTTCGACTCCCGATAGGAGCGCTTTTATGAAAAAAATTGTCTTTTTAATTATCCTGATTATAATTTTAATCCTTATTTTTGAAATGACTGCTAAAAGCTATATCATAATTGATGATAAAAAAATATTCGTAGAATTAGCCGAGACAAATCAAGAAAAGAAAAAAGGATTAATGTTTAGAGATGAATTAGCCGAGAATCAGGGAATGCTTTTTATTTTCAATCAAGAAGGAAAGCACAGTTTCTGGATGAAAAACACTAAAATACCTCTGGACATTGTTTTTATTAATAAAGATTTAGAGATAGTTGATTTATTAAGAGCTGATCCCTGTAATGAAGAACCTTGTAAATCATATATCCCTAAAAAAGAGGCCTTATATGTTTTGGAGGTTAATAAAAATAAGTTTAGTGAAGATATTATTGGAGAAAGGATTCTCTTTAAAAATATTGACATTTTCGATTAAAAATGAAGATAGTATTTTCTGTAATTACTGCGGAGCAATATTAAAAGTAGATTGTCCCAAATGCGGGGAAAAAGAAACTATTTTAACAGTTTCGGAGAATATTTGTTTAAGAGAAATAGAAAAACTGAAAAAAGAAAAGCATGAGTTTATAAGATCTAATTTGGGATGGTTAAGGTTCGATCCTCTTTTCCTTGCTATGACAATAACAATAATAATAATAGGATTAATTGTGATTGTTTCTTTATTTTTTCCTCAAAATCCTCTTTTTCGATTAAAGCCTAATTTTTATGTCTATATCCCTTTTGGCGTTCCTTTTTGCTTAATCTTACTTATTGTTATTATTTCTTTTCCTTTTAATATAATCAGGCAAAAAAGAAAAGATAAAGTTTCTAAAAAATTTGTTAAAGAATTCCCAATTAAAGATTCTCTAATTAAGAAAGCAAAATCCATAGGCTTATAAGGTCTATGGATTTTTAATTAACTGATTATTTGTTAAAATATAGCTATGCAAGAAAATTGGCATAGTCTTACAAAAGAAAAAACAGCTGAGATTCTGAGAACTAACCCTCAAAAAGGGCTTTCCCAGGAAGAAGCTGAAAAAAGAATAGAAGCTTTTGGCTTAAACTCCCTTCCAAAGAAAGAATCTCTTTCTAAATTAAAGATATTTCTTAAGCAGTTCAAAAGCCCTTTGGTTTACATTCTGGTTATTGCCGGAATAATCACTTTATTTTTAACTGAATTTAATGATGCGATAATCATCTTTGCCGCTGTTATTTTAAATACCATAGTTGGATTTATTCAGGAGAACAAAGCCACCAATACTTTTGAAAAACTAAGAAATATTCTTCATCTCAAGGCTGTTGTCCTAAGGGAGGGAAGAGAAAAAGAAATAGGCCAGGAAAAAGTAGTTCCTGGTGATATTGTTATTCTAAAAAACGGAGGAAAAGTGCCGGCTGACGGCAGAATTATTGAGAGTTCAAATTTAAAAATAAATGAAGCTGTTTTGACCGGAGAATGGGTTTCAGCTGATAAAAAAACTGAGCCGATAGCCAAAGAAGAACCTCTGGCTGATAGAGATAATATGGCCTATATGGGAACAATAGTTTCCGATGGAGAAGGAAAAATGCTGGTTACTGGAACAGGCAGAAAAACGGAATTGGGAAAGATATCAGAAATGATTAAAACAACTAAAAAAGAAAAAACTCCTTACCAAAAAAAACTAATTAAATTTTCTAAGATAATTGGAATTATAATCTTGGTTCTTACTTCTATTATTTTTATCGGAGGCCTTTTAACTAACCATGGTTTCAAAGAAATGTTTACTACTTCAATAGCTTTAGCCGTAGCTGCTATCCCTGAAGGATTACCCATCTCTTTAACAGTTATTTTAGCTATTGGAATGCAAAAAATCCTTAAAAAGAGGGGGCTGGTCAGAAAACTTTCCTCGGCTGAGACTTTGGGCAATACTTCAATAATTGCCACAGATAAAACTTTAACTTTAACTGAAGGAAAAATGGTTGTTGAAGAAATTATTGGAGAAGATGAAAAACAAATTTTGAAGACAGCCGTTCTCTGTAACGAAGCTTTCATAGAGAATCCGGAGAAAATCGGGCCTTTTTGGAAAATAAGGGGAAGGCCGACCGACAAAGCTCTTCTAATGGCCGGGGCTAAGAAAGATATTTTCAAACATGAGCTTGAAGAAAAAACTCCCAAAATAGAAGAAATTCCTTTCAATAATGAAAATAAGTTTATTGCCACCCTTCATCAGGGAGAGGAGGAAAATATCCTTTCCGTTTCCGGGGCTCCAGAAAAAATAATTGAAATATCTGATTTAAGTGATGAAGAAAAAAGAAAGAAAATAGAGAAGTTAAAATCAATGGCTAAAAAAGGTTTGAGAATAATTGCCCTGGGCCAGAAAAAGATTAAGGAGGATAAAATAGAAGAAATAGATGATCTGGAGTTTTTGGGCTTTATAGGCCTCAAAGATCCCCTGAGAAAGGGGATTAAGAAATCAATAGATCTCTGCCGACAAGCGGGGATGAGCTCTATTATAGTAACCGGCGACCATCTTTTAACAGCCAGAGCGGTAGCCAGGGAATTAGGCATAAAAGCAGATAAGGAAAATATTGTTGAAGGGAGAGAAATAGAAAAAATGTCCGACCAAGAACTTTCAGGCAAACTTAATAAAATTAAGGTTTTCGCCCGGGTTGAGCCAGCCCATAAATTAAGAATAATTGAAGCCTGGCAGAGCAAGAACAAGGTCATTGCTATGACCGGGGACGGCATTAATGACGCTCCGGCCTTAAAGAAAGCTGATATTGGAGTAGCTTTGGGTTCGGGAACCGATGTAGCTAAAGATATTTCCGATTTAGTTCTTTTAAATGATAATTTCTCGGTTATCGTAACCGCTATCAAACAGGGAAGAGTAATTCTGGATAATATAAGGAAAGTTATTACTTATCTTCTTTCTAGTAGTTTTACAGAACTAATTTTAATAGGAGTAGCTTTAATTTTTAATCTGCCTTTGCCAGTCACGGCTGTTCAAATTCTTTGGGTTAATATTATTGAAGACGGGCCCCTGGGACTCTGCTTGGCTTTTGAACCCGGAGAGAAGGATATCATGAAGCAAAAACCTAAAGACCATAAAATATCCCTCTTAAACTCAGAAATGAAAAGTCTAATCTTTATTATCGGTCTTATAACCGATATTTTTTTATTGGGATTGTTCTTTTTTCTGATTAATCACAGTCATTATGCTATTGAGCATATTAGAACAATAATATTCGCCGGCTTGACCATAGATTCCATTTTTTACATTTTTTCCTGCAAAAGTCTCAGAAAAAATATCTGGCAGATAAGGTTATTTTCCAATAAATACCTTATTGGAGCTTGGTTTCTGGGAGTGACAATGCTTTTATTTTCTATTTATATTCCTTTGTTCCAAAATCTCTTAGAGACAGTTCCCTTGAGTTTTTACGATTGGCAGTTGATTTTAGGAATCGGCTTGTTTAATATTATCTTAATTGAATTAACTAAATATTTCTTTATCAAGAGAGATAAGAATAATCTATGACATTACTTTATATCATAATATTTATTGGAGCTTGTATTATTTTAATTAAATCGGGAACTTGGGCGGTAAAATCATTAATTAAAATAGCCCGCAGTCTGGAATGGAGCGAGTTTTCACTGACTTTTATTTTTATGGCCTTAACAACTTCTTTACCCGAACTATTTATTGGTCTTAATTCCGCTCTTCATAAAGTTCCCCAGCTTAGTTTTGGCAATATCATTGGGGTAAATATATTTAATCTGACCATAGGAGTAGCCGGAGTGATAATCGCCTCTAAAAGCAAAATGAAATTAAAAACGGAAACAATTAGGACTGCTTCCTTTTACGCAGCTCTTTTTATTTGCTTTCCCTTAATTTTAATGCTTGACGGAACTGTTTCTAGATTTGACGGAATTATTCTTTTAATTTGTTTGATTTTTTACTTTAGAAAAATTATTTTTAAAAGAGAAAAATTTAAAAAAATATTCAGAAAAATAGATAGAGAAGAGAAGAAACAAAGCTTTAAAATATTTTTAAGAGATTTGGGAATATTCTTCGGTTCCTTGGCCTTACTTCTGTTGTCAGCTGAAGGAATAGTCCGATCGGCTAATTTTCTGGCCTTAGAGATAAATCTTCCCCTGGTAGCCACGGGTATTGTTTTTATTGCTTTAGGAACAGCTCTACCGGAACTAATTTTCGGTATGAAATCAGTTAAGATGAGGCGGGAGGAAATGGCTTTGGGAGACTTTCTGGGAACAGTTGTTATAAACTCAACTTTAATTTTGGGAATAGTTAGTATAATCTCTCCTCTAAAAATAACGAGTTTTCTCCCTTATGTTTTAGGAATAGCTTTTACATTTGTTATTGCTGCTATTTTCTATATTTTCTCCAAGACAAATTTAGAAATAAGCAAGAGGGAAGCCTATATCCTAATGGCTGTTTATATTGTCTTTATTTTCCTCCAATTTGCAATTAACTAATTGATTTTTTAAATTAAAATGTTATTATAGCTCTTAATGACAGATTTGGTTTTTATTATAATAATCCTTCTGATTGTTTTAGGAGGAGTAATAATCTTTAAAAAATCAGAAAAAGACAAGAAACAGGATGAATCAATAATAAATTTGGAAAGACGTCTAACTGATTTAATGACCGGCCAGCTTAAGGAGATAAGAGGAAGCGTGGATTCCACTTCCCGGGCAATGCAAAGTCAAATTTCTTCTTTTACTAAGGAAACTACGGCCATAAGGGAAAGAATTAAGCAAATGCACGAGAAAGTAAAAGATGTTTCCTCTTTTCAGGAATTATTCAAAGCTCCCAAAATAAGAGGGGGCTGGGGAGAAACCAATCTTAATTATCTTTTAAAGGAGCATTTTTCTCAGAAATTGTATCAGAGCCAGCATCTTTTCAGCTCGGGAGAACAAGTTGATTTTGTCATTAAACTTCCCAACGGAAAACTTCTTCCGATTGATTCCAAATTTCCTTCAACTAACTTTTCCAAAATGACCGAAACTGAAAATGAAGAAGAAAGAGAAAGATTCAAAAAAAAGTTCTTAGAAGACGTTAAGTTTAAAATAAAGCAGATATCTTCCAAATACATTCTTCCTTCGGAAAATACAGTTGATTTTGCTTTAATGTATGTCCCGGCTGAAGCTATTTATTACGAGATTAATGTTAAAAACAGCGAGTTGGCCGAGTTCGCCCAATCAAAAAAAGTAATATTAGTTTCTCCCAATACCTTATTCCTTAGTTTAAGCGCCATTCAACATTGGTTTAAAGATACTCAGATCTCCCAACAAACTCAGGAAATACTTAAACGATTGACTAGAGTCCAAGAAGATGGTAAAAAGCTAATGGATGATTTTCGAAAATTGGGTTCTCATTTAAAAAACGCTTATTCAGCTTATGAGAACTCGGAAAAAAGAGTTTCCTTGTTTGGAAGCAGAATAAAAAAACTATTAGAAAACAAAAAACAATAATATGTCATTTGCAGTAATTAAAACAGGCGGAAAACAATATTTGATTGAGCCTAAAAATAAAATAAAAGTAGAAAAGCTAAAAGCTAAAGAAGGTCAGGAAGTTGTTTTTGATCAGGTTTTGCTTTATGGGAAGAACAAGAAATTGGAAATAGGCAAACCCTTGCTTAAGAAAAAGATAAAAGGCAAAGTAATTAAACAGGGAAGAGGGGATAAGATAATTGTTTTTAAGTATAAGGCTAAGAAGCGCTATAAAAAGAAACAGGGCCATCGCCAGCCCTATACGGAAGTGGAGATAATTGAGGTTTAAAATTATTTTCTTCTTTCCAAAGCCGACAAAAGAGTGTCTTCGTCAGCATATTCTATCTCCCCGCCTACAGGGAGACCAATAGCCAATTGGCTTACCTTGACCGGTAAGTCTTTTAGTTTTCTTTTTAACCAAAGGGAAGTTTTTTCTCCCTTAGTGGTCGGATCCAAAGCTAATATTATTTCTTTTATCTTTTCTTTTTTGATTCGATTAATTAGATTTTTTAGGTTTTTCTCTTTAAGGATGAAATACATTCCTTTGTATTTTCCGGTTTTTTCAATAGCTTCTAAATCAGTTTGTTTTTCAACTAAACAAATGGTTGATTTATCTCTTCTTTTATCGGAACAGAGAGAGCAGATATCTTTCTTTTCTCCTTCAAAAAATCTAAAACAGAGTGGGCAAACGTTTATTCCTGCTTTTAGCTCTTTGATGCTTTTAATAATTTCTTCGGTTTCTTTTTTAGAAATGTTCATTAAATAAAAAACAAACCGGGTGGCAGTTCTTTGACCAACGGTAGGAAATTTAGAAAATAATTCAATTAATTTTCTGATTTTAGGTGAAAACATTATTATTCTTCGTATCCTTTTTCAATATCTCGAAAACTTACCCTAGTTTCATCAAAATAGAGCTCAGTTCGCCCAACAGGGCCGTTTCTATGCTTGGCCACAATAATATCAGCTATGTTCTTCCTTGGGCTATTCTCATTATATTTATCTTCCCGGTAGATGAACATGACTACGTCTGCATCTTGTTCTATTGAGTTATGAACTATAATATCATTAGAGATAAAGTTATGAGTTTCAGGAACAGTGGCGTCATAAACTTCTTCTACTTTTAAGGGGGTAATGGAAACAATTTCATCCCAAAAAACATCGGATTCTGCCATTTGTGATATAACAGGAGATTTTAATAAGAAATTTATTTTATTCAATCGCTGAAGACCGATGGCAGATTTAAATAAAGTGGATCCACAATAAGATATATTAATTCCTTCGCTAAACTCTCTCCAAGAAATATTTCTTTCTCTCCTAAGAGGATTTATAACAGAATGCCAAATACTTTTAGGCCAAACATCTAAATTTGTATTAGAATTAATCTTCTCAAGACTATTAACAAGCTCGGGGATAATTTTTCCTCTTTCTCCAAAACATCCTATTTCTTTAAGGAATTTTAACTGATGTTCCTTTCCTTGAACTTGAACATTATAACAGGTTCTATAACCAGGTTTATTTTTCTCTACTATCCTAGATCTTATATCAAATCTTAATAGAATATGTTTAACTCCTTCAGCTATTTTTCTACTAGTTGAAGAGTAATAAATTGCAGCGCTTTTTGCTTTTCCTTTCATTCTCTTAAAGCTAATATTGCCATCTGTAGCCCAAAGATGGCTTAAGAATAAGGCTAATTTATCTTTATTTAAACTATAAACAGCTTGAGGGAATTCTTTCTTCCAAGATCTAGCTAGTTTAATACCTAATTTTGAAAAGAAATTTACAATGGGATGATGTTTCCCTCGACTTAAACGATAGGGACTTGATAAGTAAATATGCCACCAATTTTTTTGCTTTACAATTCTAGGTTTAATGTTAAATAAATCGTTGGCAGTTTTCTTCACAACTTGAATGTTGCTCCAATCGGCACTGGTGTAATGAATAGGTTGTCTAGGAACAACACAGCCATCACCTATTAAATGAGCCAATAAAATTATTTCTTTATCAGATAAATTATTCTTCGGAAATTTAATCTTCATTTTATTGGGAACAGCAATTTTATTTCCAACTTCTAAATGATCTAATCTTGACCAACCATTAATTTTTCTAAAAGGATGATTAGCACTGGCTTTGATTTTTTTTCCGCTTCTTAATTTCAATTCATAGGTCATCTTTCTTCCACTAGAAAAAACTTTACTGATTTTCTTCTCCTTGAGCTTCCAATTTTTATCTAAACTATGAACTGGTATATTTTCATCTCCAACTAATTCTTTTATGGGAATCCTCTCTCCTGTATCAGCTCGAGTAATTAGAGAGTCACCAGTAAGACAACCGCTCTCTCTAAGATCAGCTAAGCGGGGTATTTGAGGAGTTCTTTGTTCTACTGCTCGGGAAAGCTGGGAGAGAACCAGAACAGGGATATTTAATTCCTTAGCCAAAGACTTCAAGGCTTTAGAATTTTCCGTTACTTGTTGAACCATGCTTAAATTGGAATTGGTCGGCTGCATCAACTGAAGATAATCAATTATTAAAAGTCCTAATCCTTTATTGGCTTGAAGACGTCTGGCCATAGCTCTCATTTGAAGAATATTGGAGCTGGCTATATCATCAATGTATATCGGAGCTTCGGAAAGTTCTCCCATAGCTTGTTGAATTCTTTCAAAATCATTTTCCTTTCCTTCGGCTGAAAGCCGGCCAGTTCTAAGTTTCCATAAATCAACATCAGCTTGAGCGGAGATAAGACGATCAATAATTTGATCCTTGGACATTTCCAGGCTAAATATTCCTACTGGAATCTTATAATCCAAAGCTACATTCCGGGCAACATCAGTACAGAGAGCCGACTTTCCCATACTTGGTCTAGCTGCTAAAATCACTAAGTCGGATTTTTGAAAACCAGCCAAAATATTATCCAAACTCTTAAAACCGCTGGAAATACCCCTTAGTCCTCCTTTATTTTCCGATAAGCTCTCAATTCTTTTGAAAGTTTCTTCTAGGTTATCTTTAACTGAAGTAAATTTTTGAGTTAGAGATTGCTGGCCGATGTTAAAAACTGATCTTTCCGCTTTATCTAAAAGAACATCAATGTTTTCCTCTTCATTATATCCGAGTTGGTTTATCTCTTGGCTGACTGAAATTAAGCATCTTAAAACTCTCTTTTGCTGGACAATTCTGGCATATTCAGTAATATGGCTGGCTGTGGGAACGGAATTAACCAGAGAGGTTAAATAGCTGGTAGCTCCAACTTCTTCAAACTGCTTTTTTTCCTTTAAACGGTTGGAGACGCTTAAGATATCAATGTTATCTCTTTCCGAAAAAAGATCAATGACAGCTTGATATATCTTTTGGTGTTTTGTCTGATAAAAATCCTCCGGTTTCAAAAAATCAACTACCTTGAGAATAGCTTCAGGATCAATCATTAAAGAACCCAAAAGGCACTTTTCAGCTTCAATATTCTGAGGAGGAAGTTTTTCTTCAATTTTTCCAGCCATAATTTTATCTTAGTAATTTATTGAACAACTTCAAGCTTTTTTAATCTTGGTTCCTTGGTCAGTGTCTTCAATCTGCCAGCCGGATTTTTCAATTTCCTTTCTTATTTTGTCGGCTTCCTGAAACTCCTTGTTTTTTCGGCATTTTTTTCTTTCTTCGACCAACTTTATTATTTCTTCAGGGATTTTCTCTTTTTTTATCTCTCTAAGGTTTAATCCTAAAACTTTATCAAAATCCAAGAGCAATTCATATTTAGCCCTGGCTGGAAAATTGCTTTCTAACATTTTCCAAATCAAAGCCAAAGCCTTGGGAGTGTTTAAGTCATCATTAATATATTTTAAAAACTCCTCCTTATAGTCATTATCAGGTGATTTTCCTTTTGAATCTTTTAGTTCAGCTGTTTTTTGATAAAGCTTTTTTAAAGCCTGGTCGGCTGATTTCAGACTCTCCAATGAAAAAACCAGCTTTGACTTATAGTGAGCCGTTAAAGCCAGATAACGAAAAGAAAGGGGGTGAAAACCCTTTTTAATCAACTCTTCTAAAGTGAGAATATTGCCTTCTGACTTTCCCATCCGAGCTTTTTTGAGAATCAAAAACTCTCCATGAAGCCAATAATTAGCCAAGGGTTTTTCATAGGCCGCTTCGGCTTGGGCAATTTCGTTAGTGTGATGAATTTGGATATGATCTATCCCTCCGCAATGAATATCAAAGGGGATTCCCAGATTCTTTATACCTATGGCCACACATTCGGTATGCCAACCGGGAAATCCGATTCCCCAAGGAGAATCCCATTCCATCTGTCTCTTTTTTTCCTTAGGAGAGAATTTCCAAAGGGCAAAATCAGTCGGATTCTTTTTTTCACTCATTTCTATTCTAGCTCCGGCTTTAGGTTTAATTTTCTTGGCCCAGAGCCGGCCATAAGAGGGGAGTTTGGAACTATCGAAATATATTCCGTCCTTAATCTTATAAGTAAACCCTTTTCTCTCTAAGGTTTTTATTAAATTAATTTGATCTTCTATGGTATCGGTTGCTTTTTCCCAAACATCGGGTTCAATAATATTTAACTTCTTTAGATCCTTTTTAAAGGCCCTGGTATAGAAGCCAGCTATGTCCCAAACTGTTTTTTTCTCTCTAACAGCGCTCTTTTCTAATTTATCTTCTCCGGTGTCAGAATCAGAAGTTAAATGTCCAACATCGGTAATATTCATAACATGTTTTACTTTGTAACTATTATAATTTAAAATTCTCTTAAGAATATCCTCGAAGATATAGGTTCGGAGGTTGCCGATATGGGCGTACATATAGACGGTAGGACCGCAGGTATAAAGGCCGGCTTTTTTATCTTTTAAAGATTTGAAAACTTCTTTTTTCCTGGTAAGAGTATTGTAGAGCTTGAGTTTCATATAAATATTTTAGCACAAGTCGGGACTAACTCAAGGTTGACAAAATATCTTATTCTTGTTAGATTATGAATAGTTCTTTGACATACCATCTAATGGTATCAACAGAGGCCCCTTTTTTAGGGGCCTATTTATTTTCCTTCTAATTATGATAGTATAAAAAATATGAGTAATTTGGTTCTTTATCGAAAATACCGGCCCAAAACTTTTGGGGAGATTGTCGGCCAGGAACATGTGGTTAAGACTTTGACTAACGAAATAGTTTCCGGAGATATTTCCCACGCCTATCTTTTTACCGGTCCCCGAGGAACAGGAAAGACGACTTTGGGAAGGCTTTTGGCTAAAGCTTTAAATTGCCAAAATCGAAAGCCAAACGAATACGAGCCTTGCAATAAATGTAATTCCTGCCAAGAGATTAATGAAGGCCGGGCAATGGATTTAATTGAAATAGACGCTGCCTCCAACAGGGGGATAGATGAAATAAGGAAACTGAAGGAGGGGATTAATTTTGTCCCTACCAAGTTAAAATATAAGCTTTTCATAATAGATGAAGCTCATCAGTTATCCAAGGATGCTTCTAATGCTCTCTTAAAAACATTGGAAGAACCTCCGGCTCATGCTATCTTTGTTCTGGCTACGACTGAAGCTCATAAAATCATTCCAACTATTGCCTCCCGTTGCCAAAGATTTGACTTCCGAAGGTTAAAAAGCGAAGAAATTGTTGAGCGACTCAAGAAAATATTAAAAAAGGAAAAAATAAGTTTTGAAGAAGAAGTTTTAGATTTAATAAGTTTGTCAGCTAACGGCTCGGTTAGGGATGCTGAAACTCTTCTTGACCAAGTTGTCAGTTTCTGCGGTCAAGACAAAAAATTGGAGAAGAAAGAAGTAGAAGATTTACTGGGAATAGCCGATAGGCATTTGGTAATGAAATTCTTAGAATTTGTCTCTCAGAAAAAAGCAAAAGAAGCAATAGAGCTTCTTAATCAATCTATATTCAGGGGAATTGATGTCCAAGAATTTGCCAAAACTTTAACTCAATATTTAAGACAACTTCTTCTTTTGAAAATTGACACTCAATTTAAGAATCCTATTGTTTTGGGAACTACTGATGAAGACAAGGAAAGTTTTAAAAAGCTTTCGGGAAGTTTTTCCCAGAAAGAAATAAAAGAGATTTTGGAAGAATTCAGCAAAGCGGAAAGAAAAGTAAAATATGCTTCAATTCCCCAGCTTCCTTTGGAACTGGCTGTAGTTGAAGTCTGCAGAGAAAAGTGATAAATTTTAATTAATTCCGGGGTCGTCTAATGGTAGGACGCCAGGTTTTGGTCCTGGTAATCTTCGTTCGAATCGAAGCCCCGGAGCTTGAATAATTAGCAAAAAACCTCTGTAAATTATTATTAGCTAGTTCTAAACTGTGTATAATTTCCTTTACATATCTCTTGACAAGAAAATCTACATCATTTAAAATAGAAATATAGTATGTTTGGAAAATTTATTCAACAACAGCGTATCAAGCGAAATATGACACAGGAATATCTTGCATCGGAGCTTGGTATCTCTCGTCCCACCTATCTGCAAATTGAGCATAATGCACGAGAACTTACAATATCAGAAGCAAAAAAACTTGCGGCTCTTTTTGATATGTCTTTGGAAAACTTTCTTGTCGCCAAAGAACCAAAACGAACCGTAATTATTGAAAAAGAATCTCCAAAGAAATCAGAAAGTTTACAAATTCGTATTACAAAAAAAAATCTTGATAAATTTAAGCAGGTTATACTTTACATTTTAAACGAGGTTGGCGGCAAATCAAATGTTGGAGAAACAGTTCTGCATAAACTTCTTTATTTTATTGATTTTGATTATTATGAAAAGTTTGAAGAAAATTTAATGGGTGCAACCTACATTAAAAATCATCATGGCCCTACTTCTCTTGAATTTAATAGGATCATAAAAGAAATGCAGGAACAAGGTGAAGTAGAAGCAGTAAAAAGTCAATATTTTAAGTATTTACAAAAAAAATATCTAGCACGGAAGCGTCCTAATCTTGACATTCTTTCCGCGCGTGAAATAGAACATATTAATGACGTGCTTGTTCGGCTTTCAAATAAAAATGCTGTGGAGATAGAAAATTATTCACACGAAGATATTCCCTGGAAATCTGCACAGGACGGCAAGCCGCTTTCTTATGAAAGTGTTTTTTATCGTGATGAGCGATATTCCGTAAGAAATTATGACGATGAACTTTAATGAGCTACCGAAATTTCAAAAAGAATTTAAGCGACTTAGGAGAAAATATAAATCTCTATCAGAAGACCTGCAAGAATTTTGCAATGTAGTTTCCGTTGTTCCGCTTGGCAACAGTAAGCATTTTAATGTTATTACCCAAACCGAACTTCTTTACATTATAAAAGCTCGGTTTTTTTGTAGATATTTGAAAGGAACATCCCTTCGCATTATTTATTCCTATTTTGAACAAGAACAACGGATTGAATTCATTGAATTATATTTCAAGGGTGATAAGGAAAACGAGGATCGCGAAAGAATAAGAGAATATTTGAAAAATTATCAAAACTAACTACATCTATTGTCTTTTGAATTTATAAGACAAGCTGGGGTAAAACTCAATTTCTTTGAAAAAAGTTCGGATTTCGTTTAGAATAAGGAGTAGAAATTAATAATGAAGGCATTTCTATAATAATTGTTGAGCAAAATGCAAGACAAGCAACAAAAATAGCTGACAGAATATATATTCTTGAAAGTGGAAAAATTGCTCTTAAGGGGGAGGGGGAAATACTTGATGATCCTAAAGTTAAAAATATTTATTTCGGCGGTAAATAGTTGAATTATTTTTCTTAAAAATTATATTATTAATTTATATGAAAAAACAAATAATAACTTTAATAATAGTTCTTTTAATTATTATCATCGGATTAATTTTCTTAGTTCCAAATAAGGCCGAGAAGCCCATTAAAATAGGCGTAGTTACCGCCTTAAGCGGTGATTTTGCTGTTGCCGGCGAATCAATGAAAAACTCCATTCTTATGGCTATTGATGATATGGAATTATCTGAAAAAGTAGATATTATTTTTGAAGATAATCGCAGTTGTGTTATTGCCGATACTGTTAGCGCTATTCAAAAACTCGTTAATGTTGATAAAGTGGATGCGATTATCGGTCCAGTTTGTACGTCAGAGACCTTAGCTATTAAAGATTTTATAGAAGATAAAAAAATAATAGCGATTACTCCAACAGCCACAGGAAGAGATGTGATTGATTCCAATACCAAATTTCTTTTTAGAACAATAGCTTCCGATTCAGAAAAAAGCAAAGCTATTGCCAATCTCATCAAGAAAAGCAATTATAGAAAAGTTGCCCTTTTATGTGATATCTCCAATGACGCTTTTATTCAGCAAAGACAAGATTTTAAAGATATAATTAGAGGCTCAAATGTTGAAATTATATTGGAAGAATCTTTTAAGATGAAAGACACTGATTTTAGAAGCCAATTAACTAAAGTAAAAGGTTCAAGTGCTGATGTTGTTGTAGTGGAAGCATTCCCCAATGAAACGGGATTGTTAATGAAACAGGCAAAAGAATTAGGAATCAACTTGCCATTTATGTCCACTGAATCTTCAGTCGGAACTCAAGATTTAATAACTACTGGTGGAAATGCTGTCAATGGTTTAATTTTCCCTTTCGCTAAAACTCCAACAAATAAAGAGCATAAAGAATTTGAATCAGCTTACAAAGAAAAATTTGGCAAGGAACCTTTTGCCTTCGCTTCCTATGAAAGTTATGATGCGACTATACTACTTCTAAAAGCAATTGAAAAAAGCAACAGAGAACCGGAAGATATTAGGAAAAAACTTTACGAAACAGGGCAGAATTATTATGGAGCTAGCGGATTAATAAACTTTACAGAGAATGGAGACGTTCAGAAGCCCATGCTTATAAAGATAGTCAAGGACGGAGAATTTGTTTTATACGAGGAATAAATCCTAATGTTTTAAAAAACACATTGCCACTTAGTCTTGACAAGGCCATACGGATTTGTATATAATGAAGTTACTATGATCACTGCTCCTGTCTTCGGACAAGGGCAGTTTTTTTATGATATAATAAATTATAATGAGAAATAATGATAAAAAAAGAGTGGCTGTCTATATAGATGGGAATAATTTTTACGGGTATCTTAAAGATAAGGAGATAGGACTTAAAAGGGGAATAAAATTTAATTACTCTAAATTTGTAGATTTTTTAATAGGGGAAAGGAAATGTATATCAAAAAGATACTATGTTGGTATTGCTCGTAATATAGATGATTCTCCTAAAAGTAAGAGAATTGTTAAGGGCCAGCAGAAATTTTTAGAAAAGATTAAGAACGAAGGATTTATTATAAAGAGAGGAAAGGTAATATATGACAAAGGTAAAGTAAGGGAGAAAGGAACAGATGTTAAAATTGCAGTTGATTTGGTTGTTGGAGCTGCAGATAACATTTATGATACAGCTATTTTAGTAAGTTCTGATACGGGATCTTATTCCTGCGGTTAAATATGTTGAATATCGCAAGAAAAAATTAGAATATGTTGGTTTTTCTCATAATCCCTCTTTGGGAATGCAAAAACATGCTGATTTATCTATTTTGTTGAGACCAAAAGACATAGAGGGATTTAAAATAGATTAACCATTTTACTTTTTCAAACAAATTCTAACTTCATCTAGTCTACAAAGCTTGAATGAAAGAAAAAATTAAAAAAGCTTTTTTATTTAGAGAGAATTTTCATTTCACTACTTTCCATTCAATCTCCTCTTCCTTCCCGGCAAACTCTAGCCATCTTCCTGTTTTATCAATAACATACCATCTCTGGCGGGTTTGAGACCAAACCATGGGATCACCCCGAAAAAAAGGTTTCTTGACTATTTCTTTAGGTTTCAGGCGATCTAATTCCAGCCATTTTTTAAAGACTGTTTCAATAGTGTAATCTAAATCTCGAGAATTAGCCCATTGAGCCACCTTATCAATAGCTTCTTTGGCTTTATCAACCGAACCAGCTAATTCTAAAAGTTGCTTAGCCGGCCTGGTATAGCGGGAGTAGATTATATTTCTTTTCTTAGAATCTCTTTTGAGCTTCTCCAAGCTTATATCTTTAGTTTGGAAATAATAGGTGACAATTTGTCTAATAGCTGTTTCTTCTTTCAATTCTTCATAATATTTTATTTTTCCCTTTTTAAGATATTCTTCAATCTTTTGGGCAATGCTTTTCCCTACACCGGGTATTGCTTTTAAACCTTTAAAACCCTCTTTTTTGTAAAGAGAGTTGATATCCTCTTTCAAGTTTTCCAGCGCCTGAGCTGCTTTCCGATAGGCCTTGGGTTTATAATTCACTCCTTTAATATTAAGGAGTTCTTCTATTTGATAGAGTATTTTGGCTATCTTTTGATTAATCATTGAATAAATCTTTTATTCTTTGAGCTTCTTTTTCAACCAACTCACCTCCATATTCACCACTATGAGCCGAACTTCCTTTATAGCTCGGTCTCTTTTGGTCAAGATGAAGGGAAAAGAAAAGCTTATCTTCTTCCTCAATAAGATAGAGGTGAAAATGAGGATAATATTCCTGGCTTAAGGGACGGAAAAAAATTAATTCTCGGCCTTTTAATTTTTGATAGCGATAACCGGCTCTTCTGAGAAGGAGACTGACATTTTGATTGCTTTTGTTTTCTAAAGAAAATTTCATATATTGCCTAAATGAATATTTTTTAACCCTGCTTTTTTTCCTATTTTTTCAGCTTGATAGAGAGTTTTAAGAGAAGTATTGGGAATATCTTGAAATTTCCAGGAAATAGCGCCGGAAAAACGGGAAATATGCCAGGGAATTTTAGGATTTAGTTTTTTGATAAATTGAGCTATTTTTCTTATTTCTTCTTCAGAATCATTAAAGCCGGGAATTATCAAAGTAGTTATTTCCAACCAGATTTTTTCTTTATTAATTCTTTTTAGATTTTCCAAAACTGGCTTTAAAGCACCTCCGCAATATTTTCTATAGAAATCATCATTGAAACTTTTTAAATCAATATTAATCGCATCAAGGCAGGGGAAAACTAATTTGGCTGTTTCCTTGGAGAAAAAACCGTTACTGACCCAGATGTTTTTTAATCCTTTTGCTAATTTCATTGTTTCCAGGGCATATTCTAAAAATACAGTAGGTTCAGTATAGGTATAGGAGATACTGGGTAATTTGTTTTTCAAGGCAAATTTTACTGCGTCTTCAGGAGAAAGGTTTTCCCCTTCAATTCTATTGAAAAGCGAGGGGCCTTGGGAAATCTGCCAATTTTGACAGCTCCAGCATTTAAAATTGCAGCCCGAAGCAGCTATCGAAAGAGTTTGAGTTCCGGGAAGAAAATGATAAAGGGGCTTTTTCTCAATGGGATCTATATTAAGAGCAATGCATTTTTTGTAATTCAGAGAATAAAGTTTCCCTCCTTTATTCTCTCTGACCGCACAAATTCCTTTTTGATTTTCTTTCAAAATGCAGTAATGACTGCAGGTCTGGCATTGAACCTTGTTATCGGGTAGCTTTTTGTAGAGGATTGATTCTTTCACTAACTAAATTTTAGCACAAGAAACTGGAAAATAAAGAGGCCCTACCTTATTAAAAGGTAAGACCTTTTTAGAGAACTCGGCTCTCTTTCTTTAAATTTAAATCGGAAAACTATTTTTGTCAATTAAATATTTATGATAAAATCTAAAGTATGAAGAGAATATTTACAGCTATAGCATTAACTGAGGAAATAAAAGAAGTTCTAGCAGAAAAAGAAAAAGAAATCCAAGACCTTTTCCCTGAAGAAGAGGCAAGAGGGCTGATTAAATGGGTTAAGAAAGAAAATCTCCACATAACTCTCTTTTTTCTCGGCCAAACCCCGGAAAATTCAATAGAGGGGATTAAGAAATCGATTTCCAAAATAGCTGAAAAACCTTTTTCTTTAAAGCTTAAAAGAATAATTTACGGCCCTCCGGGCAAAACTGTTCCCCGCCTAATTTGGCTGGAAGTTGAAAAAAAACCGGAGTTAATGAGAATAACCCGGGAAATGGAAGAAGAATTTCTTAAAGAAAGATTCCTTAAAAAATCTTCGGGAAGACCTTTTTCACCCCATATAACTTTAGGGAGAATCAAAACCTGGCAATGGAAAAGAATTGAACCGGAAGAGAGACCTCAGATTGATGAAGACATTGATTTAAATCTAAAAGTTGAATCAATTAAAATAATGGAAAGCAAACTTAAAAGAAGGGGACCGGAATACAAAATATTGGAATCAATTAAATTATCCACAATTGCAATTTGACTTAATTGATTTCTTGAATTAAAATACAATTAGAAGTTAAAAAAGGTCACTACAAACAATCAATTTTAATAAAACATGTCATTTCTATATTGGTTATTTTGGATTATATTGGTAATTGCTGTAATTGCCTTTATAGTCTGGTACGCTAAATCCAAAAAGAAAGGAGGTGAAATGCCTCAAAAAACCGAACCGGAAGCAACTGCTTCTCCTCAAGAAGAAAACAGGCCTGAAGAATCAGAAAGACCGGAAGGACAGCAATAAAGACCTTTTTGAGAATAAAAAATCCATTAACTTAATGGGTTTTTTATTTGACATAATTATTTAAAGGTTATAGAATAAAAAAAGATAGAACTTTAAAAAAATAGAGGAGGTGTAAAAAATGAAGAATAAAATTTATACGGCAGAAGACTATATAATAATGGTAATATTGATTCTCTATTTTTTCGTTCCTGCTATAATTGCACTTAATGCTCTTTTTATTTAGGGAATGGCCAATCCGATTATAATCTGGACTATTGCCATTCCTTTTATTACGGCAATGTCAATTGTCCAGCCTCCGAAGCTTGTCATCCCTTCTCTTATGATTATATTCTTAATTCTCTTTATAATCAGTTTCTTCCTGCCTCAAATCCACTTCTAAGCCACTTTTAAGCATAAAAAGCCCTGTGAAAATTCACAGGGCTTTTGTTGCTATTCTCTCTTAAATTTATTAGAATGAAAAAGACATGTTAATTGAGAAAACATTAAACAGAGGAGTAGAAAAAATAATTGATAAAAAACACCTAAAAGAAAGGATGGAAAGGGGAGAGAAATTGAGAATAAAATTGGGAATTGATCCAACTGGTCCAAAGCTTCATATCGGCCGGGCTACTCAATTATGGAAACTGAAAGATTTTCAGGAACTGGGTCACCAGATAGTCCTCATAATCGGAGATTTCACTGCTTTAGTGGGCGATGCTTCTGATAAAACTTCTCAGAGAAAAGCTCTTAAACCCAAGGAGATTGAAAAAAACATGAAAGATTATAAGGAGCAGATTGGGAAGGTTTTGGATTTGAAAAAAACCGAATTCAGGAAGAACTCAGAATGGCTGGACAAGCTAAAACTAAAAGAAATAGTTTCTTTGGCTATGAATTTTACCGCTCAGCAAATGATCCAAAGAAGAAACTTCAAGGAGAGATGGGACAACAATAATCCTATCGGCCTTCAAGAACTCCTATATCCAATCATGCAAGGTTATGATTCTGTTGCTGTTAAAGCTGATCTGGAAATCGGAGGCTCCGACCAGCTTTTTAATTTAAAGGTAGGAAGAGAAATACAGAGAATTTTTGATCAATCACCTCAAGATATTATGATTTTAGAAATGCTCTATGGCCTAGATGGCCGGAAAATGTCAACCAGCTGGGAAAATGTAATTAACATAACTGATGAACCCGAAGAAATGTATGGTAAAGTAATGTCTATGAAAGACGAACTAATAGAAAGTTATTTCGAGATAGCTACCAGAATTCCTTTAAAAGAAATCAAAGAGGAAATAAAGAAATTTCCTCGAGAAGCTAAAGCCAGATTGGCCAAGGAAATAACAAAAATGTACCACGGAACCAAGAAAGCGGAGAAAGCAGAGAAGGAATTCAATAGAGTTTTTAAAGAGAAAAAGAACCCTACTGAAATACCCGAGTTTAAAGTCAGCCAAAAGGAAATTTTTCCTTTGGATTTAATCTATAATTCCGGTTTGGCTTCCTCAAAAAGCCAGGCTAAAAGACTTATTATGGAAAAAGCTGTTAAAATTGATGGAAAAGTTCTTGAAAATTGGAAGGAAAAAGTTAAATTAAAAGAAGGGATGATAATTAGAGCCGGCAAGAGAAAGTTTATTAAAATAAAAATATGAAAAGAAGTTTAACTAAGGAAACAATTAATCAAATAGGCCAGGAAGTGAAGCTCTGCGGCTGGGTTGATTCCCGGAGAGACCACGGTAAGATTATTTTCATTGACCTCAGAGACAGATGGGGGATAGTTCAAGTGGTTTTTACTCCTCAAAATAAGGAGAGTTATCAGTTAGCTCAAAAATTAAGAAGCGAGTGGGTAGTGGAAATTGAAGGAAAAGTAAATGAAAGACCAAATAATATGAAGAACGCTGATGTTGAAACGGGAAAGATAGAATTGGAAGCTAAAAAAATTAAAATCCTTTCCGAGGCTAAAACTCCGCCTTTCTCTCTGGAATCCGAGGGCTATGAAATATCTGAAGAAAAAAGATTAAAATACCGCTATTTAGATATTAGAAGAAAAAGACTTTTGAAAAACTTGGAAATCCGGAGAAATATTTCCCATTTTATTAGAAATTATTTAATAAAAAAAGACTTTCTGGAAATAGAAACGCCTATTTTAACAAAGTCCACTCCCGAAGGAGCCCGGGATTTTCTGGTTCCTTCAAGGCTTCAGCCGGGTAATTTCTACGCTCTTCCTCAATCACCCCAACAATACAAACAATTATTGATGGTAGCTGGAGTAGAGAAGTATTTTCAGTTTCCTAAGTGTTTTCGGGATGAAGATCCAAGAGCTGACCGCCAGGCTGAGTTTACCCAATTGGATATAGAGATGTCCTTTGTCAATCAAGATGAAGTTCTTGATTTAACCGAGGATCTTTTTACTGTTTTAGTTAAAGAGCTATTTCCCAATAAAAAAATAACTCAAACTCCCTTTGAGAGAATAAATTATAAAGAAGCAATAGAGAAATATGGAACTGACAGCCCTGATTTGAGAAAAGATAAAAATAATCCCGATGAATTGGCTTTTTCTTTCATTGTTAATTTTCCTATGTTCGAAAAAAAGAAAGACGGCTCTCTGGGAGCAATGCATCATCCTTTTACCAAACCTCAAACCGAAAACTTAAAAGAAATAAAGAAGAATCCCGAGAAGATTCTGGCTTTTCAATACGACTTGGTCTTAAATGGCTCGGAAGTAGCCGGGGGGAGTATTAGAAGCCATAAACCGAAGATATTAGAGGCAGTTTTTGAAGTATTGGGCCACAGCAAAAAAGAAATAGAAATAAAATTCGGCCATCTCTTAAAAGCTTTTCAATATGGAGTTCCTCCTCATGGAGGAATAGCTTCGGGACTGGATAGATTCGTCCAGTTAATGGCCGGAGAGGAGAATATAAGGGAAGTGATGGCTTTTCCTAAAACAGGAGACAACAGAGACTTGATGATGGAAGCCCCTTCCGAGGTTGATAAAGAACAATTAAAAGAACTTCATCTCAAGATTAAAAATGAAAAGTAATTTAAAAATTTTATTAATAGTTATTTTATTGAGCTTCCCATTTTATCTGGGAGCATCCTATATCCAGCGAAATCTGGATAATATTATCTTCGCCCGGGAAATAACTAAAAATCCTCCTCTTTTTTTATTGGCTGAAATTGAGAAAAAATATTCTTTAATCCCTGAACCGGAATTATCAGCTAAAAATGCTTTATCAGTTGAAATTAAAGAAAAAAAAGAAAGAATAATATTTCAAAAAAATCATCTTCAGCCAACTAAGATTGCCAGTTTAACAAAACTGCTGGCAGCGGTAACAGCCGAAGAATTCTATAGGCTTGAAGATAAAATTGTCATTTCTCAAAAAGCAGTTTCTCAATATCAGGATAGGGGAAATCTTAAAGCAGGGGAGAGAATAAGATTGGAAAAAATATTAGAAATTATGCTGATTGAATCCAGCAACGACGCCGCTTTTGCTATTGCTGAAATAATAGGAATTCATCCCTTCACTGCTTTAATGAACATTAAAGCAAAAGAAATAGGAATGAAAAATACCTTTATTTTTGAGCCAACCGGCTTGGACCCAGAAGATAGGGAATTCGGAGAAAATAAAGCTAATTTTTCAACAGCTTATGATCTCTATCTTCTTTCTAAACACATCCTTTTAGAAAACCCTCTTTTTCCTTTGGTTAAAAAAACTTCAGAAGAAGAATTGCCTTTCTTCTTGGAAAACGGGAATTTTCACCATTTGATTAAAAATACTAATCAATTAGTAGCCGAAATACCGAAAATAGTCTTAAGTAAAACCGGTTATACCGGAGAAGCGGGGGGTTGTTTAATTATGGTTTTAGAATGTTCCAAACCGGAAACATATCTAATTAATATCATCTTAAATTCTCAAAATAGGAATGAAGATATGAAGCAATTAATAAATTATGCCAATAGTAAGTCTAAATGTTATTAAAATATTATTCCTGCTGGCTCTTTCTTCGGCTGTAACTGTATTCTGGACCCCGGCTTTAACATACTTTCTCTATAAGTACAAAATGTGGCGCAAACAGCCTAAAAGTAAGTCTATTGACAATGGACCAATCCCTTATTTCCAAAAGTTTCACAAAGAGAAAGAAGTTAATGTTCCCCGAATGGGCGGAGTCTTAATTTGGCTGACTCCCATTTTTATAATTATTATTTTCGCTCTTTTGCCAAAACTTTTTCATTCTCCTTGGTTGGACAAGCTTAATTTCCTTTCCCGTGGCCAAACTTGGTTGCCTCTGGCGACATTGTTTTTTGCTTCTCTTTTGGGTTTCTTTGATGATATTTTTCAAATATTCGGCAAGGGGAAATACGCAGAAAAGGGAATAAAATTCACAAGAAGATTGATTTTAATCCTTATCATCGGCTTAATTGGAGCATATTGGTTCTATTTCAAACTGGGCTGGAGTATGATTCACATTCCCGGAGCAGGGGACTTGGAAATCGGTCTTTGGTATCTTCCTTTGTTTATCTTAGTAATGCTGGCCTGCTGGTCGGGAGGGGTAATTGATGGTTTAGACGGGCTTGCTGGAGGAAGTTTTGCCATAATGTTCAGCGCTTTTTCTATTATTGCTTTTTCTCAAATGCAGTATAATCTGGCTGCTTTCTGCGCGGTAATAGTCGGAGCTATTTTGGGTTTTTTATGGTTTAATATTCCACCAGCTAGATTCTATATGGGAGAAACCGGAATAATCGGTTTAACTTCCACTTTGGCTATAGTAGCTTTCTTAACAGATTCTATTTTGGTTCTTCCCATTATCGGAGGACTTCTGGTAATTGAATCAGGTTCAGTTATTATTCAACTCATTTCTAAAAAAATATTCAAAAAGAAAGTTTTTCTATCCGCTCCTATTCACCATCATTTTCAAGCCAAGGGTTGGAGTGAAGCGAAAATAACAATGAGGTTTTGGATAATTGGAATGATTCTGGCTGTAATCGGTATAGCAATCAGATTATTAGGTTGACAGAAAAAAAGAAAAAGGATAGTATTGTTATAGGGATTATGAATCCTTTTTTGTTCTTTAAAAACTTATTAAAAGAAAGGAGGTGTTTTTTTAGAGAGGGAAAATAATTCTTGTTTAACTTATTAAAAATGGAGGTTAAAATGGATCAAAGATCAATTGCGATAATTCACGATGGATTATCGCAGAGAAAAAGATTAAAAAAAACCTTAGAAGGGATTTTAGAAAATCTCGGTGCTGAAAAAGAAGTAATAGCTTGCAGAAATTATTTCGAATTAATTGGAAAAGAACCGGTAATAATCCTAACTCAATTAAATGAAGTAAAATCGGTTGAAAAACATTTCCCTCAATCCTTGATTGCGGCAATTGGAGAAAATGGAAATGAGCATCCTCCAGGATTAAAAATGATTAAATCTGAAGCAGATATTCATCAGCTTGTTTCAAATCATTTAAAATAATTTTAAAAAGCCCGGCTTCTAAGAAGTTGGGCTTTTTGCTATAATTAAAATAACATGAGCAGAAAGAAGCCTGATATTATACTCTTAGTAATTATCCTTTTATTATTGTTTTGGGGGTTGTTTACTTTAGCCACTGTTTCCTTTCCTTATTCCCTGGAAAAATACGGAGGAAGCTGGCATTATTTTAAACACCAGCTTTTAGCAGGTCTTTTGCCGGGAATCATTGGAGCTCTTTTTTTCTTTAAGATAGAATTAGCCAAATTAAAGAAATTAAGTATTTATTTGTTAGGGTTTAATTTATTTCTTTTAATTCTGATATTTCTGCCCCATATTGGTGCTGAAATAAACGGAGCTAGGCGCTGGCTTAAATTAGGCCCGATTATGTTCCAACCTTCGGAATTTTTAAAAATTACCTTTCCCTTATATATCTCCGCCTGGCTTTCCAATAAATTAAAGGGAGGAGGGGAAAAGAAGTCTAATACGGAGGCTCCCTTTGTCTTTATAGTCATGGTTGTTATTTTAGGAATAATCTTTCTCCTTCAGCCTGATTTAAGCACTTTTATAATCATTGTTCTAATCGGAGCCATCATATATTTTGTGAGCTCCACCCCTTGGTGGCACTTCTTAATTTTAATATTCGGTGGAACCGGCTTAACAGCTTTATTTATCAAGCTGTCTCCTTATCGAATGAGCCGGGTAATAACTATGTTTAATCCTCAAAGCGATCCTTTGGGAGCCGGTTATCAATTAAAACAAGCTTTGATTGCTATCGGCTCGGGCCGAATATTCGGCATCAATGAAGGATTCAGCCTCGGTCTCAGCCGGCAAAAATTCGGTTTTTTGCCTCATTCAATGACTGATTCAATATTTGCCATAGTTGGAGAAGAATTAGGCTTCGTCGGGGCTTTTCTTTTAGTTATGCTATTCCTGGCTTTAGCTTGGAAGGGAATTCAAATAGCTAAAAGAAATAAAAGTGAATTCGGCAAGCTTTTAGCAATGGGAATCGTTTCCTGGTTTTCATTTCAAGCTTTCTTTAATATCTGTGGAATAACTGGTATACTACCTTTAGCGGGTATTCCTTTGCCTTTTTTCAGTTATGGCGCCTCTCATTTTATAGCTGAAATGGCTGGAGCGGGGATATTGCTTAATTTATCAAAAAAATGAAGATTATGTTCACCGGAGGCGGCAGTGGAGGACACATTTTTCCCATTATAGCCGTTTGCCGGGAGATAAAAAAAAGATACTCGGGAAAAGATCTTAAACTTTACTATTTCGGACCCTCGAATGAAAAAGAAGTGGAAAAACTTTTAGAAAAAGAGGGAATAAAGATAAAGAAAATAATTACCGGGAAAATAAGGAGATATTTTTCCTTTAAAAACTTTTTTGATTTTCTTAAAGTTCCCTTGGGAATAATTCAATCTTTTTTTTGGCTCTTTTTCATAGCCCCCGATATAATATTCAGTAAAGGAGGCCATGGTTCTTTCCCAATTGCTTTAATGGGAAAAATATTGAATATCCCTTTGTTTCTCCACGAATCAGATATGGTTCCCGGTTTGGCTTCTAAAATTGAAAGTAGATGGGCTATAGAGATTTTCGTTTCTTTTCTCAATAAAGAAGCTTTTCCTACGGAAAAGATTGTTTGCGTAGGCAATCCTATAAGAGAAGAGGTCAAAGGAGGATCCAAAGAAGAAGCAAAAAGAATTTTTAATCTTAAGGGAGACAAACCCCTTTTGCTGATTATGGGAGGGTCTCAAGGATCCCGGGCAATCAATGAGACTATCATTGAAATGCTGTCTGATCTCTTGAATGACTGCGAAATTATTCATCAAACAGGAAAAAAGAATTTCAGCCGAATGAGAACCGAAAGCAAGGCTATTATTCCCAATAAAGAAATATTGGATTATTACCATTTAAAACCTTTTCTTGACGAAAAAGAATACAGTAATGCTTTAAAGGGAGCTGATATCGTAATTTCCCGGGCCGGAGCCGGAAGCATATTTGAAATAGCTGTTAATAAGAAACCTTCTATTTTAATTCCTTTAGAAAAATCAGCCCAAGACCATCAGTTAAAAAACGCCTATAGTTACGCCGAAAGCGGGGGAGCGGAAGTAATTGAACAGAGAAATTTGGAACCGGGTTTTCTTTTAGAGAAAATAAGGCATTTATTATCCAGACCTGATTTATTAAAAGAAATGTCCCAAGGAGCTTATTCTTTCGCCCGGCCCCGAGCAGCTGAAATAATTGCTTCCTATCTCTTAGAATACAGTAAGGCAATGGAGAAATAGCTCTTGACTTTATTTCAAAAATTGTTATTATACAAGGAAACAGAACTTTTTAAAATTGAAAGGAGTTAATTATGAAGAAGAAAGAAATGGAAGAAATGATTGAAGAGACAATCTTAGAAGGTTTGTTTAGTGATGATATCAACGAGGAAGAAGCTGAAAATGCTGCAAGTACAATTCAAAAAGGAGAAATAATTATAGCAATAGCAAATAAGCTTGAGAGGCGAGTTTTTTCCTTAGCTATTCAAAAATTAAAAGAGGTCTCTAATATCTGTGAAGAATGCAAGGAAAAAGATGCAGAAAAAAGAGAATGTAAAAAAGTAGAAAAATTACTAAATCAAGCCGATATTTTAAGGGAATTAACATTCAAGCTAATACGAGAAAGAATAGGAAAGGGTAATTATCCTTGTGGCATCAGAAAAGAATGGAAAATTGTAAAATTAAAAGAATTGTCTCCAGGCCCGGATATCGGAATAATTATATGTTGAAGGATATATTTATTTTAAGAATGATTGATGTTTCTATAATTAGATAATAAACCTGGTTTTCCTCAAAACATCCTGATCTAAAAATATCAGGATGTTTTTTATTACTTGCTAAAAACCTTTATTAGTTTTAGAATAAAATTAATGATTGAAGAATTAAAACTTATCAATCCCGGTTCAGTGAGGGTAAGAATAGCTCCTTCGCCGACGGGAAAGATGCATGTCGGTCTGGCTAGAACCGCTCTCTTTAATTACTTGTTTGCCGAAAAATACAAGGGAATATTTATTTTAAGAATTGAAGATACTGACAAAGAAAGGTCAAAAAAAGAATATGAAGAAGACATAATTGAAGGATTGAACTGGCTGGGGCTGAAATACCAGGAAGGCCCTGAAGTAGGCGGAGATTACGGACCCTACCGCCAATCGGAAAGAACTGGTATTTATAGGAAATATTTAAAAAAATTAATTGATGAGGGGAAGGCCTATTATTGTTTTTGTCCCCAGGAAGAAATAAAAGCTCATAAAGAATATTTGATGAGTATCGGCCAGCCTTCGGTTTACTCTGGAAAATGCCGAAAACTTTCTCCGGAAGAAGTTGAAAAAAACATTAAAGAGGGAAAGTCCTATGTCATTAGACTGAAAACATCCCAAAAAGAAGTAGTTTTTAAGGATATGCTAAGGGGGGAAATTAGCTATCATACTTCTAACTTCGGTGATTTTGTAATAGCTAAAGACCTGGAATCACCCCTCTATAATTTCGCGGTTGTCGTTGACGATCAGGAAATGAAGATAAGTCACGTTATCAGAGGCGAAGACCACATTCCCAACACTTCCAAGCAAATAATTATAGCGAAGAATTTGGGCTGGGAAGTCCCTAAATATCTTCATCTCCCTCTTATTCTGGGACCGGATAAAACCAAATTAAGTAAAAGAGATAATATTAAGTCACTTTTAGAATATAGGGAGGAAGGCTATCTTCCTGAAGCTTTTGTCAACTTCTTAGCCCTTTTAGGCTGGAATCCCGACAGTGACCGGGAAGTTTTCCCCCTTCCTTCTTTAATTAAGGAATTCACTCCGGAAAAGTTTCAGAAATCAGGCGCTGTCTTCAATCCTAAGAAATTAACTTGGCTCAACAGCTTCTATATTCGACAGAAATCACTTGAGAAATTAGCCGCTCTCTGTATTCCTTATCTTCTAAGAGACGGATTGATTAGATCAAAATTTAAAACTGAAAAATATCCTCCGGCTTATGGTTCCGATCTAATTAAAGAGGAATTTGAAGTTGTTGAAAGAAATGAGAGAATATCTTTTTCAACTCTTCAGAAAATAGTTTCCCTTTATCAGGAAAGGTTGAATAAACTTTCGGAGATTAGTGAACTAACGGATTACTTCTTTAAAAAGGAGCTTGATTATAATAAGGAGATTTTAAAATGGAAGGATATGAATGATAAAGAAATAAAGAATAATCTTGACAAACTGAAGAAAAAATTATCTAAGATAAAAAACTGGGAAGAAGAAAATCTTAAAAAAGAGCTTTTAGATTTCGCCGGAGAAGCCGGAGAAGGGGACCGAGGAAGAATTCTTTGGCCCTTTAGAGTAGCTTTAACCGGTAAGAAGGCTTCGGCTGGCCCTTTTGAGATATCGGCTGTCCTGGGCAGGGAAAAGACCTTGGAAAGAATAAATAAAGCTCAAGAAAAATTATGAAAAAGATATTATTAATTTTATTATTGGTTTTAATCTTTCTTCCTTGTTTATCTTCAGCCGAGAATAAGGTTATTATCAATAAATACGGGTTAAAGGAAATCTGGAATGATGCTTTTGGCTGGTGGGAAAAAATTCATAATCAAATTGAAAAGAAAAGTGAGAGTTTTCTGAAAGAGTGGTGGAAAATTATAAAGAGGGAGTTTCAAAAAGAACTGAAAGAGATGAAGGAAGATTTGAAAAATAAGATTGATTCGGTTATTGGGAATATAAATCTCTGGGATAAACTGAAAGGGTTAATAAAAAGTCTCCTTTAAAAGAGGGGAGTTGACAAAAAGGGTTTTTTGCCCTTACAATGGATATATGTGTTGGTTCGCATAATTTAACTTAAGCGAATAATAATATGATAAAATCAAGTAAGCCGATAATAAAGCACCTCAATGACTTTTTGGACTGGTTGGAAATAGAGAGAGGCCTTTCTTCTAAGAGCCAGGAAAATTATTCTATTTTCTTAAAAAGATTTTTAGATTGGCTCAAGGAAAATGATTTAGGAGAGTTAAAGCCCCATCAATTGACTCCGGAGCATGTTTGGAAATACCGGGGCTATTTGGCCCGCCAATACTCCCCTAAGAATAAAAGGGCCAGTTTGAAAAAAAGCACTCAAAACTACTATTTGATTGCTTTGAGGTCTCTTTTGAATTTTTTTGCCGACCGGGATATTCAGGCAATGCCGGCTGAAAAAATAAAATTAGCTAGAAAAAAAGGTTCTTCAGCCGTTAATTTTCTCAACCTAAATCAATTAAAAAGCCTTTTTCAAGCCCCTGATACTTCAAAAATCCAGGGATTAAGGGATCGGGCTATCTTAGAGGTCTTCTTTTCCACCGGAATGAGAATAGCCGAATTAACCAGCTTAAACAAGGATCAAATAAAATTAAAGAAAGACACTAAAGATTTAGAAGTTGTTATCGTTGGCAAGGGTTCCAAGCCCCGACCCGTTTATTTCTCGGAAAGAGCCGTCTATTGGCTGAGAAAATACCTTCAAGCCAGAAAAGACAAAGAAAAACCCCTTTTTATTAATTATAAGAATAAGACCAGCGATTCCCGGAGGTTATCCCCCCGCTCCATCCAGAAGAAAATAAAAAGGTATTCGGTTAAAGCCGGCATACCTATAACTACTACGCCCCATACTCTCCGTCATTCTTTTGCCACCGACCTTCTCCAGCAAGGCGTTGATCTAAGAACTCTTCAGGAGTTTTTGGGCCACAACAGCCCCCTGGCTACTCAAATTTATACTCACGTTACCAATAAGAGATTGAAAGATATTCACCGCAAATTCCACGGTAAATAAATTTATTCTTCTATTATTATCGGAGTTTTATCAAGATTTTTTTGGTAAATAATTCCAATGCCCAAAAGTAAAAAAATAGAAAGAAAGACTAAAATAAACAAGATAATCTCCTTCTTCTTGAAAAATTTAATCAATTTTGCTAATATGCTCATATAATTAATTATAATTATGTCAGAAACTAAATCAAAGGGAACCAGTAAAATGGGAACCGATTCCAATCCTAAGTATTTGGGAATTAAGATTTCCCATGGTCAAAAAATAAAGCCAGGAGCAATCATTGTTCGCCAACGGGGAACAAAGTTTTTGGCTGGAAAAAATGTTGGCATGGGCCGGGACCACACTCTTTTCGCTTTAACCGAAGGCATTGTTGAGTTTAAGAAAACCAAGAAAACCAAGTTCGATGGCTCCAAGAAATTAGTTAAGAAAGTCAACGTTGTTTAAGAGTTGATTTAATAAACTCACGAAACAAAGGATGCGGCCTTAAGGGCCGTGATTTAAATTCCGGATGAAATTGAACTCCTAAAAAGAAAGGATGCTCCCCTATCTCTATAATCTCCACTAACTTTGTTAATGGGTTTATACCCGAAACTACCAAGCCCTTTTTCTCTAAAGCATCTTTATATTCATTGTTGAATTCATAGCGATGGCGGTGGCGCTCGGAGATTATTGTCTTTTTATAGCTTTGAAAAGCTCTAGTTCCTTTTTTCAACCGGCATTTGTATTCTCCCAACCTCATTGTTCCTCCGTAATTCCCCTCTTTTATTTTTTTCTTCTGATTCTCCATTAAATCAATTATTGCTTGACAATTATTGGAAAATTCAGCAGAATTTGCTTTTTTAAGATTAGCAACGTTTCGGGCAAATTCAATAACAGCCAATTGCATTCCCAGACAAAGACCCAAAAAAGGAATCTTATTTTCCCGGCAATATTGAATTGTCTTTATTTTCCCCTCTGCTCCCCTGCTCCCGAAGCCACCGGGAACAATAACTCCAGCTATATCCTTTAAATCCTTCTTTAAACGACTCTCTGAGAGATGTTTTTCGGCATCTAACCAAATTATATCAGCTTGGGCTTTAAATTGATAAGAGGCGTGTTTTACGGCCTCTATGACTGAGATATAGGAATCTAAAAGAGTGAATTTACCGGTTTTGAAATACTTGCCCATTATCCCTATTTTAACCCTCTTTTGGGGCTTTTTTATTATTCTAACCAATTCTCTCCACTCTTTTAGGTCCTTTTTTCTCTTTCTAAGGTTGAACTTTTTTAAAACTCTTTTTCCTAAGTTATTTTTTTCAAAATTGAGGGGAACCTCATAGATCGATTTAACATCGGGAGCGGAGATAACATTCTCTTCGGAAACATTACAAAAAAGAGAAATTTTCTTCTTTCTTAAATTATCCAAGGAAACTTGAGATCGGGCAATAATAATATCAGGTTGGATTCCCGATTTATTGAGATTCCGGACAGCGTGTTGAGTCGGCTTGGTCTTCATCTCTCCTATCATTTTGGGGATAGGCAGATAACTGACTAAGATAAAAATTACTTGCTTTGGTTTGGAAAGCTTGAGCATCCGAGCTGCTTCTAAAAAAAGAATGTTTTCATATTCCCCAACTGTTCCCCCTATTTCAATGAGAATAAAATCGGGTTTGGTTTTTCTTTCCAGCTTTTTAATTCTACCGATAATCTCTTCGGGCAAATGAGGAACAACCTGGACGCATTTACCCTGATATTTCAGATTTCTCTCTTTTTCTATGACTGACTGGTAAATCCGGCCGGTAGTCATATAGTTATCGGACGACAAGCTTTGATTTAAAAATCTTTCATAATTACCCAAATCCTGGTCGCTTTCCAAGCCGTCATCAGTCACAAAAACCTCTCCGTGCTCAATAGGATTCATCGTCCCGGCATCAACGTTGATATAGGGGTCTATTTTAATAGTTTGAATTTTAAATCCCTGGCTTTTAAGAATAAGACCCAAGGAAGAGGTAGTAACGCCTTTTCCTATCCCCGACATTACTCCTCCGCAGACAAATATATATTTTGTTTTCATAATCAACTAAAAACACCGGCTATTAAGCCAGTGTTCTTTTTACTCTTCTTCGGCGGTTTCTTGGTCTCCTCCGCCTCCTTCGATGACTATTATTTTTATCTCCGCTTCCAAATTATGGCCGAATTTTACTTTAACCGGGTATTCACCCAGTTTTTCAATCGGCTTCTCTAATTTCACTTGATTTTTCTTAATTTCGTAATTTACTTCTTCCTTTAAAGCTTTAATAATGTCTTTTTCGGAAATCTTTTTAAAAAGCTGGTCTTTTTCTCCTACTTTAACAGGAATTTCAATTTCTTCGCCGTCAATTTTGGAAACTATCTCTCCCACTTTTTCCAATTCCTCTTTGGCTTTTTCTTCTCTTTCCTTCTGCATCTCTTCAGCCCATTTTATGCTGTTCTCATCGGCTAATTTAGCCAGTTTTTTAGGAATGAGAAAATTCCTGGCATAACCGTCAGCTACATCTTTTATTTCATATTTTCCCCCTAATTTTTCAATATTATCTAAAAGAATAATTCTCATATTTACTATTATATAGAAGAAAAATAAGATGGCAAGAGCTTAAATATTTTCTTCAAAAATCTCAAGCGCCTTTTCCAATTGCTTGTCTTTTTTATTCAGATAATCCTCCTCAGTCATTTCCACTTCTATATCTGGTTCCAAACCTTCATCGCTTATAGAATGTTTGCTGGGAGTAAGCCACTCGGAAACGGTAATTTTAATCGAAGAGTTATCACTGAGATTCATCTGCTCCTGAACCGAACCTTTGCCAAATGATTTCTCTCCCACAAGTTTGGCTCCTTTATTGTCTCTTAAAACTCCGGCTAAAATCTCTGCTCCCGAAGCGCTGCCTTTGTTAATTAAAACAACAATTGGATATTCAGAGAATATTCCCGGTCCCGAAGAGGTAAAAGATTCTTCCTTTGAACCGGTTTTCTGCCAAACAATAACTTCTCCTTTTTTCAAGAACCAGCCGGCCACATTTTCAGCCACGTGAAGATAACCTCCGGGATTATTGCGTAAATCCAGAATAATCCCCTTAGCCGAAGAGTTTAAAATATCTCTAATCTCATCTCTAAGCTCTTTGTCTAAAATCTTGTTGAATTGATACATTTTAATGTAGGCTACCGGAGTCCCTTTCTCAGTCTCCTTTATTTCAAATTTGAAAGTGGGAATTTTAATAACTTCCCTGACCAAGGTAATGCTTTTCGGCTCATCCCAGCCGTCCCGATTCACTAAAAGAGTAACTTCAGTCCCTTCCGGCCCCCTTATAAGCTGGGCGGCTTCATCTATGGGCATATCTTTGATTGTTATATCATCCACTTTTAAAATCTTATCTCCCGGCATTAAATCAGCTCTCTGAGCGGGAGTGTTTTCAAAAGGACTGACTATAATTAATATTCCCTCCTTAACTGTTATTTCCATACCAACCCCCTTATACTCGCCGGAGAGCTCTCTTTCGAACTCTTCGGCTTCCTTGGGAGCAAAAAAAGCAGTATAGGGATCATCAAGACTGGAAATCATCCCTTTAATTGCTCCATAAATCATTTCTTGGTAATCAATATCCTCCTGATAAAGAAAATCATTTTCTATTCTGTTCCAAGCTTCCCAGAAAACAGAGAAGTCAATTTTTTCCGACTGGGTGTTTTCCAGATATTCTGGAGCTTTAGTCAGAACACTTTGTTCCCCTTTCTTAAAACCGAAATTATAGCTTAAGAAAAGAAGAAGTATTATTAATATTAAAGAAAGTATTTTTGTTGTTTTTTTCATAGATTAATTTCTTCGCCTAATAAGTTTTCCAAAGAATTTCTCCATTCTTCATTTTTCTCCAAAGCTGTTTTAGCTATTTCTCTGGCTTTCTCCAAATCATTCAAAGTTTTAGCGAGATTAATTCCTTGGGTGTAGTTAATAAGACGATTCGGATATTTAGCTATCCTTTCCAAAGACATTTCTAAGCCTTCTCTCAGAATCTCTTCCGCTTTCTCATCTTTACCGCAAGCTTTAGCTGCTTGGGCAGCAATTCCATAAGAAGAGAGATAGCGGGGCTCCGCTTCAATCGCCTTCTCTACATATTCAATAGCTTTATCAAATTCCCCCTTGTAAAGAAGAACCTGGGAAAGCTCCCAATAGCTCTGTTGATTCCCGGGAGACAATTCAAGGAGTTTTTGGGCATAATCATAGGCAGTAGGAAGCTTAGAGGAATCAAACAAGACATAGTAATTGTAAATTCTGGACATTTGAAGCATGCTTCGATATTCCAGGGGCGATTGTCTTTTCGTTTTTTCTAAAATAGATATGGCATAGTCAAGTTCCTTTTGGGCATCTTCGGCCGAGATATTTCCTTCATTATTTTTAACTTTATTCTTAGACTCCCTGGCAAAAAATTCCCTGATTTGATAACGGCCCACTGGTGAACTATTTAAAGCTTTTTCGTAATATCCAATCCTCTCCCCGGTGTTTCTGGCTCCCAGAGCTCTTATCACATAGTGATCTGTTTTCAAGGGTTGGATGACGAAAGCGAAAATTGAAAAAAGAAAAACTAAGACAATTGTTGTCTTGAAAAAAGCTCTCTCTTTGCTGATAACTTCCCTGTTTTCTTTCTTATTAGATAAAGATCCGACAAAAGCCAGAACCAGAACAAACATCATTAAACTGCCGATCATATCAAAAACAGTTAGATTCTGAACAAAATAAGCTAAGGGGATAACCGAAAAAACAGCAAAAGTCCAAAAATTAATTTCTTTTTCCTTCAAATATTTTCTTATTAAAAGATAGAAGAAAGATATGAATAAGGCTAAGTAAGTTAACAAGCCCAGTATTCCGGTCATGGAAAGAGTATCGGTCACAATATTATGAGAGCGGTCAAACCAAATTTCTGTTCCGCATTCCCGGACAAAGAGACAGGGATTGAAATAATGGGGAAAAGCAACAGTATAGTTTTCCGGACCCCAGCCAAGAAGCGGTTTTTCCTGAAAAGCTTCCAAGGCAATATTCCAGTTTATAACTCTGGCTAGGTTGACTTTTTCAATGAAAAGCTTTTGGACAAAACTTCCTTCAACAAAGAGAAGAACTACAGCAGTAATGCCGACTAAAAGGGCTATTGCCAGAACAATTTTTGAAGCTGTCTTTAATAGAGAAGATTTCGGTTTAAAACAAAGCCAAAGAAGAATTAAAAGAACCAATCCTCCTATTAGAGAAATAGTAGCTGCCCGGGCTCCAGCTATGTGTATTACCGGAGCAATTATTAAAAAACCAATTAAGGAATATATTTTCCAGCCCCAATTCTTGAATTGAGAAAAAAGCCAAAGAGCTAAAAAAGCATTGAATAAAAGATAGCTTCCCAAAAAAGTAGAGTTTCCCAGAGTTCCTCCCTGTTTGCTGACAAAACCGGTTTTCAAACCTCCCTCAACCTCTAAAAAAGCGATAATAGCTGCTATTGAGGCAACAAGGACAGAGACAGCAAAAATTCTTTTCCATTCTTTCTTCTTTTTAAAAGTGGAGGAAACCGCCAAAAAGAAACCAAACAAATGAAGCCACATCAGAAGGCCTGCCATTCTTTCAAACTTGGACCAAAAAGAGCGGGAAAAGTCCACTCCAAAAATAGAACTTAAAGTTAAAACAATTAAAAACAAACCAAAGGCAATTAAGAGAGCATTTTTCTTGGGCCGGTATTTCTTATAATTGATTATTAGAAGAAGCCAGCTGAAGAAAATAATCTCAGCCAAGCCCATGAAGAATAAGCTTTTGGCTCCGACAAAGGGGAAATAGGCTTTGTTCCAAACTACCAAGGGAGCAAAGAGAGCGATATAAACTCCGAAGCGAATAATCTTAACTAAAAAAGGCTCCTGGTAGTTTTCCTCTTTCTTTTTCTCTTTTCTTTCTCTTTTTAATCTTGATTTCTTACCCATTGTTTTTATTTTAACTTTTTTATATTTTTTTTCAATAACAAAAATCCCGGCCTTTTTCAACCGGGATTTCAAAGAGAAAACTTTTCTAAAATCATCTTAGCTAAATCAGTATCAACTTCTCTTTTCATAACAAATACAAATTTAAAAAAAGGATCTAAAATTCTTTTAGGCAATCGTTTTTCCAAATTATTAAGATTAAATTTATCAGTTTCTTTGCTCTTTATCATCCAGTAATATACTATTCTTCCAAATACTTTGGCTATAATACTATTTTTTTCTTTCTTTGGTACTCTCTAAAAAAGAGATAAAATTATAGATAGCCGCCCTAAATTCATTTTTGAGATCGGGTTTTAATCTTAACTCCCCTTTTTCAATATCCAGAACCAGTCCCAACATAGGAAAAGTATTATTTCTTTCTTTTACCTTAAAGTGCCTTAATTTCTTTTTGTTTAATTCAAATTTACATTTTTCAGCAATTGAATTAACTAAAGAAAAAATTTCTTCTGGATCAATTTTCTCTTTACTGGTCACAGCAATATCATCAACATAACGAGTAATGATCAATCCCCTCTCTCTGCCCAACTTCTCTAAAGCTTGGTCAAAACCTAAAAGACAGGATAATTCAAAGATAGCCGGAGAGGTTGAGGGGCCCAAGGGTAGCTTCTTGTCATAAGATAGTATGGGAATCAGAAATTCTATTTTCTTTTTCCAATAATCAAGATCCTCCCCTGTTCTCTTTAGAGCATACCAAAGAGAATTATAGATGTGATTAGCAGAAACATGGGGAAAAGCATCCTTTAAATCCAATAAGACTGCTTCAGTCGGGTAAATTCTTTCTCCTTCTTTCCAAAGATGGGTTAAACTAGCTGTTTTGATAGATTTTCCTTTCCGATTGCTGTGACTAACTGAAGAACAATTATCTTTAAGTAAAGGGGTGAGTAATTTTTCTTTTACTTCATTTTGTAAATTCTTTAAAACTGATTTAGCAGCAAAAAATTCTCTTTTTTTTCCATTTTTTGATTTCCTTTTAAATTGATAATAAAGCCATTCTGGATGAGAACTCATTTTCCTCAAACAACTTGTAATCATTGTCACTGCTATATCCTTATCTTCAGAGAACTCTAGAATTTGATTAACAGGGCTTTCATTCAAAACATCTGAAATATGTTTCATTTCTCCTCCTTTTATTTTTTTAAGGTTCTTTTAAAAAAGGGCAGGTTAGCTTTAGCTTTCTTGATTTCAATTTTCTTCATTAATTAGGTCTGAAATAAGAAATAAATCAATGAAAATTGTACAGAGAAAAAAATTAATAAAATTTTCTCTGGACGGTTAACAAAGAGCGATATAAAGTGAGTTTGGTTTATCACCCTAGTTCCCCAGGTGATTTTAGACACAGAAATTAATCATCCATTTATGATCTCAAAGTTGCCCTTTGTTATACGCTAGGTAAGCTAACCTGCATAATTACAGACATCTTCTCATTTATAAATAGAGTTAATATCTGCATCATAGTTATTTTAGTTCTTTTGTTATAAAAGTCAATCTAATAAAAAAAGCGGGCTTGTTTTTATTGCCCGCTTATATCCCTCCGCCGGGTTAGAAAGCCCAGCGGCGAGAACCATCGGATTTAACTTCCGATGGGAGAAGAGAAATCTTTCTCTCTTCTCTTTCTCTCTTCGGAGTTCTTCTCGGTGTATAACCGAGAGCTCCAAAGAAGTCCTCTTTAGAAAGAAGCTCTTCCTGATAGAGCTTCTTTCTGATACTGATAGATGTATTCATTTCTCCCTCCAAATTGTTAAGTTTCGAGGCAGTAGCAGGATTTGAACCTGCGCCACTTGGGGTGGCACCGAGACCTTCTCCCGGACTATAATCCAGAAGAGGTACTGCCTGATTATGTTTTAATAATAACATATTAAATTGTATATGTCAATACTTGATTTATCTCTCTTTCTAAATAATAATTAAATTAGATTATGGTAAGAGCCAGACAATTCATACTTTTAGTTGGAGATATCATTCTTTGTTATTTATCTCTTTTTATTACAGTGGTTATCGGCTTCTGGAATAATTTTAATTGGGAGATATATGCCAAGCACGCTCTTCCCTTCTCTCTCATCTTTTTTTTCTGGCTGGTGATTCTCTATATTTTCGGCCTTTATGATCTTGATTTGATAAGGCCCAAAGTAGAATTTCTTTTGAGAATAGGAGAAACCTTTATCATTTCTCTTCTTATCGGAGCTACTTTCTTTTATACTGTCCCCTTTTTCAAAATTACTCCTAAAACCAATCTCTTGATTGAAATAGCTATTTTTACTCTTTTCGCCTTTCTTTGGAGAAAGCTGTTTTGTTCTCTTTTCTCTTCTTTCTACCGCCAGAACATTGCTTTTTTAGGAGAAAATCCTCTGGCTAAGAAGTTGGCTGAGAAGTTTATTGCTCAGCCTCAATTGGGCTATAAACCGGTTGGCTTTATAAACATCAAAGGAAAACTTTTTCAGCAACTGAAAAATAAGAAGGTTGATACTTTAGCTATAACTGATGATATCAGCCAGAATCCAAAGCTAGTTGAAGAACTTTACAACTCTCTTCCTTTGAGGATAAATTTGATTGATTTCTCGGAAATATATGAGATTATCTTCAGGAAGATACCCATTGATTTTATTGACTATAATTGGTTTTTAAAAAATCTCAGAGAAGGTAAAAAAAGAGTTTACGATAATGTTAAAAGAATTGAAGACGTCATCTTGGCCTCTCTCATAATAATCCTCACTTCTCCTCTCTGGCTAATCTTCTCCCTCCTTATAAAACTGGGGGACAAGGGGCCGGTTTTCTACCGCCAGGAAAGGGTAGGGAAAAATAAGGAAGTTTTCTGGCTTTGGAAATTCCGCTCTATGAAGACAGATTCCGAGAAAAACGGAGCTCAATGGGCTAAGAAAAAAGATAAAAGAATAACTAAAATAGGAAGCTTTTTAAGAAAAAGCCATTTGGATGAAATAGCCCAGATGATAAACGTTGCTAAGGGAGATTTATCCATGGTCGGACCAAGACCGGAAAGACCGGTCTTTGTTAAGAAATTAGAGAAAGAAATACCTCATTATCACCTCCGCCATATTATAAAACCAGGGTTTACCGGTTGGGCTCAGGTTAATTTCCGTTATGCCCGAACTATTTTGGACTCTTATGAAAAGTTTCAATATGACCTTTATTATTTAAAAAACAGATCCTTCTCTCTGGATCTGTCCTGTCTTTTAAAAACTTTTTATCTCTTCTTTAAAAGGGAATCTTAAAGAAAAACTTTTTTGCTTTTTCTTTTAAATCAAATTTTTCCCTGTCTTTGTATTCGTTTAAAACCTTCTCTTTATCTTGAAATATTTTGAGAGTGTTTTCAAATGTTTCTAAATGATTATCATAGAAATTCTGATTCTCTTTTACAAATTCCGAGAATCTTTTCTTAAAAAAATTATAGAGGCGGATATCAAATTTATTGTATTCGGCTAACAATTCTTCATAATTCCCCCAGATTATTCTCTTATTCTCTTATTCTCTTCACTTTTATGCTTTCTTAAGTAGAGAGGATAACTTTTCCAATTAAGTATCTTGCTTAAACCTAGTATAGATTGGTTAAAAAGCTCGGTAATTCCGATGAAAAAGAATCTCTTTTCTATCATACTTAGTGTTTTTTGGTAAATTTCTTCATTACATTCTCCGTAAGGAAAATTTATTCCCGATATTCTTCTAATAATTCCGTTGTTCAAATCCTTGGAATAACCCTTCTCTAAATACTCTTTCAAGGAAACTCCTTTTTTAATCTTTTTGAAATGCTTTGACTTCAAACCGCTGGCCTTGTGTTTGAATCGGGAAATGACATGATCTTTAGGATGTCGGAGAAAAGTAAAATAAGAGATGTTTTCAGATTCCCTGGTTTTTAAAAAAGCCCGGTGGCCATGGATTATTTTAGCTGAGCTCCTTTCAGAGAAATTAGAGAAATCTTTTCCGTAGTGTAATCTCAAAGCCGAATTAACCGAACCTCCTCCGGTTCTCGGCAGATGTTCAAAGCAGATTATTTTGTTATCTAATTTCTTCATAAATCTTTTCTGTTTGAGAGAACATTTTCTCTAGAGAAAACTCTTTTTCAATTCTCTTTCTTGAGTTTTTGCTCATTTTTTTTAATAAATCTCTATTGTTAACCAGTTTTTCCAGGGCATTTTTTACTCCCTCCTTGTCTCCTCTTCCAATAAGGATCCCGCAGTTGTCCTTAACAATTTCCCCGACTCCTCCAACATCAGAGGCAATGACCGGTAAACCCAGACTCATAGCTTCAAGAATACTCCTCGGCAAGCCCTCCCAATTAGTAGTTAGGACAAAGATATGGGAGTTCCTTAAGATATTCATTACTCTCTTCCGAGGCAAGCTGCTTAAGATATCTACTTTAAGATTATTCTTTTTAATAAAATCATTCATAGCTTCTTCCTTCTCCCCTCCTCCAATAAAGGTTAACTCTGTTTTATCTTTAATGTTTAATTCGGAAAAGGCCTTTAAAAGCAAGAGAGGATCTTTCTGTTGGCTGTAACGGCCGACAAAAACAATTTTTAAAGGATATTGGAAAGACTTATCGGAAGGATAATTTTTAATTTCAACTCCATTATGAATTACCTCCAACTTATTTTCGGGGACAATTCTGTATTTCAAAGCCAGATTTCTATCAAAATTGGAGACACAAATTATCTTTTTAGAAAAACGAGCCGTTATTTTTTCTACCAAAAAGGCTGAAAGTTTTTTTAACCAGGGAACCCCTGGAGCAAAGGACCAACCGTGAGCAGTAAAGATAGTGGGAATTTTGTTCTTAATAGTAATTCTGGTCAGGAAACCGGCTGCCGTACTATGACAGCTTATTAAGTCAGGCTGGAATTCTTTAACAACCTTTTTGATTCTTCTTCGAGCTTTAAAGTTGAAAGGATTGGGAAAATTAGAGAAATAATTGTTAGGATAAAAAGTAATCCCCTCCTCTTTTATCTTGGCTTCCAGCCAGTCCCCGGGCTTGGCCATTAAAGCCACATTGTTGCCTCTTTGAGAGAAAAATCTGGCTAATTGAAAAACATGGGTTTGGGCTCCTCCGATGGTTGATTTGGTTATGGTATAAAGGATATTCATAGCAAAAACAGCTTCATTATGCTATATTATAATAAATCCTTTAATTTTAAAAGTATATGGAGCTTAGAAAAAAGGTTTACAAATTACTGAGGAAATCGGAGAGATACACCAAGACAGATAATATTTATTTAGCTAAAAGCAGTTTTTGGATTAATTTATCAAAAATCATAAATTCTCTTGGAGCTTTTTTTGTAGCTGTCGCTTTCGCAAATATAATCCCAAAAGAAACATATGGTACTTATAAATATATACTCTCAATGGGAACTATTTTTGCTATTTTTACCTTACCGGGAATAGAAACGGCTATTATACAACATATAGCTAAGAAGGGTAATGGTTCTCTTCTGCCAATAGTTAAAACTAGGCTTCGCTGGGGAATTTTAGGCGGCATAGCCAGTTTAATTTTAGCTGGTTATTATTTTATAAATCATAATATTACATTAACTATTAGTTTTTTGATTACCGCTCCTCTTTTGCCACTGGTAGAATCGATTGGAATTTATCGCCAGTTTTTACAAGGTAAAAAAATGTTTAAAACTTATTCAATATATGTGATTATAGTTCAGACTTTTACTTCATTGGGATTAATCGCGGTATTATTCTTAACAAAAAACTTATATCTAATTGTATTAGCTTACTTTATCCTTTATATTATTTCACACTATATTTTTCTAAAAAAAACCATTAAGAAGTTTTCTCTTTGCCAAGAAGAAGAAAATAAACAGATAATCTCTCATGGTAAGCATTTTACTCTTATGGATATAATATCAAGAGTGGCAAAATATTTTGATAAAATAGTTCTCTGGCATTTCTTAGGAGCAATACCATTAGCTATTTATTCCTTTGCCGTAGTACCGCCAACTAAAATAAGTTCTGTTTTTTCCACTATTAACAGAATAGCGCTTCCTAAATTCAGCAATCGATCCCTTAAAGAATTGAGCTTGAATATATGGAATAAAATACTTAGAATGTTTATCTTCCTAATACCTATAACTATTATTTATATACTAATAGCCCCTTATATTTTTAGGATATTTTTTCCCGGTTATTTAGAATCAATAAAATATTCCCAGATATTTTCTATCACTATACTGTTAATCCCATTAAACTTAGTATCCACCATTTTTACTTCTCAAATAAAAAAGAAAGAATTATATATTCTTAATCTAACTTCCCCCACTTTTAAAATTGTCTTACTTTTAATATTAGTTTCCAGTTTCGGAATAATGGGAGCAATTTACTCAATTATTGGAGGAGAAATATTTAAATTTCTACTAGGAACTATTCTCCTAAAAAAATCTCCTAAATAATGTTTTATTTTTCTCGCTAAGATAATTCCTTTGTAAAGCATCAATAATAATAAATAATTAATTTTTTCCATTAGATTTAAATTTGGTTTTAAAGTATTATAATTCTCTCTTTCCATTAAAATTTTATTTTGACTTTCAACTAATCTTATTTCTGAGTTGCTAATCTTTTTTCTCCATTTTTCCACACTTGATTTATATATTACTCTTTTTTTATTTCCAATATTAGATGGTTCAAAGGAAGAATTAGAATTAAACTCAAATTTTTTATTTGTATTTAATATTCCTTTGATCATTTGAATTCCCAAAAAATTACAAATTTCCTTAATTATTTCAAAAGGACTTTGAACTAAGTTTTCATATTTAACAATTTTAACTCTGTTTTTTAGTTTTGCTTTCATTCTTCTTATTTCTCTTTCTGACTGATTCCATTTGTAAATGGAGAGTAAACCTTTGAAATTAATTGTTTTATCTCTTCTTTTATAATACTTTCTGGAAGCATAAACTGCTCTTGGGTCTCTGATTATAGCAATAAAAAGAGCATCGGGATACAGAGATAAAATAAGCTTAAAATAAAGTTCGGCATAAGGTTTTTTAAAAGCTTTGATAGAACCTTTTGAATTGTTCCAATGTTCTTCCCAAATTATTTTTATTATATCTTCTATTTGATGATATTCATTTTTTTTAACTTCAGCTATAATTTTTCCCCAATCCAAATTCCATTTATCAAGTTTTTTTCCTTTCTCTTTAATCCTATTAACTAGAAAGATTTTTTCTTTTTTATTTAAAGATTTTCCCTTGAACTTATCGTAAAAACCGAAAAAATTCCCATCATTGGGAATAATGTTAATTTCGCTATGATTGCCTAATATACTCCTTAAGAGAGAGGAACCGCTTCTTTCGGTACCAACTATGAAGAAATGTTCACTTTTCATCTTTATATATCCCACTAATAATTTTTTTAATCTCTTCCTTGGAAAGAATTTTTGTTTCCTTTGTTTTTTCTAAATTTAAATTCTCTTCTCTAATAATTTCTTTTTCAAAATCATTAGGATATATTACGAACATTTCTTCTTCTTCTTTAGAATTTATAATTTCGGAATCAGTTATAAATTCTTCTTTTATCTTCTCCCCTATTTTTCTGCCAATAATTTTTATTTTAATATTATCGGGTTTAAAACCATATTTAGGAGCCAATAATTCTATCATTGTATTTGCTAAGTCATATATTTTAATCATTGGCATTTTAAGAATAAAAACTTCGCCTCCTTCAGCTTTTTCAACAGCCTTAAAAACCAAATTAATTGCCTTCGGAATACTCATAACAAATCTCTCCATTCTTTTATCAGTTACAGTCACTGGACCACCCTTTTTAATTTGATCTTTAAAAATAGGAATTACTGAACCATTTGAATTTAATACATTGCCAAATCTAACGGAAAAAAGTAAAGTTTTCTTGTTTCCTTTATAATATTCGTTAGCTGAAGTAATTAGTCGTTCAGTTAAAAGTTTTGTAGCCCCCATAACATTTGCGGGGTTTGCTGCTTTGTCAGTGCTTACATTAACTACTTTTTCTACTCCTGAATATATGGCAGCCTGAATAACATTTTGAGTTCCTATAACATTGGTTTTAACTACATCAAAAGGATTATATTCGGAAAGAAAAACATGCTTCAAGGCGGCTGCATGAAAAACAATATCAGCTCCTTCCATAGCTTTTATTAATCTTTCTTTATCTCTTACATCTCCGATGAAAGCTCTCATTTTTTCTCTAAATCCAAAACGTTGAATCATCCTAAAAAGACTTGCTTCATTGTTATCAAGAACCCTGACTACATTGGGATTACATTCTTTAATTAGTTTCTCAACAATTTTACTACCGATTGATCCTGCTCCTCCAGTAACTAAAATGTTTTTACCTTCAAAAAATTTTCTAAAATTATTTTTCTCCATATTTTAATTAAAAAAACTTTTTATTGTTTTAATAATATAATCTATCTCCCCATCGGAAATATCCGGATAAATAGGTAAAGTTAAAACCTTATCTGAGATTTTTCTAGTTATAGGTAATTTATCTTCTCCAATTTTATATCTTTCTCTATAAAAAGATGAAAGGTGAACAGGGGTAAAATAAATTTTACTCATTATACCCTTATTTCTGAGATATATCAAAAGATTATTCCTTATTTCTTTATTTTTAACCCTTATTGTGTAAAGTTGATAGACATGTCGAAAATTCATTTCAAAAGGAACTTTTACATCTTTTATATTCTTAAGCCCTTTATTTAATAACTTGGCTTTTTCTCTTCTCTTTTCAATTATTTTATCAATTTTTTCCAATTGACTTAAGCCAAGAGCAGCCAAGATACTGGACATTCTAAAATTGTATCCCAGCTCTTTATAGTCTGATTTTGAAGAAGAAAAATATCTTTCATCATTCTTTCTCCCATGTGATCTTATTAATTTCAATTTATTAAAGACTCTTTCTGAATCTGTAACTACTGCACCGCCTTCACCGGTAGTAATAATCTTATTCTGACAAAAACTAAGTATCGCCGAATCCCCAAAGTTCCCTGCTTTTTTGTTTTTCATTTTTGCTCCAAGAGATTCAGCTGCATCTTCTATTAAAATTACATTATGCTTCTTTGCTATTTCCTTTAGTTCTTTTATTTTACAAATTGAACCTCCATAATGCATTGCTATTATAGCTTTAGTATTTTTTGTTATTTTCTTATTAACATCACTCGGATCAAGACCAAAGGTTTCTTCTTCTATATCAGCAAAGATTGGTTTTGCATTTACAAAAATCGGGGCATTAGCAGTAGCCATAAAACTAAAAGAAGGTACTATTATTTCATCGCCTTTCTTAAAATTATAAGCGATCATTAAGCTATGAAGAGCAGAAGTACCTGAATTAAAAACAAGAGCAAACTTTCTATTTAAATATTTAGCAATTTTTTCCTCAAATTCTTCTATTTGCGGACCATTAGCCCAACTCGATCCGCTTTTAATAACTTTATTAACTGAGTTAATATCTTTTTCATCCCAATAGATTTTAAACAAAGGAATTTTATGAAACATTATTCTTTTTTATAATCTTAACCGGAATGCCCAAAGCAATTGTATTTGGAGGTATGTTTTTGTTGACAAAGCTGAACGCTCCTACAACTGAATTTTTTCCAATGGTTATTCCGGGCATAATAATAGAATGAGAACCAATTCGGCAATTCTTCCTAAGAATAACCTTTCCATTTTTATTATCAATTGTAGAAACAGAATAAATAGAACAATGAGAGCCAATTTGAACTTCTTCTTCTATAATAACCCCATTTTTAGCATTAATATAGGTAAAAGCACCAATATCTGTATATTTTCCTAACTTTAATTTGTCTTTGTTTTGAACCATCCAATTATACTTGGTTAATTTTCCTTCCTCTATTTTTGGCATTTTCCAATTTTTAAATCTTTTTTCCATAATTTTTAGTAAGTTAATTTTTTATCTAAAAGCTTTTTATTAATTCTCACCTCTAAAAGTTTTTTAACTATTTTAGAACTAGTTTTTTTATCTTTGTAAGGATTTTTATATTTCTTTTTCTTCTCTTTTTTAATTAATTTTTCAGTAATTTTTTGAATCAATTTTCTATTATAATCAATGTCTATTACATTTCCAGCTCTTTCTCTGCCTTCTTGCCGAGAACCAATATTTAAAACTGGTAAATTAAAAGAGGGAGCTTCGATTATACCGCTGCTTGAATTTCCAATCATAACTGAAACAACTCTCATTAATCCCAAGAATTCTTCTCTTGATATATTCTTAAATATCTTAATAAAATCATTATCTCGATATTTTTCTATAATCCTTATCATTTCCCTTCCGCCCGCATCAGAATTAGGATAAATTATTACAGATTGATATCCCATTTTTTTAATTGCTTCCATAGTTTCTTTCATTTGAAAAGCACTTTCTTTATAATCCAGTGTAACCGGATGCTGAATAATTAACAATACTGGTTTATTTAAATCAATATTAAAAATACTTTCAATTTCTGAAGAGGAAGAAAAATTTTCATCCAAAATATCTTCTAATCCTGGAGCGCCGACTTTTAATATACGCCATTTTTCTTCACCCATTTTCTCAATTCTAAAAGCAGATTTATTTGTAGCTGGAAAATGGAAATGCGATAGTTTAGTTATGCTATGTCTCACATTATCATCAACTGTTGATGTTTTTTCACCTCCATGAATATGAAAAACTGGTATGCTGAGATAGTTGCCCAATATGGCTCCGCCTAACATTTCGGCTCTATCTCCTATAACTAATATTATATCAGGCCTTAAACCTGATATTTTAGGCAAGGCCTTTTCTAGAAATTTACTCAAAAATTTAACCATTGATTCTTTACTATCTTTTTTATAGGTTGAATCTATTTCTAAGAAATTAAAATTATATCTTTTTATCTCTTTGATCGTATTCCCGAATTCGGACATTAAATGCATACCAGTAACAAAAATATTAAGATTTAACTCTGAGTTATCATTTATCTTATTAAGAACATTTTTCATCAAGCCAAAATCGGCTCTAGTGCCTGAGATGTAAACTATTTTTTTCATAAATTTAATTAATAAGAATCTGGATCCATATCCCAAGTAGAACTATCAAAATGATCAAGGGGATTTCTCTCTACCCCTTCTTTATAATGAATGATATTCATAATTCCACTATAAGCTAAGGGTGATTGATAAAGATATTTAAAAGAATTAAAAACATCCCTAATATTCCAAATATTGTTTGATTTTTTATATTTAAATTTGTTCATCATATTATCATCGATACTCATTTCACACAAAAATAAATCTTCCCTATCTAATTTATTCTTCCATCTGCCCACCGGTTTTTGTGAAATACCTTTTATTTTATCTTTAAAGGGCGTATCTGGCTTCCATTTTTTATTTCCACCAATTTTTGACATAAAATTTTGAGAATTAATCATTTCTTCATTGAAATCCAAGCCGGTAAAATTACATAATTTTTTAATCTCCTTTTTAGGATTATCTACTAGATCCTCAAATCTTAGAACATAATATCTTTTTGGAAAATTTCTTGAATTTTTTAAAGCATATTTCATTGAGTCATAACAATTTCCAATCGCATCTAAATAATCCTTACCGGGAGCTTTAGTGGTATATTTCCAAGAAGACAACACATCTCTAGGATCTCTAATAGTATGAATAACAAAAATATCATTAAACATATCAAATAAATCTACTGAAGAACGCCATTCTAAAACAGTCTTTTCGCCCCAATTATTATTTCCTAAATGTAATTTCATTATCGTATCATAAATATAAGAATAAGTAATAAATTTACACTTAGACATTTTTTCCTTATACAACTCCAAATCAAATGCTTTATTAAAACGACTTTTTAATCGTTTGTAAAAATCTTTACCTAAACGCAAAGCATCCTCAAAATTAATCTTGTTTATTCCATATCTTTTATAACCAAATCTCATAAAATGAACCGAATCATAAGTCATACTAATATCTGGATTAACTTTTATTATATGGGATAATAATGTAGTGCCTGATCTAAATGTTCCTGTAATAAAAATTTTCATATATAATTAATTATTATCAGAATATTTATAATGGAATTTTTTAAAATTATTATTGAGAGTTTTCTTTTCAATCACAAGAAAATATTCATAAAAATTAGCCGGCATTTCTTTTTTAAAATTAAACTCAGTAAAATCTCCTCTTCTGGGAAAATAATATTCTGAAACAATAATATGGCCATTATTTTCTAATTGCTTTTTCAAATTTTTTACATCAGCAAAAAAATTAGGATGGCCTTTTTTTCTCGCACCTTCTTCAGCTTTCCGAGCTAAAATATCATCAGGATAATAAGACTTACTTTTTCCATCAACTAAAAGTTTACCATTTACCTTTAAAACTCTTAACATCTCTTTTAGAGCTTCATTTTGATAAGTAGCATCAAAAGTTCCAAGACAAAAAACATAATCAAAAGTATTATCTTCATAGGGTATATTTTCCGCCTCTGATTCTCTAACTTCAACTAGTTTTTCGCATTTTTTCTTTCTTGCCTCTTCCACCATTTTTTTAGAGATATCTATCCCATATATATCAAGATTATAAAAAGAAAAGAGATCAAACCACCTTCCCCAAGCACAACCAACATCTAGAACTTTGCCTCCTTTTATCTTTAAATTATCTATTATCTTTTTGTATATTTCATCACTCGGCTCTTTGGCATCCCCTTTTGTAATAGAAGAAAAATTATTCTCATTAACATTTGCTTCTTCAATTCTTTTTCTATGATATTTAAAGTATTTTTCATCCCAATATTTTTTTCTCTTAAAATTATTCATTTTTATTTAATGTTTATTTTCTTTAAAAAGGTATTGCCATATCTATCATTGGCAGCTATACCTATAGTTTCAATTTCACTTAATAATAAATTTTCTTCATCAAAACAATAATACCAATCCTTAAGGGATTTTCCAAAGTCAAAATTATCATGGAAAAATTGACCAGCTCTAGTTTTAATAGCAAGAAAAGGCTGAGGACCAAAAACTTCTCCTTTTTTAGTAGAAATTCTTAAACGCGAATTCTTAAGTCTAATATTTAATTCTAGTGGTTCAAATGAATAATTGGGACCAAAAATTAAGTCTCTAAAAGCTTGGACTGCTTCACTATACTTAAATTTAACTTTAGGGAATTTTTCCGAAGACTTTTTAATCATAGAAAGAAAATTTTCAATTCCTTCCTTCATATTTCTAAAATCATGATTGGTAACACCCAATAAAGTAGGATATCCATTATTAGCTCTATAAAAAGCTTTATCAGTTTCTTTTTGATTTATGTTTGCTATTCTGGTATTTAAATTAAGAGCTCTGCCAATCCATCTTCTACAATTTCCTTTTATTTGATAATTATCATGAGACGGATGATAGATAGACCAATCATTTGGAGCTATTCTCCAATCTCCAAAACGACCGTTTTGAAGATCTTTTTGCGATTCAAGCTCACTACTGTCTTCAATAGCCATATTTGTTACATCAAAAGGTATCCATTGTTCTAAAAATAAATTAATATCTGGTCTTTCAGTCTGAAATCCTGATCTATAAACAGTAGGAAACCAATCTCTTTCTATTATCCGACGACATAAAGTTTCGTAAAGGTGAGGAGAATTTGCAAGAGATTTCCCGCATCTATGAGCATTCTTATTCAAAGGCATATAATGAAAATGCCAATGAATTCTATCTTGCCTAGAATTTGTGTCATTTATGACTTTTTTATAATGATCAAATATTTTATGAAAACCAATATCCCTTCTTCTCGGATTAGAAATATAGCCTACGTGATCCAAGCAATGCCAATTGTATATCCAACCATTGTTAAAAGAATCGGGAACTTTTTTACGATACTCCTTTGACATTATCTCATGCAACATCTTATCTATTTTTCCCCAACTATCATTATATTGAAGAAGTTTTGAGGAGAAAGCCTTAGCAACTTCATCTTCTATACCTTTAAGATCAATTTCTTTCTTTTGAATTTTAAGGAGATTTTTATAAGTTGGATCTATATTATCAATCCCAAAAATATCCTTCATCCTCTTAAATGTTGACTCTATTGATTCATACAAAGGACCTTCCGTATCTACTGCATGAACAATGTAAACAATTTTATCTTTCATAATTTTGCTAAAAAGTTAATCATCAGTTCCATCTAAATTAACGGTATGTCTTAACCTCCAACCTCTGCTAGTTTTTTTCCAAAGATGAGGAGAGCGAAATTTGTCACAAAGATCAAGGAAATCTTTCTTTTTCATCCCAATATAATTCATAACTTCATCAAAATATTTATCAGGAAATTCTCCATCAAATCTTTTAACTAAAGCCTTACCTTCTTCCCTTGTAATATGTTTATTCCTTATCTCTTGAGAAGCATCATAAGTAGCTCTGCCAATTCCAAATTTTATATAAGTAGTATAGTAATGAAGATCATCTATTTTATCGTCTATGCTATTATATTTACTATAGGTACCTTGACTCCTAAATGGACGAGATTTAAAACCGGTGTTTTCAACTGAATAATAATAATTTTCTTGTGGAGTCCATTTTAAATAATATCCTAGATAATGTACTTCAATATTTGATTTTTCCAATTCCCTATAATCCGCGGGTAAATAAGATCTTAAATCTGATAATCTTAATCCATAATCTTTAATTAACTTTTTAACAGAAACTCCTCCGAGATACATATTATCTATATTTTTCATACTGTAAAAAGATTTTTCTCTCAATGAAGAATCATTATCCGCTATTGGGTTTCCATATTCAGCTTCATTTTCACCGTAAAATATTAAAGGTATATTATATTTTAAAGATAATTTCGGCGCTATATTTTTTTGACCCAATATAAAAGTTTGAAATGGGTGAAATAAATTTTCTATTGAAAGTTTTGTAAGTAATCTCATTACTCTGCCATTTTGATTAAAAGTAATATTGTCAAAACCTCCAATATCAAACCAATTTTTAAAATTCTCATACCCATAATCAGTATATAATATGGGCGGCCAAGTAACAGTTAAGGGATTCATTCCATATTTATATTTTAATATGTGAGAAGCAAAAGCACTATCTTTTCCTCCGCTTCCTGGAACAATACAATCATAATGTCCATCATTTCTTCTATGCTTATCAAGTAGTTCTAAAAGTTCTTTTTCTCTTTCCTGCCAATTAATTTTATCTTTATATTCAGCAAACCTACAAGCATCACAAACACCTTCATCATCAAAATTTATTGTGCTTTTCTTACTTTCTATAGTATGCTTGAATTCAGCTGTAGAAATAGGTCTTTGATTTGACATTACACATTTCTTGCAAAATTCTACTTTCTTAGGAAGACCATAATAAACTTTTATATTTTTACTCATACTTCTATTTTTTAGTTTACAATTTTAATACTAATTTATCAAATTTTTCCAATTTTTATAAATTTCAATCCCAAATTTTCCACTCTTTTCAGGGTGAAATTGGGTAGCAAATATATTATCTTTTTTTAAGCTTGAACAATATTCTATACCTCCATAATTAGTATGGCTTAAAATAATATTTTCATCTTCCGGTTTCACATAATAAGAGTGAACAAAATACATAAATTGCCCATTGGGAATATTTGAAAGCGGTGTATTGTCCCAAAATATCTTTTTATTTTCGTTTCTTAAAATTCTATTCCAGCCAATATGAGGCACTTTTACAGAATGATTATTATTCGAAAACTTTATAACTTTTCCTTTTAATATATTTAATCCTCTTGAACTAATAAATTCCTCGCTTTCCGAGAATAAAAGCTGCATTCCTAAGCAAACACCCATGAAGGGTTTACCGGAATCAATAAAATTCCTAATAGCATTGATTAATTTAAATCTATTAAGATTTTCCATCGCTGATCTAAAAGCCCCTACTCCCGGTAGAATAGCAGCTTTTGCTTCGAAAAGATCTCTATAATCTGAAGTAATAAAAGAATCTAAACCTACAACAGAACATGCATTTTTAACGCTATACATATTAGCCATTTTATAATCAATAATAGCAACTTTATTAAGATTTTTTTTCATAAATAGATTTAGTACCTACATTCAATGTTTTTTTTACGCAAAATATTTTTAATATCAGCCAAGCTAAAATTATTTTCTTTTTTTTGTCTCTTTTTTAAAAATTCTATATTCCCCTCTTCTTTATAGTTAGATATTACTTTATTTTTTTCGACAAAATCATAATGAAGAATAGAAGCAACGGCTATAGCATTGACTTTTCCTTTTGATATTACTTCCACTATGTCTTTTGGGCTACCTGCTCCCCCATGTGCTATTACTGGAATTGATAAATTTTCCGCAATCGTTTTTGTTAATTCTATATCAAAACCAGTTCTAGTGCCCTCCCTGTCAACAGAGGTTAATATAATTTCACCGGCTCCCAATTTCTCTACCTTCTTAGCCCATTCCAAAGCTTTTATTCCAGTATATTCCCTTCCGTTGTCAGTATAAATTAAAAAAGATCCATCCTTTTCTCTTATAGTTTCAATGGCAACCACTATAGTAGAAGAACCGAACTCTTGAGAGGCTTCTTTAATAAAATCCGGATTTTTAACCGCAGCTGTATTAATACTAACCTTGTCCGCCCCAGATCTTAGAATGTCTCGGATATCATTTAAACTTCTTATTCCTCCTCCAATAGTTAAAGGAATGAATATATCTCTTGCAGTTTTCTTTATTATTTCTTTAAGACTATTTCTTCTATAAAGGCTTGCGACTACATCTTGATAGAAAAGCTCATCAGCACCATTATTATAATAATATCTCGCAAATTCCTCCGGTTTACCCAAAACTCTTAAACCTTCTAAGTGAATTCCCTTAACTAAATTAGGTCCCTTTATGTCCAACCGAGGAATAATTCTTATCATTTCTAATTAAGATCTTTAAAACTTAGAAGGTGACCTTTTTTAAGACTTTTTAGAGATATTTTCCCGATTATTTTTTCTAAAAATTTAGGTTCAATGCCATTACCCGGCCTTTTTATTGATAACTTTTTCCTGGTAATCTTTTCACCCTTTTCTATCTTCTCAGCTACAAAAATACTTTTTCTTACCAATTTTTTAATTTTTTCTTCTTTTTTGGTTGGTTTTTTTTCTTTACTACCTAAAATTAATTCCGTTTTCCTTATTTCTTCCACCATTTTCTTCAATTGTTTTGGTTCTAAACTTGCTTTATGGTCAGGGCCAGGAAAATTCTTATTTAAAGTAAAGTGCTTTTCTATAACCACAGCCCCCAAGCTCCTTGCTATAATAGGTGTTATTATTCCCGATGTATGGTCCGAATAACCAATCGGTAATTTTAATTTTTCTTTTAATTCTTTGATGACTAAGAGATTAACATCTTCAAGGGGACAAGGATAAGAAGTAGTGCAATGAAGAACTATAATATGGTTATTCCCTCCTCTTCTAATAACATTTACTGCCTCTTTTATTTCTTTCAAAGTAGCCATACCTGTGGATAGAATTATAGGTTTATTTTTTCCAGCTATTATTTTTAAAAAAGGGTGGTTATTTAAGTCACCTGAGCCAATTTTATAAGCCGGTACTAAAGAATCTAAAAAATCGATTGATTCATTAGAATGAGGCGTCGAGAGAAATATTATTCCTTTGCTGTCAGAATATTCTTTTAATTTGCTAAAATCATCTTTTTTTAATTCATATTTTTTCAGCATTTCAAATTGATTGATTTTTTCTTTTAAATTTTCTTTTTGATAATCGGCTAATCTTGTTTTTTCCGAAATTAAATTCTCTGTTTTAAAAGTTTGGAATTTAACAGCATCTGCTCCTGCTTTCTTCGCTTCATCAACTAATTTTTTGGCCAATTTAAAGTTTCCATTATGGTTAATGCCTGCTTCTGCAATTATAAAACATTTCTCATCGCTTATAATTTTACCAGCTATTTTTATTTTTTTAGGAATTATCATTTTATTTCTTATTTTCTAAAATAGTCTTCGCCAAATAATAATCAATTTCCTCATCCACATCTACTACATCTAAAGAATTTTCTATTACCACCCTAATATCTTCACCTAAGAAAGGATAATTGACATTTGGACCGTTATTATCCATTAAAACTTTTTTTCTCATTACTAAAACTGATCCATCGTGAAGATAATAATTAGGTAAATCCTGTCTGCGATAAGCTTTGATAGGAGAAAGAAAAATAGGTTGATTTTTTTTATTTAATTTAAACATTAAATGGGGATTTGATTTTCCTACTTCTACTGCAGTTATTACGCTATCAGCTCCGGTTTTAATAAGTTTGTTGACACTTTCATCAATTATTCCTTTTTTCCTAACAGGGACATTAGCATAAATCAATACAATAACATCAATTTTATTATCTTTATCATTTTCCAATTTTTTAACAGTATATCTCAAAGCATCATCAACTTTTGATTTGTCTTGAGCTAATTCCCGGGGCCTTTTAATAACTTCCACTCCATATTTTTTAACAATTGAAGCAATTTTAGAATTCTCCGTAGAACAAACTATTTTATTTAACATCTTTGAAGACTTGGCTGATTGAATAGAATAATAAATCATCGGCTTTCCCAAAAGCATTTTAATATTTTTGTTTTTTAATCCCTTACTTCCTCCCCTAGCAGGAATAATTCCTAAAATATTCATAAATAAAACAAGCCCCATTTATTATACAAATAAATGGAGCTTTTTTACAATTCATTAAAACCATGTAATTCTCTATGTTTCCTAAAAGAAACATCTTTAAGAGAATTACGGTACTTTTCCCATAATTGAGTCCCATAAAGATTCTTATAAAAATCGTTGATTTCTTTCTTTGACGGTGCAATATAATTTTCTTTTACTTTGTTTATCATATATTTCCTAAGGTCAATAAGTTGTTCATCAGTAAAATTATAAGTCAAATTAATAGTAAAATCCACGGCATCACCAAGTTTTGATATAAAATTTTCTTCATTATCAGGAATAAGATTTCTTGTTTTAGCATCCCTATAAAGTTCAGTACCAGGATAGGGTGTAGCAAACATTAATCCCTGAAGTAGAATGTTTGTCCTCAAACAAAAATTAACAGTTTCCTCAGCAGTTTCTAGGGTCTCTTCCGGCATTCCTAAAATAAAAGAGGTGGGAGTTCTTAATCCTACTTCTTTGTTTAAATTAATAGCTTTTTCCGCTTGTTCTACAGTTACTCCTTTCCTCATAGAATTTAATATTTTTTGACTCCCGGATTCTATACCGTAACTTACCGAAACACAACCACTCCGTTTCATTTCATTAAGTATCTCCTTATCCACTATATTTACCCTACCAGTACATGACCACTTAATATTAATATTATTATTTCTTATACCTTCGCAAACTTCGTAGACTCTTTCTTTTTTAGCCATAAATTCATCATCCTGAAAAGATATAAAATCAACATTATATTTTTTCTTGAGAAATTTAATAACTTCCAGAACATACTCAGCTGAATGACCCCTGTATTTATTTCCAAAAGCTCTGAAACAAAAAGTACATTTATAAGGACATCCTCTACTGCTTATAAAATCAATATCTCTACCTACGCCTACTACTGGATTATTAAGGTAAACATCCATGGGGAGTAAGTCCCAGGCTGGAAAAGGAATCTTATCTAAATTACTTATGAGTTGCCTAACAGGAGTTTGAATTATCTGGCCATTATCAATGAACCAAATTCCTTGAACTTCATTTAGATTTCTTTTACTGCCCTTTTCAACCACTTCTAATAACTCTGGAAAAGTTTCTTCTCCTTCCTGGTTACATACAATATCAGCATAAGTTGAAGATAGAATAATGTTCGGAATCGAAAATCCTACACTTCCTCCTATTATAATAGGAATTTTAGGATTATTATTCTTTACTATTTTAGTTAGCCATTTAACATAATCATAAGTAGAAATTAGTCCACCTATTCCAACTATTTCATAATCAATAATTCTTAGAAGAGATGAAACTTCCTTCTTAGAATATCTATGGGCATTAATATCTAAAATTCTTACTTTATGACCTTTGTTTCTCAAAATAGAAGCTAAAATTGCCAATCCATGGGGAATATTTCGAGGAACATCATTTTCTCTAATTATGGGATTGATTAATAAAACTTTCATATTTTTCCTCCTTTTTTTAATTATAAAAGTACTATTTAAATTTTAAAATAAAATTATTAATTTGTCAATAAAAATCTTTTCTAATAATTCTTTCTATTTTTTTATTTATTTTATTTAGAGAATTATCTTCAAAAAAATAATTTCTATTGAAGCTTTGATTAAAATCAGGACCATCTTTTACTATCTTTTCCTTTAGTTCTTCAACAGAAGAAAATAACTCCGAATAACCTCCTTCAATTAAAGGAAATATATTTTGAGATAGGGGCCAATTTGCCACATATGATTTAAGACCAAAATAGAGACCTTCATAAGTGCTGGTAGAAAAAACACTTACTTCTGCTTTTGATTCGGCAAATAATTCGTAAAGGCAAGGAGATTCTTCAATAATTCTAATATCGGGTGAATTTAAAAGCCAAGGATATTCTTTTTTCCATGTTGGAAATTCTTCTGGATGGAGCTTGTAAACTATTTTATAACAATCGGGAATGATTTTACTTAACTCGACTGCTAATTTTGAAAATTTTATTCCTATTGGTCTTTGAGAAAGAAAGATGATTTGATTCTTTTTCTCTAATTTGGCATATTTTTTAAATTCTTCTTCTAAATAAGGATGGCCTACACTAAATATTCTATCTTTATCTATGGGAAATTCAGTCAAATCTTTCCAAAAATTACCAAAAACAAATAAATAATCAGGGAATATCTTTCTTTTCTTGGAATAGTTAAAATTATATTTAGTAATTGCCCCTCCCCCGATATGTACTACCGGGATGTTCAAATCATGACAAGCTTTTATAAATCTTGTTTTTTGATTTATGAAAACAACTACAGTTAATTTTGGTTTTATCTTTTTTAAAAGTAATTTATAAAGAGGAATTTTAATTTTATTATCTAAAATTATTTTTTTAACCAGGTATTTAATATTAACCTTTATACCAAAAAAATTATAAAATTCTTCTTCAATTTTCTTGATAAGTTTTTTTTCTTCTTCTGAGAAATGGAATATTGGACTTAAAATTTTTCTTAATATATTTGATAAAGCATGTACAAAATCGAGGTAAGCTATATTTTCTGTTTCAGCAGGATTAATGTGATTACCAAGATAAAATGATTCTAAATAAAGATAAGACCTTTCTAAATTATTTATAATATGATCACAATATATGTCCCACCATTTCCCATTTTTTTGAAGTTTTCTTCTTGAGAAACCCCAGAATATGATATCTTTTTGGGAGCTAAAAAAGGGGTTTTTAACAAATAAATTCCTAAAAGAGAGAAAAAGCTTTTTTGTCCAATTTTTAACATTCTTTTTCATTTCAGCATGTGGATTATTATAATTTCCTAAATCCTTTACTATATTCCTAGAAACATTATTTCTAATTTGCTCCCAAAAATAAACTCCCTTTATCTTTCTGTCAAATAAATTTAATTTATCTTCTATCGCTAAAAAATTTTCTTTTATTTCATCCATTTTCATATTAAAAATAATTTATTTTGTAACTTTTCTGGGATATTTTTCCCAAGAAAAAATAAATAATCTATCTGTGAGAAAAATTTAAATAATCTAAGAGAAAGGTTAAATTTTTTACGAACATTAAAACATAATGAAGGATAAAATTTATTTATCAAACTTAAATTTTCTAAAGAGAAATATTTTTTGATAAAATCAATTTCCGAATTAGTTAGAATATCCTTCCATTTATCCAAAGAGCCATCAGAAATTTTTCTTTGTTCTTTTCTCAAATCTCTAAAGGAAGAATTCATTATTTTATTTATATTTTTAGCTTTCATTCTCATATCTAATGGTTTAATATCTTCCCCGACATTTTCATAAGATAAGTTCAAAAAATTAAAAATATCTCTTAGTTTTTCATTTGGTTTTTTTACCAAATCTTTATATTTCACAAATAATATCCTATTATTATTTTTTTTATACCATTTACTAAACTCTTTATAGGTAAAGATTATCTCAGAAAGATTTAATAAAAATCTAATTTTCCTTGAAAATCCATATTTTTTACCCCTGCAAGTTTTTCTGGCAAATAAACGAGAAGCAACGATTGCTCCAGGATTTCTCAATATTATAATTAATTTTGAATTGGGAAAATTGCTTAAGATTTCTTTAATAAAGAATGAGTGAATTGGTGATTTTTCAACATAACAAGATTTATTAAAATATTTTTTATGAGCCTCACAAAATTTATCCAGAAAGAAAAAAGCATTTGTACCAGTTAAATTATTTTCAAATATCATATTTAAATAAGATTTTGTTATTTTAAATTCTTTTTTACTCTTGCAAATTTCTTTTAAAAAATCATTAATTTCAATATTACTTTTAAATTTTTTTAATATCTCTGTTTCATTAACACCGATAATTTCTGAATGTGAGGCGATTAATTGTTGCATTAATGAAGTTCCACTTCGAGCTATTCCTATTATAAATATTTTTCTAGTTTTTTTATCATTCATAAATCTTTAAAGTTTCTCTTTAAATAAAGGGAATAATCTATTTTTGAAAAAAATTAAAAAACAACAATCCTAAACTAGAATTATCCCCTTCTAAAATAGAAGGATAAAATTCCCTAACTATGTTCAAGTCCATCTTTTTAAAATAACTTTTAATAATCATAAAATTTATTAACTAATCCTCCAAATAAAAGGAATATTAATTTATCAAGAAAATTAAGCTTTTTTTCCAAACTTAAATCTTCTCTTATATTAATTATTTCTCTTAATCTTAAACGATTACCTGCTATCTGATGATTTATTTGCTTCTGAGAAAAGTCTAAAATATTTTTTTCCCAATTAAGATTTTTTATTTCTAATATTTTCTTTAATTCTTTTTCGGGTTTTCTTACAAAATCTTCATAACGAATTAAAATACTTTTAATATTCTTGTTTCTTCTTTTTAAAATTTCCGCTTTTATATTTGTAATAATCCAGAGAAAAACAGAAAACAATGGATTTTTATTTTTCTTCTTGTAAGACCAAATTACACCTTTTCCATTTCTTATTAGATGAATAAAAATAATTTCTATTTCATTACTCTGAGACAATGCTTCTGCTCTGTCAATTTGCTTGGAAGAATCAATTATAATTTTTTTTCCGGAAATTTTAGAGATATTTCTAAATAATTTATTATTGATATCTAAGTATTCTTTGAGATTAACTTTTTTATTATTACTTCTAAAAAAATACCTTTTCCTATTAAATAAAAAATTAAAAATACTTCTTTTTAAATTCAAAGTGTTTATTCCTTTTAAATCTTTAGAGGCTTTTTTCCAAAAAAAACAATCATAAACCTTTTTATGGCAAGAACAAATCATATTTTTTATTTTCCCCTTTTTGCTACTAAAAGAACATAGTTCTCCTGCCCCAAAAATCTGAGAGTGCTTTCCTAAAATCAAATCTAGAAGAGTTGATCCTGAGTGCCCAGTTCCGATAATATATAAAACTGTTATGTCTTTATAATTCATAATTAATTTCCCCATTTTTTATACCACATTTGAAATGAGATTATAAGCCAAATTTTATCAGGAATCATACGATTTTTCTTCATCTCATTTATATATCCCTTATTTAAAATACTGCTCCGATCTATTAAGTCATCTTTATCTAAGCATTTAGAAAGAGGGATATTAAAACCCATTTTAGGCCTTTCAAATAATTCTTTAGGTAAATAATCAGAAAGAATATTTTTTGTTAATTTCTTTTCTTTCTTTATCTTTACTTTAGTTTTACCAGAAAATTCTAAAATCTTCTCGTCAATAAAAGGAACTCTTCCTTCTAAACCATTGGCCATTGTTGTTCGATCTGTTTTTACTAAGATGTCATCTACCAAATAATTCTTAATATCCCAAAGCTGCATCTGTTCTAAATCAGAAAGATTCTTTTGATTATAAAAATTATTTAAATCTGGTTGATAATCTCGGCCGATAATTTTACTTACTTCTTCGGGAGTAAAATAACTTCCGGCTAAAGAGAATATTTCTTCTAAACCCTTTCCTTCCAAAGAATTTCTCAGTTTATTCATTTTCGCCCGGAGGTTGGTAGTATTAGAGAAAGCCAACAATTTGGAAGCTTTTCCGGGACCTAAAAAATCAATTGTTTTTTTCAATAATCCTTTAGAGAAAGAAGTCATTTTCATTATTCTCTCCACTCCCCTATACTTATCATAACCTAAAAACATTTCATCTCCACCGTCTCCGGATAAAGCTACCTTAACTTCTCTGCCGGCAAATTTGGAAAGAAGAAAAGTTGGTAAGCCGGACCTGTCTCCAAAAGGCTCGTCAAACATTTGAATGTAGTCCTTAAATGCACCTTTAATATCATTAAAAGAAAAGTAGTATTGATGATTATTTGTTCCCAGATAATCAGCTATTCTTTTAGCAAAAGGAGCTTCATTATAATCTTTATCTTTAAAGCCAACAGTAAAGGTCTTTAATTTCTTAGAGCTGTTTTCTGCCAAAACAGCAGCTATAAGGGAGGAATCTATTCCTCCGCTTAGAAACACTCCCACCGGAACATCAGAAACCATTCTGTAATTAAAACTCTCTTTTAATATCTTCTTTAATTCTTCTTTAGCTTCTCTCTCTGAAATAATTATTTTATCTTTCTTAAAATAATCTTCGGGTTTAAAATACTTTTCCTTTTTAATTTTTAGATCAGAGTCAACTTCCAAGAAACTTCCCTCTTCTACTTTAAAAGTATTTTTAAAAATAGTTAAAGGAGCTGGAATATAGCCAAACTGAAAATAATGGCCTAGAGCTTTAAAATCAATCTCTCTCTTAAAATCGGGGAATTGATAGATTGCCTTTAACTCTGAAGCAAAGGTAAAATTAATACCATCAAAGTAATAATAAAGGGGTTTTACTCCGAATTTATCCCTAACTAGATAAAGTTTCTTTTCTTTATTGTTCCAAAGAGCAAAAGCAAAGATTCCCCTAAATCTATCAAGGCATCTTATCCCCCACTCCTGGAAACTCTTAGTTATAACTTCGGTATCTGAATTAGAAAAAAAACTATATCCTTTTTCAATAAGTTCCTTCCTTATTTCCTTAAAATTATAGATTTCTCCATTATAGGAAATTATAAAATTATCAATGACCATCGGTTGATGAGCTCTCTCTGATAAATCAATAATGGAAAGCCTATTGTGAGTTAACCCCAATTTTCTTTCTTCATCAATAAAAATTCCTGAATCATCAGGACCACGATGCCTTAATTGATTATTCATTCTTTCTAAAACTGATCTTTCGATTTCTTTTTTAGATAAAATACCGGCTATTCCACACATATATTTAAAAAATTAATTATTTTTTCAGTCCTTTTAACCCAGGAATATTTCTCAACATCTAATAAAGCTTTTTCTGATTTTTTATCCGCTTCTATTTTATTAACTTTTATCTCCTTAATTTTTGAAATAATCTCTTTTTCATTACCGGATTCAAATAAAAAGCAATTGTTTTCATCTAAAACTTCGGTCAAAGCCCCTATTCTGCTGGCTAAAATGGGTGTTCCTGAAGCCATATACTCAAAAAGTTTTAGAGGAGAGCTGTATTTCCAGTAATAAAGTTCATTTGACAAAGGGAGCAAAAGAAGATCAGCTGCTTTAAGATATGAGGGAATTAATTCATGATTTTTTCGACCAAGAAATTTCAGATTCGAAGTTGATTTTTTCCTCAATGAATCTATTTCCTTTTTATTGCCTCCAAGGGCAACAAAAGAAATATCATTTAATCTTTTGGCTAATTCAATTACCGTCTTTATTCCTTTTCCTTTCTGAAAACTGCCACTATACAAGACAATGAAATTGTCTTTTTCTAATTCCAGTTTTTCCCTTAATTTATTTTTATCATCTCTTATTTTAAAACTATCTAAATTAACTCCGTCATGAGCTACTAAAATATTGTTCTTCTTAATTCCATATTTTTTAACTAAATAATCTTTAAGATTTTGAGAGATTGAAATTATTTTAATCTTCTCAGCAATGATTTTAAATACCAACTTTCCTATTTTTGTCTCAAAAGGCTTATGGATTTCATAGACGACTTTAAACCCAATAATTTTATAAAAGAAGATTATTCCAATATCCCGGCTGAAAATAACTTTCGGCTTTTTCTTTAAAATAATTGGCAGAGATTTTATAATCATTAAAAAATATCTTAAATACCTTGATTTCCCCGCTTTTATTTTTAACCAGGGAAAATTATCTTTTTGTTTCCTATTATTCCAGGGAGAAATCAAAAGAAAATCATTTCCTAATTTATTATAAAAGGCTTTAGACATTTCTCTCACCTGAATTGACTGGGCATCTTCAGCCGGTATTTGAATGTTAGTTAAATATATTAGCTTCATAAATTTCAATTACTTTTTCGGCATAGCTCTCCCAACTGTATTGATCCGCTTTTTTCTTCGCCTTCTCCCCCATTTCCTTAATTTCATTCTTATTATTATAGAAAAAGAGAATCTTTTCTTTTAAAGCTTCCTTATCCCCAGCCGGGATAATAAAGCCCTCTTTTCCGTTCTCCACAACTGAACCGGCGTTATAGGTTGTAATCACCGGTAGTCCATAACTCATTGCTTCATAAACTACCTTAGCTGACCCCTCCAAGTTGGAAGGAAAAAGAAAAACATCTGATCGTCTCCAAATAGGATCCATATTTCTAACAAAACCTTTAAACTTCATATTCTGAGTATTTCTTTTCTTAATTTCTTTGTATATCCTCCCGCAAATTATTAATTCGGCTTTCTTTAAATCTAATTCCTTCCAAGCTTCTATTAGGAGAGGAATGCCTTTTCTCTTATTAACCGAACCGGCAAAAAGATAACTAATCTTATTATCTCTAAAATACTTCTTTTCAATATTCCTCTTCTCTACTCCAAAGGGAACAACTCTCGTTTCTTTATTAAAATGAGAAACACTTTCCTTGACAAAAGGTGAAGGAACAATTAAGACATCTGCTAATTCAATTGATTCTTTGATTCTATCGCTTTTCTCATTATAGAGAGCAATAGGAATATCCAAGAAAACTTTAACCCCTTTCTTCTTTAAATATTTAATTGATCTGGGAATAAATTCTCCGATATGAGCTATATCGAAATCACAGTTTCCTTTTAATTGTTTGAGGACAAAGCTGTCAAAAAGAGACATATCCAAAGACCTGAAGTTAAGACCAGGGAATAAATACATTCTTAAAGCATTTAAAATCCTGGCCAAATAGTTTCTATACCAAGGAGTTTCTACTTTTAAATTGGAATAATTGGCCCGGGCAATAATGGTTTTATTTTTTAATCTCCGAGCAACTTTCTCTATTCTCGTTCCTATGGTATTCCCCCTCCCAATATCAGAATTGACACATAATAATATTTTCATAATTCAATATTGAAATTATTCTTTACAATTTCCTTGAATTTTTCAATTTGTCTTCTTTGATCAAACTTTAAAGACCTCTCTTTTAAATCAAACTTCTTATAATTCTTTTCAACCCATTTTATTTTCTCTCCCCAGTTATCAATATTCCAAATATCTTTAATTATGAATCTCTCACCCAGAACTTCGGGAATCCCTCCTTTATTAGAGCCGAGACAGGGTATTCCCAGAGCCATACTCTCCACCCCCACTCGACAGAAAGCTTCATTCCATAAAGAGGGAGTTAAAACAATCTTTGACTTCTTATAAATATCCAGAGAATCTTTCTGCCAGGGATAATAATAGATATTGTTTTTCCAAAAGGGTTTCTTAAAATTTCTCCCTACAATCATAAACTTTCTATCTTTCATCCTCCAGGCAATCTTTTCAACGACAGGTTTCCCCTTGATAATCTTAGAGCCAATTAGGGTTATAAACTTCCTTTGATCAAAGGGAGGAATGTTCTCTCTTTTTAATCTCTCAGCATTAATAAGAGGATAAATAACTTCTGAATCTTTGTTAAATTTCTCTTTCAATCTCCTCTTGATAAATTGAGAGTTGGCAACTACTAATCCCGATTCTTTGATTGCCTTTCTATTATCTTTAAAAATAACTCTCAAAAAGGGACGCTGAAAGAAAAGATAAAGCTTTTTTAAAAGAGCTTTAAAGCCTGAATAGTAATTCTTAATTTCATTAAGGTTAAACTCGTCCCTTATAAGGTAAATTTTAGGGCCGGAGAAATTATTAAGAGCCAAAGGAGCCCAAAAACCCTGGACAATAAGCAAATCGGCTCTTTCTTTTTTAACAACTTTCTTTATTCTTCTCTTATTTAAACAATACTCTAAATAGGGAAACCTTGGAATCTCCCTTATTTTAATCTTCTCCACTGAAAAAGGGCTCTCTTCCAGCCTCCCGGCTGAAAAGCTTTTCTTAACCTCGCAGCCAAGGTATTTAAAATCATTATTGGGAAAAGAAGAAAGAAGAGTATTGAGAGATAACTGGGCTCCTCCCGTTTTGTAACTCAAGAACTTGTCAAAAACTAAAATTTTAGCTTTCATAATGTTTTCTAATTTCTTTTAAAATCTTCTCCGGCTTTATGCTTTCAGCCCATCTCTTGCACTTCTTAATCCTCGGCCGGTAAATACCGGAATAGCAGGGAAAATTAGGGCAGTTTTGAGGATAGAAGGAAACAATATTTTCCTCTTTTCCCGGAGGTATTCTTGTTTTGGGATTCACTGATACAAAGATAATAAAAGACCTGGGAGATAAAAAATAGCCAAAGTGGGAAGGACCGGAATCCAGACCTAAAAAGAAGCGGGAGTTTTCCATTAGCCAAGCTAATTGCCTTAAATTAACGCTTCTCTCTCCTATTAAAAGATCTATCTTTTGAGAATTTTTTTCAATTAAAGGAAGAAGTTTTTTCAACTTCTCCCTTTCCCAATCAGCCTTTCCTCCGATTAAAATTACTTTCTCGACTAACTCTTTCTCCAGGATATGGTTTATTATCTCAGCCCAATATTTCAGAGGCCACTGCCTCTCTTCCCAATTGGAAAAAGGAGCTATAAGGGCGTAATCCTCCCCTTTGTATTTCTTTACTTCTTCCTTGAGGAAAGAGGGATATCTCGGTTCCAATTTATCACCCATCGCCCTAATCAAACTAAATCCCCTCTTTAAATAATGGTCTGAACGGGGATCAAAGCCAAGCTTGCTTTTTAGAAAGTTGCTTTGAATCCTATTTTTAGCAAAATAACCAATCCAATATTTAGCTTTAAAAATCCAGGGAATGTGTTTTAAATTCAAGCTGGGCGATATTAATAAATCAAAGTTATTGCTAGCTGTTTCCCTGTTCTTCCATTCCACTCTTTCCAGTTTCATAATCTCCGGAACCCAGGTTATTAATTCAATTTCAGCCCGGGGGTACATTTCCCTTATCTTAAGAATAACCGGAGACATCATAATTAGATCCCCTATTCCCAGCGATTTTAAAAAGAGAATCCCTATTTTAAGCGGAGAGTTTTTGTCCGGCTCTTTTTCCCTTGTTAAAAAACTCCAAATTCCAACCCAGCAAAAAGCCTTCTCCATCAACCATAATTTGAGCCATTTTTTCAGTAAATACATGCTTTAATTATATAGGCCAGGCCTTTAAAAATCAATAATTTTCCGCTATAATTTAGCTATGTATTTCGTTCACCCCCAGCTAAAATTCAACCTGAAGAATATAATTAATTTAAAACTTTCTTTTCTTAAAAAAAAGAGAGAGATTAAAGAAATCAAAAAGCTTTTCCCTGATAAAAGCATCTATTACACCGATATGGGACGCTCCGCTTTCCGTTTGATTATAGAGAAGCTGGAACTGCAGAATTCCCAGATTATTATGCCTGCCTACATCTGCAATATTTTCGCCCCTATTTTAAAGAGATATAAGATAGAGCCTCTTTTTTTGGATATTGACAAAAACAGCTTTAATCTTAAACCAAAAAATATCAGAGAAAAAATAACTGAAAAAACCAAGGCTGTCTTGGTTGTCCACACTTACGGAAAAGCGGCTCAGATTGAAGAAATAAGGAGAATAACTAAAGAAAAAGAAATCTATCTTATTGAGGATTGCGCCCACAGCTTCGGGTTTAAGTACAAAAAAAAATATCTGGGAAGTTTCGGCGACGCTTCTTTTTTCAGCTTCTATAAGCTCTTCCCCACTTTGAGAGGGGGAATGGCTTTAATATCTTCTCATCTAGATAAAAAAGAAATAGAACTAAAAAAAACCTCCTTTTCCTTGAGGGATATTTTCTCTCTCCTTAATTGCTTTTCTTTTTTCAGCTATTTCTTTAAGAAATTTGCCGGACGAACGGCTGAGAAAAATGTTAGAGATGAAAAATTAAAAGAAATAGGAAAAATGAACAGGGTTTCCCTAAACATATTAAACTGGCAGTTAAAAAACTGGACGGAGAAACTAAAAAGAAGAAAAGATTGGGCTCTTGATTTTATCAAAGAGGCGGAAAAACTCGGTTTCCAGTTTCCCAATAAAAACGACAATTCCTTTACTTTTTTAAGCGGCTTGGCCCCCGATAATTTAAATAGAGATAATTTTGTAGTTAAAATGAGAAAATTCGGAGTTTTCCCCACTAGAATCTGGCACTTTCCCATAATATTAAACAAGGAATTTGAAGATAAAAAAAACGACTTTCCCAATACTTTGAGAATAGCCGAAAAAATAATCAATTTTCCCCTTCAGAATTTCTATAAGGAGAAAGATAAGAAGAAAATTATCAAAAGAATCAAAAAGTTTAGATATTCTTAAGAAGATAATCTTTTGCGTACTCAAAGAAATCAGCTAATTTTTCCCTTTCGTTTTCAGGAACAAAGGGCCGGAGATCAAGAATAAAATCCTTGAGGGAAAATTTCTCTATCTTCTTTTTTATTTCTTTCTCCTTTGTATCCTCCAAATTATAGTATTTCAACTTTTCCTGAACCAGTTTTTTATCCATGGAAACTCCCTGATTAAGCAGATACCAAATATCATAAAGATCCCTTCCTTTGTCTCTTGTTAAAAGAGCTCTTATCTTTTCGGCAAAAATTTCTTCTTTAGAAGGATGGTTAACATAGTTTCTGAATAAAACAGGATAATCGGTTTTGATAATTGATTTTTCAGGACAAATAATTTTTTCTCTGAAAGAAAAGTCCAAACTGACAAAAACCTTGTAAGATAAAATATCGGGTTCAGCTGTTAATAAGAACTTTCTGCCAATTAAACTGCTTTTTCCCTTAAAGTTTATCTTTTCTTCTTTTGTTGTCTCCTCAAATAAATTCTCAATAAAAATTAAAAATCTTTCTTCGTTCATCTCAACGGTAAAATCCAAGTCTTCCGAAAATCTGGGCATCTGATAAATTAAATGAAGAGCGGTTCCCCCCTTAAAAAACACTTTTTCCGATTTTTTCTTTGAATATAGTTTGTTTAAAAAAAATATCTGAAGATATTCCCTAAAAATAGTTGTTTCATCTATTTTATTTTTCTTGGCCAAAACTTGAACCTGCTCCTTGGTTATCATATTTTAAGATTGAATTTTAATTTCTCCTTCATATTGTTAAACTGCCTGGTTTTGGGAAACTTATTCATAAAATTCCTTAATCTGCCTAAGTTCAATTGATCAAAATTATATTCTTCAAAATCAATCTTCTTATAACCCTTTCCGGCAAAATAAAGCTGATCTAAGAGAGCTTTTTCGGGAAAGGCAATGAAAAAATTATCTTTTTTCTGATACCCCCAAAAGAGTTCTTTTTTAAGATGATTATAAACAAAAGATTTTTCAGCTACCTTTTTTTTATTGGTCCTTTTAGGGGTAGCGCTGAATACCGCTCGGGGAAATTGAGAAAGAATTCCCTGAAAGTTCAAAGCGCTTTCAAAGGAGATATAGGAAGGTTCGTAAATGAAATTGGCTAAAGCAAAATCATGAATATCAGCGTCTTTTAGTAAATATTTCCCCTTTTCTATTTTCACCAAAATCTCCGTTTTCAAGAGCTTTTCTATGATCTTAAATAAAGTTGCCTCTTTTTTTACTTCTAAAATATCTTTTAATGTTTTAGTCTGAAAAAGAGATATTTTTGAATTATAGATTTTTTTGGTTAGAAAACCCAAATTATATTCCCCCATACACCATGCATTATACTATACATTCCATAGAGTTCAAGTAATCGTGTTAAATTTAATCAATCAGCTGAATTATCTTTTCCCTGGTCATTTTTCCGACAAAGCCGGTCCCCTTCTCTAAACCCAAAGGAGACAAAACCTCCCGATTATATCTCTCTTGAAATCTAATCACCGCCTCATAGGTTAAGGGGCCAAACCAGCCGGAAACGATTCCTTCAGGATATATTTCCTCTCCTTGAGATTTCAAGAAGTTCTGAAG